>Ga0116157_10000444_pt1 | contig 42765 bp, 26 predicted proteins | sample AD_UKC048_MetaG_FD_89882 | JGI IMG/M metagenome (GOLD analysis project Ga0116157, IMG submission 89882) | Active sludge microbial communities of municipal wastewater-treating anaerobic digesters from USA - AD_UKC048_MetaG | ecosystem: Engineered > Bioreactor > Anaerobic > Digestate | place: USA... | reverse complement strand
GGCCCCGATGCTCTGGACACTGGCAGGGATGTCCACAATGCCCAAGGCGGCGCAGCCAGCGAACGCGTAGCTCCCGATGCTGGCAACGCCACTGCGAATCGTGGCCGAAACCAAGCCGGTGCAGCCAGCGAACGCGTAGCTCCCGAAGGTGCTGACACCGCTCCCAATCGTGACGCTGGCCAGCCGGATGCAGTGATAGAACGCTTGAGTCCCGAGGTACGTGACGCTATCAGGAATTGTGACGCTAGCCAATTGCGAACACCCATAGAACGCGTAGTCACCGATGCTCTGAACAGCATTGCCGATTGTGGCGGTAGCCAGGCTCGTACATCCGCGAAACGCATAGCTCCCGATGCTCCGGAGACTGTCAGGAATCTCGACGCTGCCCAGGACGGTGCAGTCACGAAATGCCGAGCTCCCGATGGCAGTGACCGGGAGGTCATCGATCATGCTGGGAATGGTTATCGCTCCGCCGGGACCGTTGTAGTCCGTAATTGTGATCTCGCTGCCATTGCTGGTGTAAGTGAAATCCAAATACTCCAGCGCCTGCGCCGGGATGTGCGGCAGGAGGATCAACGATAGTCCCCACGCCACGCGAGGAATCCTGAACCGTCCACCAATCACGGAGTGACAGATTATCAGAACAAATGGAGTCTTTCTCTTCATCGCCTTCCTTCCCTTCTCCGCAGGCGTAGCGCCCTGGCCCCGCGCCGCCAGCGTGCAGGCCCCATCGCCCGTGTCAAGACTTGAGCTAGTCCCGTGCTCCGGTGGATTCGTGCAGCAGACACAAGATCGAACCAAGGACTGCATATTGCGCCTGGCAAGGTGCCGAGAACACTCAAGTGCTCTGCATCCATGGCGTCACTGAAGTGCGTGGTCACACGCCCCGCCCCTGATCTGGCTTCCAAGAACCGCTACTAACCTTCGGATGCCGAAGATCGTAGCCTAGTAGCTACTCTCTGAACCTCGGAAATGAGGATATACCCCCGGAGCACGGAAGTCAAGGGATTTAGCGGTGATAGTGCCATCCGCGGGTTCATACACTAAGGGCAACACTTGGCGTTGAGGGCGAAGTTATCGTAAGCGTCCGGTGAACGACGTGTGGGATTTGCGTCGTTCGGCTGGGGAAGGTCTAGAGTCTGGGCGGGGGAGCGAGGGTCGGTTCGCGAGAGGTTGGATTGTCTTTAGCATCATGATGACCGCATCGTAAGGGTGTCCTTACGTCCATTGCCGGAGACAAGCCAATACGCCCAACGCATCTCCCCCAAAATCACTATATATATTAAATGTTGATATGCACCAGTTACTCGATGCGATTTTGTCATCGCGCAACACGAAGAGGAGAACGAGGATATGGGAGATGCAGGCGATTTGAAGGATGTGGAACGGTTCATCCGTTCGGAGACGGGCCAAGGGATACTGGCTCAGGTGAGGAAGGCGTTTCAGGGGCGATGGATCAGCGATGTGTCGTTCAACCCGGATGTAAAGGGTGTAAGGGCAACGGTAGTGTTTCATGCCGGTGAACCGGTCGACGTGCTCTTGCCGGATTTGACGCTCGAACGGATTCAACGGGACCACGAGGAGGTCCTCGAGGAAGAGTATTACCGGGACTATCCCGAACGGCGGCCAAATGCCGACTTGGAGAAGGATGGCCATGGGGAATCCTAGGTTTGACCTCGGGCAAGTCGTGGCGACACCAGGAGCTCTCGAGGCTTTCGCTAGGAATGGCACCGATGGGCTGGAACTCCTCAAGCGCCACGCCCAAGGGGATTGGGGGGAACTCTGCGACGAAGACAAGGCAGCCAATGATGCTGCCCTGACCACAGGTGCCCGTCTGCTTTCTGCATACCATCTCCCCGATGGAACGAAGCTCTGGCTCATCACCGATGCCGAAATCGACGACCAGCATCACCGTCAAGCCACGACCTTCCTTCTGCCGGAAGAGTATTGAGCCAAACCGGGTTTTGTAACGTTCTGAAACTTCTCGCCCGAATCCAATCCCCCCGATGTAATCCCCGTTGAGTCTGTCGCCTGACGGGAGAAGTGTGCCTGCACGAAACCAAACGAACAATGAAAGGAAAACTGTGTCCATGCCTATTCAAATCAGCGAGGAAGTCATGGAGGGTCTTGAAGCCGTGCGACTGTCAGGAGCCACAAATATGTTGGACAGGCCCCGCGTCATCGAGCTTCTGGACGAAATGGGCTTCGATGTGGCGTCCGCATGGGTCGCAAGTAACAAGAAGGAGTACAGCCACGGCATTTTTCAGGGGTTCCAAGTCGTCGAAGATGCCAAATCCAGCCAAGGATGTGAGACATGAGCCATTTCATCGCCTTGGTTATCTTGCCTATCTGAAAGGACGTGCCCCATGGATGATTTCGAGAAACGCATTAACCGCGCCGCGCAGTCCACTTGGCAGGCCATTGGCGGTGATATTTTGCGTGCCGCCGAAGTGAATTCAGTGAGCCGGGATGAAGTGGTCGAGGCCGTGATGGATTACCTCGAAGGCTATGGCCGGGACATGAACGCCATCGCGGAATTTCGGAAACTTGGCTTTGAGGAGAAACAGGCCATGTTGCTGAAAGCCTTCCCGCTGGCCCGGTATGGATGGTGAGCCATGCCTCAAGAAACCCAATCAGAAACCGTGGACCTGTGGGCCTTCATCGAGGGTGCCATTGGTTTCACGTCGGATGTCGCTCATGGTGGAACCCGTCTCATTCTGACCCTTGACGGAAAGGAACTCGGCGCAGTTGTACCCATGAGCGATTTCAAAGAACTACAACAAAAAGGAGGCGGAGAATGAGCCGTATTTGTCGTGAGTGTAAGAAAGGCCGACTTCAGATAACGGGCATGGGTCCTTACGAGGACACGATTATCGTCGAATGCCCCGAATGCGGCGAGGAGTATGAGCTTGAACCCGATGGTCTCGGTGAAGGCGGCATGGAAATGGTCGAAGCGTTCGAGATTGAAATGAAGCGTACGGAGAAGGAGGACGAGGACGAGGACGATGAATAGGCACTCGGCATGTGTCTGAGAACGCGAGACAGAACGTCGGCTGAATGTGGCCGGCATATGGAAAGGAAGATGAACCATGGCAGGAAAGAGCTATAGGCCAAGCAACGAGGAACGGGAATCAGCCAAGGAACGCATGGCTGAGGCGAAGACAAACGGCATCTCTTTCGACGATTGCTTCAATGAGTTGCTCGAGGAACTGCCCGAACTCAAGAAAGCCACGGCTTACACCTGGTGGCAGTCGGTGCAGACTTCAGGCAAGGGGACCGGCAAGGCGAAGACGGAGAAGAAGACGGAACCGGTGAAAACCAACGTCAAGGCCAATCCGTCGGACGAGCTCGCGACTCTGCTTCGGAAGGAGGGCATGTTGCAGAACAAGCTCGTCCACGCACGTGCGGAACTGAAGGCGGTCCAGGCTGACATCCAGCGCCTTTGGAAAACGCGCGAGAAGGAAATCTCCGATGCCCTGAAGAAGGCGTAGCGAAACGAAGAACGGAAGCCCCCGGCATCAATGGCATCAACGCTGCTGGTGTCCGGGGGCTTCTCTTTGAACCGATGGCGAAATCATCAAGGAGGCACATCATGACTCATTTGAAAGGACATTGTACGTGCGGGAGAATCATCCACTTTCCGAAAAGGGCTCGGTACGGTTACCAATGGCGGTGTAGCCAATGTGGGCGTGTTTGGGTACTCAGCAGGACAGGCGACCCGCTTGAATGGACTCACTCGAAACCACCGGAAACCGCTATCACGCCTGCGGACCGGAAAAAAAAAGACTCGAACCCGCTCGACGGAAGCCTTGGTATCGCCCTTGAGTTGGCATTCCAATGCTTGGCAACGCTCCTGTCTTGGGTGCTCATTTTGCTCAAGTGGACGTTCGATGGCATCGTCGTGTTTGGGGTATGGGCGTACAGGCGAATCATGGCAGACATTCAGCGCAGGTTCGAGCACAGGGACGGGCCGGGCCACGGAGGCGGTGGCAATCCGGCCGATTTCAACAGCGAATAGTATGAAATGGCACCACGACGAGGTACCACCGGGAATTTGGTCTGGGAAATGGCTGAATTCCCGGCCTGTATCCGGTTGGTAGGAGGCAGTTTGCCGCGTGGCAGACTGACCAGTGTGCCACAGTGGTAGACGGTTGGTGTACCACGAGAAAGGAGAGAACGGGATGGAAGACGCGGTTCTGTACGTGCGGGTCAGTACACAGGAACAGGCACAACACGGTGTCTCACTCGATGCCCAGGAAGAGCGCTTACGGGCGTACTGTGCGGCGGTCGGGTTGAACGCACTGCGAGTAGTGCGAGAGGAAGGGGTATCGGCGGGCAGGCCCCTACAGGCAAGGTCTGGCGGGGGAAGGATGCTCAGGACTTTGGTCGAAGGCGATGCCCAGCACATCGTGGCCCTCAAGCTGGACCGTCTGTTTCGTAGCACGGAGGATGCGTTGCACTGGACGCAGGAGTTCGAGCGGAAAGGATGGACGTTGCACCTGACGGATATGGGAGGCCAGAACTTGAACACGGGTACAGCCATGGGGCGGATGATGCTCACCTTGTTGGCTTCGTTTGCCGAGTTTGAGAAAAACCTGATTGCCGAACGGACCGCTACAGCGCTTGAGCACAAGAAGCGCAACGGCAAGGTGTACGGTCATGCCCCGTATGGATTCAGCGTGAGCGATACGGGGAAGGACCTGGTTCCAAACGACTCCGAGCAACGGACACTCAAATACGTTTTCCAATGGCGGGACGAAGGGGTCAGCCTCCACGTGATTGCGACGAGACTTAACGATTTGGGTGTACCGAGTAAGAAGGGCGGGAAATGGCATGCCGCGACCGTGGCTCACATCGTCAACAACGACCTGTATCGAGAGAGTGCCGACAACCTTGTGCCGTGGCCACCCAGCGGGAAGAAGGTCGAGAGTGCCGAGGGACAGCTCATGGGTAATCTCATCCAAACAGCGCAGACGATGGGCCAGCCCGAGACGTGACGGCGAAAGAAGCGGCATGGGGCGGGCCGTTTCTTTTTCTGCATGAGTTTGTCCTGATACTAGGATACATCTTCATCTTCATCTTCCCAATCCCTGTACCCCAACTCGAGTTTGTCAGGTGTGTGATTTTTCACCCAGTATTCTCTGCGGATACCGAGCCAACCTCTTGGTAATGGTAATGGGTTCTTAGCGTAGGCGTTGTGTACAAGGATGAAGTCACCCCCAAAGGAAGGTGGCAAGTTCCCGAGGTCAGCGTGTGAGAACAGAACCGCACTGACCCCTTCATAGCTTGAATCCAAGAAACAATTGGTTAAGATTGGACTGCCAGACTTCTTTCAGACTTCTTTCGCCGTTCTGGCTGCATAAGATGCCCTTCACCCTCGCTAGTCCCTGTTCTTGGATTGAGGACGACGCATTGGTCGCCTATGCCATAGAGCGCCTTTACGATACGCGGTACGTTTTCATCACTCCATACGTATGGAATACATGCACCGTTTACCGCGATGATGAATGGCTCATCTTGCGCGACAATTCTTTTCTTCAGGTAGCCCTCATATTTGCAGTGTTTTTCTGAGATAGCGGAAGTATACCGAAGCAAGATTTCAGAGTTGGGCATCTTTAGCTGCGAGTTAGACCCCATTTCAGGAACTGCATCATCACCACTCCCTGCTTTAGGGACAATACATTCCACCCAATGAGGTCTTGAGGCACAATCCAAGCACAAGTCCGGCGCTTTTCCCGTGTTCTTGCGCAAGCTGAATCCTTTTCCCAGCAATCCCCACGCAAGATACATCTCCCAGAACCGCTGCTGAAAATCCTTGCGAATCTCGACAGCGAAATGTCTATCGGCATATGGTTCAAAGACTCGCCAAAACGTGCGAAGTCTTTTGCGTTGCTCTGTGAACTTGGGCACGTCACACAGATTACGGAATACAGGAGCCAACATCTCTGTCCTTCCGCAGATAGGGCATGTTCCGCCCTTCATTTCGGGGAATTGTGTAGGGCGGGGTTCGCTCTCATCACGCAAGGGCCAAGAGTACCATGGCAACTTACTTGCGCAAGCGAGGCAGAGCGGGTTCGCAGGTTTCATTAGAGGATTTCCTGTAATGTGCCGTCGCTGGGAACTTCCCCAGAAGCATCGCTCACGTTCGCCGCGTCCAGCATTCTTCTGAACAACGGGCTGTCGGGCAGAAGCAATTGGTGGCTTTCAAAATGCTCGTCGAAAATAGCCGGGCTGGTGGTGATACGAGCGGATTGGGTTTCGCCGGGCATACGCAGTGCATACGTGGAGGGTTCGAGTTCCCGGCATTCGATGGTTGCGGGAAGTAACGAGGCATCACGCAGCACGGTATCCAAGTCGGAAGGTAAGAATGGCGGGTTCGGGAATTCCGGCGGCTGTAGGTCTGCTTCACTTACCTCGTCGATATCAAAACCAGCCGCTTCCGCCTCATCCACCATCACGTTGACGTGGGAAAGGACCTTATGCCGTGCCTGTTCCCGCTGTTCCAGCGCGGCTAAAATGGCTGCCTCAAATTCCCGTGGCAATCGGGAGAGAATCGGCTGCAACTTACCAACCACACCTGTGAATAGCCCAATACGTTCTTGCAGGGCGAAGTAGACATCCACTTCCACGGTGTCGGCATAGCCAAGGTTGATGATTCGCACCGTGGGATTCACCTGCCCAATACGGTCAATGCGTCCAATCCGTTGCTCCACCTTCATCGGATTCCACGGCAAGTCGTAATTCACGAGCACGCCGCACGATTGGAGGTTGAGCCCTTCTCCGGCGGCATCCGTGCAGATGAGCACCTTGATTTCATTGGTACGAAGCAGCCGCTTGATTTCCTCTTTGGAGCACTTAGCCCATGTTCCCGAGGGTCCCCGCCGCTGTCCGCCTTCTCCACTGAAGCATCCAATGGGCAAGTCCACTCGTTCAGCGACGAAGTCTTTCAGGAACTCCATCGTATCGGTGTACTGCGTGAAAATGATGGCCCCACCGTACCCCTCCGCAAAAACATTGTTCAGTTCAGCAATCAAGCGTAACGCTTTGCTGTCGGTGCCCAACTTGGCAATGGCCTTCAGCAGTGACCGTATTGTCTCCTTCTGTTCAAAAGCCAAGGCATTTTGTTCCAAGGCTGCCGTATCTTCCGGCGAACTCACTTCGTCCGCTAACTCATCCTGACTGGCATCTTCGCGTAGTTGGATTTCATCCAATACCGGCCGTTTGCCCTGGGCATCCATTAGGGCGAGCTTCTTCTCCAGAGTCTTTCGGAGTGCATGAAAACTACTTGCAACACGCCTCCGATAGGTGGTCATGACGAACCCAACGGCAGTCCGTTTCCCTGGTGTGGCGGCTTGATACGTCTTGCTGATGTATTCCTCGACAGCCTCATACAGGGCACGTTCGCTCGGAGTCATCTCTATGGCGATATCCGTCACAACACGGTCGGCGATAAGGGAGTCCAAGAGACCGTTGCGAGCATATTGTCGCAAGAGCGTGCGGGTATGGCGTGACATGCGATACCGCACAGGACTGGCTGTGCGCAATACCGTCAAAACCGCTTTACGCTGCTTTGGATTCAGACGTTTAATCGGGATGAGGCTGCTCTTCTCGCGCAACGCCGACAAGACACCCTTGCGTTCAATGCGGCTGAGGTTGAAGCCGTCCGCGACACGGTCCAATTCGTCGTTGTCCAAGGGGCCGTACACGGATTCCGTGGCTTGGAAGAGATGCGAAAGCCATTGCAGGCTTTTCTCATCAGGATTCTTGTTCAGCATATCAAAGTATTCAGTGAATACCGTCTCGTTCCATTCCGGCGGCAATCCCAAGACACTCAGCAAATCATGTATCTCGACCGGATGGACCTGCATCGGCGTTGCCGTCATCATCAGGAGGGAATCGGCCTTGTCCTTGATGTCGAGCAGGAGGTGAAGGAGGCGATTCGGCCCCTTCTCCTTAGCAGTACCAGCACCACGCCGCCGAGCATGGTGGGCCTCATCTACCACGAGCAAATCCCAGTTCTCGGCATTCACCAATTCTTCTTGCCGGTCTTTACGCCGCATGAGGTGGCTTGAAGTAATGACCAACGGCTGGGCCGTCCATTTGCCGCGGGCGACTTTCTGTTGCAGTGCCTGTCGGCAGAAATGATGTCTGGGCCACACGAGGGATTGACCTGTGTAAATGGGGACAAGCAGGTTGAACTTCTCATACAGTTCCGCCTGCCATTGAGCCATCAAGGCACTCGGTACAAGAATGAGAATCCGTCTTGCGCTTCCGCTTATCCAGGCATGACGGATAATCAGACCCGCCTCGATGGTCTTCCCAAGTCCGACCTCATCTGCAATCAGGAGCCGGAAAGGCCAGTTGTCGAGCATCCGCTTATAGGCTCTCAATTGATGCGGCCACGGCTCCACCGTGCATGTCTTCACCGCCACGAAGGTCCCATCTTCTCGTTTCGCTGCATCCCGAAGAAATGCCCAAACCCTTCGCCGACGTTCATGTTCGGTAGGGGCATCTTCAACGTTTGGTCCAGGCTTGGGTGCGGCTACCTTCGTTTCGGGAGGCTCCGGCTCAACCTGTTCCGACCTTTCCTCCTCAACCAGTTCTTCGGGCGACCTCACGACCGTCTCAGGTTGATTCAGGAACGTGTCGTCTTTGGGCAAGAACTGAAGCAATTCCTGTTTGACGGCTTCTGGAACTTCCAGCACTTCCGCTGCCTTGGCCTTGTTTGTCCAAAGGGCATGGAACTCACCCTCTGTCCGGGCCACACGCTGAAAGTCCCATTCCCCCCGCCAGGAACAACTCACATCAAAGGATTCACAATTCTGTTTCCACCCGGCAAGGGTCTCGTTAATTGAGCCACGGAATGCCAGCTTGTCACCCACATCATCAACAAGTAGCCCGGCTTTGGCGTGATAGAGGCCCAAACCCGCACGATACTTGCCTTCGGCATCCCTTGGAATGGCAACCTTGATGTCCAGATAGCTGTGCGCCACCATCCACGAGAGCCACCCCAACTGTTTCCGTTCCCATTCATCGGCGAACATGTCTCGGAAGCGCTTATGGATACCCTTCTCGATGAGAGTGCGTATGGCATATCCAGCTTCGATGGCATCTACTTCTTCCTGTTCAAGCGTGCACCCAACAATCAACTGCATCCGGCCTTTGTTGCGGATGAGCGTATCCAACCCACGTGAAGCCAGCGCCAATGCCTCTTTGTTGAAATAGCCGGTTACCCGCTGATAGAGCTTGGAACAGGAAAGGGCCGGAAGGAAGAACAGGTCCACGAGGTCACCGTCTTCGTGGCTGTAGGTGGGTTGCCATTCTCTTTCCCGGAGCAGCATAGGGTTACACCAACTCCAACTGCTTCGGGGGCGGCACTTCCTCGGAGAATGCCAGCCTGCGGAGCTTTTCCAAGGCATTGCAATCGGCGGCAGCACCAGCTAAGGGGCCACTGCTACTGGATCCCAGGGCAGGAGCAGGCAAGACGTTGAGAATAGCTTCGAGCGCCATGAGGAATGCGGGTTCTTCAATCAGCCCGGCCTTTTCCACCAAGTCTCTGGCCGCTCCTGTGTTCTGTTCACGGCCTACTCGGGCGGCATGATGCAGCGCATTGAGGAGAATGTCGCGTCTTGGAGAGCCGATAGCTCCTTTCTGAGCACGTAGGACGCTATCCCAGAGAATCACGTTGCCGCCTTTGACCTCCAGAATCTTGCCCCTCAGGTCTTGGTCGAAATTCACTCCCACGACACGGGCCAGTTTCAACGCCTCGTCTGCCGGGAATTCCGGGGATTCAAATGCATCCCATGCCAGAATGAAGAACTCCGTTACTGGGTCCAGGTGAGCCTGACGTTTCACCGTGGCGAGTTGTTCCATACGCCAATCCTTCACCGCCTGTCGTGCTGCCATGAGGGCGTCTTCGGGTCGTACGGCATAGGGGTCCCAATCATCATCCTCCATCATCTTCAACTGGGCACCCTTGGCGGGCTCGGGGCGTTGCATCGCACGGCCACGCTGCATCGGCCAGTGTTCGGAAAACACTTGAAGTGCCGGGCCGAAACAAGAGAGGTACAGGTCGACGCCCCGGATGCCATACTCTTGGAACTCCGCCACTTTGCCCCGCTTGCCATTCCCGCCTCGGATCAGCTCGACAACTTTGGGTTCCACGTCTTCCCAGTATGTCACCTGGTCCGTTTCACCGGTCTCTGTTCGTGGGCGGCAGACAAGGAAAATAGTGCTCTTGGCGGCATTCTTGTCCTTGATGTGCAGACTGCCTTCCGCCTCCGTACTGATGGGCCAGCTCGCCGTTATGGTGAAGCCCGCATCCAATAGTCCGCGGGCCAGAGCATCCCATGCCCCCGTGGCTTTGTGCGTAAACATCAACACCATCAATCCATCGAGCTTGAGCACCCGGCGGCATTCTGCGAAAATGGCCTGCATCCGCTCCTGATAATCGCGTGAGGCCCGCCTTTTCGCTCCTCCCGTACCTCTAACTTGGGTGAAGTCCTTGAACTTTGCGACATTTGCGACGGCCTCCCGGTCCTTGTCCGTAAGATAGTTGGAAAACTGCTCCGGGAATAACAACCCCGCTGTCCGCTTCAGCCACACATAGAAGAAATCCGCCAACTCCGCATACATCACATTATCGTAATACGGCGGGTCCATCACGACGGCATCAACAGAGTGGTCATCGACATGCGGTAGATTGTCACCGGAACCATTGGTGATGAGAATGGAGGCAGGGTCGGAGGTTGAGGCTCGAGGCTCGAGGGCCGTAAGGAGGTCGGGCTCAGATGCGGCAGAATGACCGCCACACAGTTCGATGAGTTCTTCCAATGCCTTGCCTGTTTGTTCGACCGCCCAATCGTAGCCGAGACCTGTGATTGTTGGAGCCATTTCTGCATAGCTCCACTTGAATGAGAAATCGTGTCTATCGAACACACCTGCAACCACTTCTCGGTTGGCATGCCACCGGACAAGACGGGCGTTGTAGTTGAGCACTTTGTCCATTGCCAACCCCACATATGTCAGTGCGGCTCTGTCGAGTTCAGAAAGATTTCCCGTCCCGCCGCATTCCTGCACAAGTTCTTGAAAGACCTCAACGCTGGTACAATGCCCGTAGAGCTGTCGCGGCGAAAACATCTTCCACCAATGTGTCTCGCCGCGCTTTAAGGGTAAATCAGTGCCTCTCGCATCCGGTTGAGTGCCTGTCTTGGTTCCCTTGGGCACCTCCTCATCGGGGATGATGTTTCGCGCCTGCCATTCAGTGAGTCTGGCGTCGAGGGCAACTTGGACCTGTTCGCGGACATCATCCTCCGGCCTGGGCGCGCGAAATCCGCGGACCTTCTTCACTTTGGGTTTACCTGTCTTGGTGTAGCCGGAGATCCGCTCCTCTTTGTATACGATGGCATACAACTGCTCGCCCATCTGACCGGATTGCGCTTGGGCCTTAATCTCATCCCCATCAATCACGCGTTCACAATCCGGGAAAGGACACAAGCCATTACCTCCACTGACCGTTCCGGGAGACTGCTCCTTCAGCTTATGGACAATCTCAAAATCAACTGTCCTCAATCCTTCCCCCTCAACCCTAGGCACCAATCTTACACCCGTCCCGACGTTGTTCAACCTCCAGTTCGGGCTGAGCGGAACAACCCCACCGCAATATGGACACTTCACCGTCCGAGCCCAGAGATAGCCATCAGGAATACAGTTCTCTCCGGGTTCTGGCGGAAAGAACGGCTTCAATTGAGCAACACATCTCGCGGCAAATTCCTTGCCTAGTTCCTCGTACCGTTCGAGAAGCCCGGAACCATACAGGGCCGGAAACTCAACCGTCGCCTTCATGACAAGCCAAGAAACGGGGTTAAGGTCATTGGCCACAGCAGCACAACCCGTACGCACCGCCTCGAACGGAATGCTGCCACCTCCGGCCGTTGGGTCCAGAATGACAGGCGTTTCCTTGCCCGTCAGCTTCTGAATCCAGTCGGCCTCTCTGTCTGATGGTGTATAGCTGAAGGCTCTGGCATAACCGTATGCATCTTTCCCCAAGCGGACGTTATCCTTTGTGGCTTGGGCGATGCGTTTCCTCGCGGCCACGGGGTCGCCATGAATACCGAGGACATGAAGGAACTTCTGATGGTCGGCGTCGGGCGGCAGCAGTGCGCCCAGAATCGCGGCACGAGAAGCCACCAAAGGCCGCCGTGCCCACCATACATGCAGATAGTATGTGGGCGGCAAAGCGGTCATTGAGCGACGTTCTCGCGTACATTCTTCACTGAGATACGCGATAGGCATCCAGTCCTCGATAAGACGATGTGAAGAATGCTTGGAGGAGTCTGTCATCTCTGACCTCTTGAGAACTTGTCCGCAAGCCATCCTTTCAGTGACGGCGTCTTGGAGCTACTTCGACTCGTAATCGTAATTCCTACATCGGCAAGCGGTTCTTCAAAGAAGCTACTCATCAGAGGGGGTAGTCCTTCTCTCAGCAAGAGCAAGATACCAAGTGCTTTCTGTTGCTCCACGCTATTGGCACTCGGCACAAATAGCCCCTGAAATTCTGGAGGCATTCGATTGAGGCGTTCGGCCGACGGGCTGACATCGGCGGCCGTGCCATCAGCAATGGACTCAATCTCGTCACACAATGCTCTCATGTTCTTGTTGCCAGGAAATAGTCGCGCGATGCCTCTCTCTAGGAGCTCCTTTCTTACATGGTATTCAAGACTTCCAAGGCTGTCTCGCTCTGGAGTGCAGTAATCGCATAGGATGTGTATTTCATAGAGCACCGTTGCCAAAGGGGTAGTGAAGTTCTTGTAGACCTCCTTGTTTAGCCCAAATCCTTGGCCAACTAACGTCTTCATCTTCCTGTTTCGCGAGACAAAGGCCTCCCGGACAAGGTTGTAATAGAACTCAGTCACAACCTCACGGTCCCAATCACTCAAGGAGGTCTCCTCATCCAAACGCGCCTCCAACCTGTCCCTGAAAGGTTTCGCACTTTCAGCTCGTTCCGGGTCGACGACGTTATATCCCCAGTGGAACAATAAGCGGTGGACCGTCCCGCTGCAGAAGCCGAAAACAAAATCGGAAGAGAGTTTCGCATAGGTTTCCGGATGTGCCTTTGCGAACTTTATCTTGATGTCATCGCTGCAGAAAGGGCCTGTACCGTCATTTGTTACATCATCCTCCAAGTCATCAATGCATGCCGAGAACAGAACAAGGGTTGTCTGGATTCTCGCTTGTGATGCTGCGTCGTCGATCCCCAAACATGCAAACCACACGGTCCTGTGTCCGGGCCCGAGCAAGGCAGAACCGGGACTGCAAAGTGAAAGCACTGCCATGAAGACGCCGATCACTGCCCTAAAGCGTCTTTGTCGTAGTAGTCTCTTAGGGAATAATGATGCCATCAGGCCCACATGAGAATTTCTCGCCGTTTAGCGTGACTTCTACCTTCCGAAAGCTGAGGACTTTGGCCTCGTCTTTTTCGTCCATCACCCATTTGACGAGGGGCCGGGATACGTTTAGAACCAAGTCCTTGCACTTTTCCCAACGTTTCTTTTCTTCCTTCGCAGTCACGACTTGGCTCTTGAACACCGACTCAAATGTATACTTCGGTTTTGTAGTTCTGTCGAGCGAAAGGACCTCTCTGGCCAAGGTTACTCTGACTTCAGCCTGCTTGTCCTCTTCCATTAGTTCCTTCATTGGCAGAATGTCAGGGAAATGCAGCACGACACACTTATCATCTTTGCTTGTACCAGTCAGTTCATACTTGCTCCGAGTCACCGAGATCGTCTCGCCCTCGGCTTCCGCGCTTATGCCAACGGAAAGAGATACGTCCACGTTATCCGGAAACCATCTTGTTGGAAGTATCAGGTCGAGACCGTCGTTCCAGAACTTCTTGTATAGGTTCCAAGACCCATAGCTGTAAGGCGCGGGAAGGACCATCACACTGTTTATCTCATCGGCAATTCTACGCACAATATCTTTGTTTAGTAACTCACCATAGAGGAAGAGAATGTCATAATTCTTCAGTGAATCCGCGGCAACAATGGAGTTCAGGACTTGGTCGCATATCTCAGGTTGCGCATCCACCAGCAGCCCCTTACCCAAGACTTGTATGACTGCGGGGTTATCAAGCGTCTGTTCGTAGCCGTTATCAATGTTCATCAAGATGAGTTTGGCGGCTTCCTCCTGCTTTCCAATACGTGCGTACTGTAAGGCAGCAAAGAGAAAGAGCGACCAATCCCTACTCTCTGAATTCTTTACTATGGTTTCAATATTGCGCGTAAGAACGGGCACAGTGTCGGGGGTTAACGGGTCGTCTATGAGCATAACGCGATTCATGGCAACAGACGCGGCAAAAGGATCCTTTCGGAAAATGCCCTCCTTATATGCATTATCGTAGTGCTCATAGCAGCGCAGCGCTTCCTCGCGTTGATTCAAATGCTGCGCCGTTTCGCCACGGTAGTACCAATAGGGTGGAAACATGAGGAAGCTCTCCTCAAGTCGCTCTAGTCTGCGCCACCGACGACTGAGACCTTCTTCACTTGCATCCGTGTCTTTGAGGATGTTGGTGTATTCATCCAGTTGCTTCTCGCTAAGACGCCAAGAATCTGGGATTTTGTATACGTTCAGTAGTTCCCAAGATGCCTTGAGCAAGCCGGAACGTATGTCATTGAGCTCAACCATAAGGCCTTTGTCGATTTCCCATTCCTTGGTCTTCTTCTCGTCTTTGTACGCTTCAATCCTCTGTGTGTAATTGAAGTACACGGACCCGGCGTTCATTACCCCGCTAGCCAGCGTTGTGTACGGGTTTGCGGTGAAAGAAACTGACTTCACACCCTGAACAATAGCATCCTTCAGCGCGGCGTTGATGTTCTTTCTGTATTGGTCCTCAATGAAGCCTTTCTCGGTGTCGGCAATCTGATTGCTCGTAATCTGCTTCATGAGTTTGGTCAATAGGCTGATGATACGTGCATCGGGGATATTGCGGTGATTGCGATTGGTGATGATGGCATCATATTCTTGGTCAAGAAGGACTTGGTCGTTATACCATATCATCTTGGTCAAGGAAGCGATGATGTAGTTGAGGGATAGAATCACCTTTATCTTTTCATCTTCGGACTGTTTCTCGACTTGTTGGTCGGCAGGTTCTGCAACAGCCGCTTCAGCCGCTGCGGGGACAATGGCTTGTGGAGTGGCATCCGCTAATGGAATGGCGGGTAGTGCGGCGGTCTCCTCGCCAGAAGATGTTGATGATGTTGTCTCTGACGAGGAGTTTAGTCCTGGGGCATCGCTTTCCGAGGGTAGAGCTGCGGGAGGAGTTTCTTGAGCGCTGGCAGGTGGCGCAGGAAAGGCAAGTGCGGCCATTGTGAGAACTACAGTAAAGGCAATTCGTCGTATCAAGGAGAATCCTGAAGTCTTCATGTCCCCAAATCCTCTTCGTGTAAGAACTGGCTAGTCTGTGTTAGAGCGTGAGTAGGAGGCGCAATGCAGCCAATACTCGTCGTGGGTACTTCCGGTGCACCGCCATACCAAGCCAGTAACCCGCTTCTTCCCGGTTCATCTCGTCAATGCCTCTGGCTACCTGGCGAATACGTTCGATACTGGTCATCGGGGCAAGGGTTCTAAACAACAAGGCCATGTTCAAGGCGATATCCTCATCCAGAGTGAAGGTCTTGGTGTCGCCCTTCTTCAGTGCTGGGATACGGATGCCCGCGTGTTTCAGTTGCCGCAAGATTCTGGCCTCGACAATTTCGAGGGCTCGTCCCTTGAGTGCTGCGGTACGTTCTTTGGCAGTGAGGCGCGGTGTGGCGGGGCTGGGTAATTGCCAGATTTCCAGGACAAGTTGCCCTCCGCTGATGCCCTCGGCCTTGAGTTCATACACGGGCCGGGCACTGGCATCATCTCTTGAGATTGTTGGTTGCCTTGTCACAAAACTACCCTCTTGCCGCCTCAGCTTCGACATAGGCCTCGGATGCGCCGTATTTCGTCATAGCCGTAATGAAGCCGTCCGTCTTTTCCTTGACTGTGGCAAAAGGCGTGGTGAACGTGAGCGTGTAGTTGGCCTCAAAAGTGGCATTTGTGGCCGAGCGAAGCTGGGGCTCCAAGAATGACTTGATGCTGTTGGCTTTGTTCAGTGTACCTGAGAATTGCACATCAAATGATTCAATTCCTTCACCCTCGATACCCACGGAAAGCTGACAGGCTGTTTCGGAATCGCGGTAGGTTGCCACGGCTTGATGGGCACTCCAGGCGCCTTTGGCCTCATAGAATCGCATGGTGATTGACTTCAAGTACTCGACTTTTTGGCTTCGGGCCTTGTCGAACAGCTCCACGAGGGCCTGACGCAATGGCCCCTCTGCTGATAGCGACGTAGGCAGTCTGGGCACAACGGATAGTTTGGATTTGGCATCACTGCCGCCACCAGCCGTGTCGCTTTCTTCCACTTCTTCCGGTGTTGGCGGGGTCGGTTCTGCCTTGGGCAAGCGCGGCCACAACTTCAATTCTTTAGCGTTTGCGAGGGTATGGACAAAGGCATTGAGCGAAATCTGTATTGCGGGTGAAGGGTCACCTTTGCCCCATACCAACTCGCCTTCACGGTAGATGAAAACGTCATGAGCTATACCCAACTGGATACAGCGAATGAGTGGGTCATCATTCAGCAGGATGGAAAGGTTTGGGGCACGGCGGAACTCGTTGCGGAGTTCAAGGGTTGTGATTTGGCCTTTGGTCTTGAGCGGTGTCTGGTCTCGCACATAACTCGGAGCATCCGGTTCATCACCCGATGCCAAGAGCTTCTTCTGGTCTCGTAAGGCACGTTTGATGTGCTGTTGTCCATTGCCCGGCGAATCGCTGGCATTCTGGAGTTCAATCGTCGTGTGGCCAAGACGGGCTTCACCGGAGCCAATGGGAATGTTGCTCGGATAGAACAAGTGCCGGTAACACTGAAGCGTCGCAATGGCAACGGTGCTCCGGGACTTCTCGTATTCCTCGCGGACCTTGCGTTGCTGGTAGTCGGCAAGCTCATTAATCTTGGGGGTGTTGACGATGGCTTCCAAGGCAAGACGACGGCGTACGGCCTGCTTCATGTCCAAACAAAGCCGCTTGTCCGCCACGACAAAGATGAGGTTGTTCTGTAAGGTCCTCAACTCTTCCTTGACCCCCTTCTTCGTTGCCATACGTACGAGTTCTTGCGGGAGTTCGGAAGGTGTGTCGGAAAGAGCAAAGGCATCATAATTCAGAACCACCAGATAGGGCCGCCCATCACCGATATCATCGGGAATCTCATAGGGGCCTGCCGGGAACGGGATGAGGACGAAATCACTTCTTCCGCTGGTGAATAGGTCTTTGATGCGGGTGTTCAGAACGTTACGAACTTCGTCGGCATCCACCTCTCGCATTTCGCGATTGATAATCTGCGTCAGATTGGGCTCGACACGGAATCGCATGGGAGCACCGGGCCTGTCGTCAAGGTAGAGTGATTCAGCCGCGAATTGCTTCCGAGCCGATTCCACGAAGGAAGGTTCCACAGCGGGTGAACAGACGGAGTAGCGGAGATGGTCCGGTGTGATGCCTTGGGCGGATTCCCCGAAAGCCATCGTGTTCAGGAAAATGGTCCTTGCCACGAAGCTTGTTACGGGCGGTTGGCCCGGATAGTTGGTTTGGTCCAGACGCTGGGCGATAGACGGGTCCTTCCCTGCAACGGATGCAACATCGGACCCCAAGGCAGAGGCATAGGTGCCTTGTCCAAGCCGGGTTGTGATTTCAGCCCGTATCTGTGCGTTGCCGAGGTCGATATGGTGTGGGTGAATGGCAAAGGCATCCACTGGCTTGTCTTTCCAGAGGCAGCACACGGTACGAGCAAGGAGACGTAACATGCCACGAGTCCGTTGGAACGTGGACAGACTACTCATCTTTTCCGTCATGACGTTCAATGTCTCGGGATGCAATGGATAACCCTTGCGGAACTGGTCCCGTGTTTCAGGGCTGAAGGCATCCGGCGCAAGGCTGTCCTTGTTCCGGTCCCATAGGTCCGTGTATTCATCGACAACTCTGGTTGCCCCGTTGATGTCTACTTCCTCAAAGAGACGACGGCGCAGCACGTCCACAGTTTCGTCTTCTTCCGTGGGGTCGAGTTGAAGAAGCTTCCGCGATACGATGCTCTCAGCTTCCGCGAATGCAGCCAGAGCGAGTTGATGTTCCGCTTTGTAAGCATCTCTAGCTTCTTCGTCTGCAGCACGGACAGCAAGGGTGCAAACCAATGTGGTCTGTGGCGTGGAGGACACGGCTTTGATGAGAGCCTGCATGAATGCAGGGAACTGGTTGACGGCATCGGGATAGACTTGGGCGACTTTCCGCAAGTAGACGGACACCTCATCAATCAGGATGAGTGTGGGTTCGCCGCCGAAAAGCTCAACGATGGTTTCCGTGCCTGGTGCGACATGGGCTTCATCGCTCTTGCGGACTCGTTCGTAGCCTTCACGTCCGGCGAGACGGTAGGCCATTTCGCCCCAAATGCTCCTGGCCATAAGGCCCTTCTCCAGCTTGAGGCCGTTGGCTGGATCCGCATTTTCACCGTCTATTGCAGCGACGCGAACATTGCCCTTGGGGAGCAGCTTGGGTTCAATGAACTCTTTGGCACCTTTAACGCGCTGCATCCCTCGTACTGCATGGACCAGAGCAATCAGGCTGTGAGTCTTACCGCCGCCGTACTGTGTGTCGAGCCGGACAACGGAATTCAGTTCACCACCTTCGCCGCTGAGACGCCGACAGACCGTTTCGAGTAAGGTCTTCAAGCCGCGCGTTGGATACGTGTATCGGAAGAAGAGTGACGGGTCAGCATACTCCTTCGTGGCCTTGCCGTTCACAACGGCTGCCAAGTCCGCGGCGAATTCCTCATCCTTAACGCGGCCCGCGAGCACGTCTGGCCGTGGGCTGCATAGGTCAAAGATGGTCTGCATGATTTCTCCTTCCTGGTCCGCCTCCAGGTACACGTCTACCCCGCCCCGTCACATCCCAGCGGCCAATCCCTTAACCCGCTGTCTATGACGTATTTGACGCATGGAAAACTGCTTAAAAGCCTAGCACAACGAGGACCACGCTTCCAAACCAGCGTCCGAATCGACCACGGCAAGGATGTGCCCTCGAAGAAGCTAAGAGATGTACGGACCGCTGTCGAGGCGGTGGCTCGTTCTCCGGAACCTGTATCGAGCAAGGAAAGCCGCTTGTTGGACGGCAAGGCACAGCACATTGCCACACTCAACCGCAGAACGGGAAAGCCCTCAAGAGGCGGTTGTTGTTGAACAAAGGGAATCCGCAGGCCCCCCGCGCATAGCAAGGCGTAACTGACCGAGGATTCGACCGAGGTAGTGCACGTGGCGTCGCTAGGACCTTGAACTTGACAGTGGGAAGATGCATGATGCTTAGCATGATGTTGGGTTGACGACGGATGAGCTCGCCTCCTTGGAAAAGCGACGGATACGCCATGTCCTTGACCCGAGAATCAATCCGTTCCGAGAAGCCCTGTCTTTAGCATTCGTCGACTACTTCAACGAAGTGCTAGAGGATATTGACTCGAACACGGCCATTTACAACAAGATTCAGGCCGACCCGCGCTTCGGCGACCTGTTCCGCGAAGTAATGTTCCGCCGAGTGGGCCAGTTCATGACCTCGGCATCTTGTCGATAAGTGAGTCAGTAACTGAGGACAAAGCAAGCGTGAAAAGACGCGCAAGTCCCCAAGAGTGCGAGCGAGATACTAACGTCGATAGTAGTGTCAGGCTTTACGCAAAGAGTACTTTGGGCTGCTGTTGGTTGTGAATTAGGAGTGTGTAAATGAGAGCCGTGGTTATTTCCTTAATTCTGGTAGTGAGCGTGACAGCGCACGCGGAAGACGGTGTCATGCTCAAAGTCGAGTTCTTCAGCCAGCGTGATTCTCACTGGTCCGGGGATTTCATGGGGTCAAGTCCCTATAAGGTCGGCGACAATGTTATCATTAATGGCGAGACGGTACCGGGGCAAGGGTGCGCCATGACTTGCGTGGCCATGGGACTCCATTATTTTGGTGCTGACACGGACCCCCACAGACTGAATCAGTGGCTGTCCACCCATACGGTTAACCAAGGTGGATACGATGACAATGCCTGTATCAACTGGACTGAAACTGGTGTTGGAAAATACTGTCAAGATATTGGGTGTCCCCTTATGTATTTTACCGGGTCCGGTGCTGACATCCAGACTGAGCTAAAACGAGGGTACCCGGTTATTATTAAGACAACCTTGGGTACTTCCACTCATTATGTAATTGCCATCGGATACAGTGGCGATACCATTTACGTCAACGATCCTTGGCAGAAACCAGAAGAACATTCTGGACCAACAACCTTGGGGGTTCAAAATGGTCACGAGTACTTCATTGCCCCGGTCCCTGGGGGCTTTGCCAATGGCTGGCACAATGATGGTTCAAGCCAAGCCATTGCCGACACTTTTGCGTACAAGGGAGGAGCAGATAAGGTTGGTAGGCTCGTCACTGACGGTGGCGGTTATACTCACGAATGGCTGTCCAGTCCCAACGATAGGACTTGGAAGTGGCCCGGGTATTTTGTTCAGAACTTCGCGAACGGTAGCTTCGGGCCTTGCGCAATCATCTACAACAAAGATGCAAAGGCCGCTTACCTGATACGTGGGGGCTTTTGGAACGTCTTTCGCTATGGCGTAGGCGATAACACGGGTTGGGGGCCAACAATCGCCGTGGGAGGAAACGAACTTGGGTTTCCTACCTGTGATGAAAACACAACTATGCCTCGGATTCAATACTTTACAAACGGTCGCATGGAATGGGATGGCAACAACGTTCGTCTATGTACAAACTACGGAAAATACTGCTACACGGTCGGCCAAGGAGTTGAATGCTCCCTAAAATGCGACCTCGTTGAGCCTACGAGCCTTATTCTCTCCCTTTCAAATAGCATCCCCGCTCTACTCTACCGTGTGTGGCTCAGGGGGACTGTTAGAAAGGACATTACATCTGGTCCTAAGTCACTAGATGCAAGTTTCCACCCGGGAACCTCTGGGCAGGCAGACAGTATTAGCGTAACGCTCGATGAACTTTCGCCAAATCAGGACTATGCAATTCAGGTTACTGCATACGACGGCGATGGCGACTCCGTAGCCTATTCGAATAATCTGACCGTTCATACTTCCTCGTCGGCGTCGTCTTTTGTGCGCGCCGAAGGCTCCCATTTGGTTGTCGGAGAAACGGGACAAGTGGTACGTCTCAGAGGTGTTGGATTTGGGAATACCTGCTATCAACTAGAGAACGAGGCAGACCCCATGGCGATTGTCCGAGCTGATCATGATGCGACGGATTTTGCACGGGTCAGAGCCATGGGAATGAACGCAGTCCGGTTCTATCTCAGTTTTTGGATGTTCGTGGACAAGAATGGAGACCCCTATACATACAGGCAGGACGCATGGGATTGGTTCGATGGAAATATTCAATGGGCAAAGAACAATGGAGTTTATTTGATTCCTAATGTCCATGTTCCACCCGGTGGCTACCAACAGGATGCCAACAATGACAAGATTCCTGATGGATTGTCGTTATGGTCCGAGCCGGAAAAGCAGGCGCAGTTGAAAGCTCTCTGGGAGGCAATTGCGCAACGCTACAGGAATGAGACCACCATTGCGGGGTATGATTTGCTGAACGAACCGACGACACTCCCTGCTCCAAGTGGGTTTCCAAAATACCAGCGATGGAAGGACCTTGCAGAAGAGATTGTGGCGCAGATTCGGCAAGTGGATTCCAATCACCTTATCGTGATTGAGGCCCTGGCCGGAGCATTTGATTTGGACCGGCACACGTGGATTGGAACCGAACTGCCCTCTGAGAAGTTGTTTGTGGTCAACGACGCAAACGTCATGTATGATGTCCATTGTTACTACCCCTGGGCTTATACTCTGCAGCAGCAACCGTGGTCTGATTTCCCGAACAGCGCCGTCTACCCCGATGAGCAGGCTATCATCTATCCGTGGGATATACCAGATGACGGGTCCTGGCTTTCCAACATTGAAGGACGGACTATTGCCGGTGGAAGTAGTGGTTGGAACTTGTATGAGAGTGAGAGGCTTCCAGGTCCGACCGGTGCTCTCGTGGGACTTCCCGCCTTCGCGAGTTACGAAAATCCTAGCGGCAGTGTCTACTATGATGCATTGATGGTCAAAGAGTACGACCAAAGCGGGAACTACATCAAGGATGCACTGCCTCTCTATGATGTGAAGAATGATCTACACTGGGTAACTTTCCTTGACCCTTCGACGCAGACCGCGAATCTCGCGTTGTCAACAACAGAAGGCTATCTTGACAGCTATTCTTTGCTGATAGCGAATAACGCAGAATATGCGCAGTGGGCCAACCATGACCTGAAATTTCGGGTAACGCCGGGTAACCTGTACACGATTTCGTGTTGGATGAAGGGAGAGGGCGTGGCGACTGGCTCTTTTTGTCGACCAACTTTGGGGTTTCACAAGAGTCCGCACGATATCCCGATTTTCAGGCGAAACAAGGAATACTTGGCCTACGTGCTGGGTGGTTTTCTGCAATATCTGTCGGACCGAAACGTTCCAATCAATGTTGGTGAATTCGGCCTTGTTCGACAGTGCTTCGAGGGCACAGGAGGAGGAATTCAGTACATAAACGATGTCTTGGATATACTTGACCAATTCAATGCCAATTTCACTTATCACGTGTTCAAGGAGGACACTTTCGGAATCTACCGGCCTTCGGCGTTACCTAGTCAAAACACGGCACTTATCCAGCGCTTTCAAGGATACTTAGGTTTTAGCGATACCGTCGGACCAACAATCGTTCTATCATCGGATGTAAACAGTGCAACGAACGGGATGTTTGCCGTTTCTGCTGTTTTTTCGGAACCAGTGACGGATTTTACCGAAAGCGCTATTCTGACTACGAACGCGAACATTTCGGACTTCCATGGGGAAGGGGTGTCGTACGGGTGGAATCTTACTCCTATGGTACAGGGGCTGGTGACGTGTGGAATCCCGTCCGGCGTTGCTCATGACTTTTCAGGGAACCCGAATTCAGGCTCGAATTCCATCTCGACAGTGTTTGATGACATACCTGCAAGCTGCGAAATAGTATCGTCTGGGCCTCCTGAGCATATAGGCGACCTCATTCGGTTCTATGTTACCTTCAGCAAACCAGTGACTGGTTTCTCCGCAAGAGATGTGAGTGTTTCAGGAGGCAATGTGCAGTCCGTAAGTGGCAGCGGTGATTCTTACGTAATTTCTGTTCTTCCCTCGGTTTCGCGTTCTGTGATTTGTGAAGTTCTAGATTACACTTCCTGCGATGCGGCCGGGAATCTCAGTGAAGGTGCTTTGCCATGCGCGGTTGATGTGCCACTACCAATAGACGGATTCGCCGCCTTGGTGACTGTGCTCGCAGTTGTGGTTCTTGGCAGTTGGCAGGTGTGCAGCTTTCGCGAAGGTTCTCGGAATGGACGTGGACGGCGAAAAGATGCACGATGTCCCGTATGACGTCGGGGTGATGCGGCAGGTTTGTGGTGTTTGGGCTACCGCACGTAACGCCCGTTCCGCGACGTTGTTGTCAATATCGGGGTCGCCGTCCTCGACACCCCCGGCGAAATGGCAAGACGCCGTTCACGGGAGGTTTACAGATTAACTCTGAAGTTAACACCAAGGAGCTCTGGCTGGCCATCGGGTTTCGACGCAAACGCAGATGTTATTGTCGTAAGATCCTGATTGCTAACAACTTAGGTTCTTCTTTGTTAGCACTTCTGGTCCTTTGTTAGCAGTTGTGTAACGCTTGGATGCGAATCTGTAAATAACTGGCAAGCAATGATTTACGTTATTAAAGAACCCACACAAAGTCCGGCGTCATACTGGATCAAGAAATACGGACTTGAATAAGGGCTGCGCGCCGGACTCTATGGCTTGGGGATGAGTTCTTTCAGTGTTTCCTGTAGCTTGTCGGAAGGTATTCTGGCGGCGAGGATTTTGCCATCTGGGCCTATGAGCCAGTTGGAGGGAATGGAGGCCAGGCCGTACGCGTTGGTCACCGGATTGTCTTCTTGCCAGGGGCCAACGTTGAATTGGGGCCAGGGCAATTCCTCAGACTCGACGAACCGCATGGCTCGCTCTTTGTCCCAATCGAGGTTGAGGCCGATAACGTGGAGGCGATCCCCGTTGCCGTAGGTTTCCCCGATCTCCTTGAGTAGCGGGATCTCGGCCTTGCACGGTGTGCACCACGTTGCCCAGAAGACCAGCAAGACGGGCTTCCCCTTCGCGAGCTCGTCGGGCAGCCGCCACGTTGCATCACCTTCAAGCGCGGTCGCCTCGATGACCGGGGCTGCGTCGTGGGCGCCGATCGTGAGAATCCGTTCGAGCCGTACCTCGCCCAGGTCAAGGGACTCGGATACGCCTTCCGCTATCGAGAAGGCGAGCGTGGCGCGGGCACGGGGCGTCCCGCGGCCACAGGCGTTCTCTGGTGGGTTTTCGTGGGCGGTTGCCGTGAGTTCGTAGTCGCCGGGGGGCAGATGGCTGAGGTGGAAGCGCCCATCTTCATGCAAGAGCGGGACGTAGTTCGCGTACTCGTCGCTGGCCTCGGAATCTGTTGGGCGCGCGGCAATGAGGAAACGGCGGTAAGCGTGCCAGGGCTCCTGTGAAACGCCTTCGGGATCGACCAGGTCGTCTGCGAGGATTCGCCCATGCACGGCGCCGCCGTCGGGATCGCCCAGCTTCACCTGCACGGTCTCGCCGGGCTGTGGCTCGACATCGACCGCGTGACTCATGAGCCACCGCCGCATTTCCGTCACCTTAATGGGTACGGCGGGCACGTGCTCTATGCGGAAGTGTCCGCTGTCGTCGGCTGTCGTGCAGCACACGAAACGGATGGGTTGCTTGTCTCCCCATTGCTTTTGAATCGGCAACGCCACGTTGACGGCGATTTCCTCCCCTTCCGGGCGGCCCTCCGTTTCGAGCTGGCCTTCGACTGTACACCAGGCGGATAGCGGCAGGTCGCCACCTGCCTTGTGTTCACTGGCCGGCCGTACGGCCCAACCGCTCTCATGGAGAGCCAAGATGTATCCCGGTTCACGGGAAGGCGCTAAGGTGAATCCGCCGCTGGAGCGGCTTAGGGTGTGGTTGTCCGGCGCTCTCACGTAGTCCATGGCCAACGTGCAGCCCTGTATGGCAGCGTATTGATCGGCATGCACCAGGGCTACGGTGGCTCCCTTGACGACCTCGCCATCGGGAGTGCGCAACGTGCCTCGGACTGCCTGGCCGCGCTCGAGGGGGATTTCAACAGGCCCCTTCGCCAAATCGAGTGCCCACACGGGATCGATCACGGTGGGGTAGTAGTCGCGTGCCCAGGCGTGCACCGACAACGCACCGGGGTGCTCGTCGAGGCTCAGGCCCGTATCTATGGAGAAGGTACCGTCTTTGGAGAACTTGACCATGGGGTCGTGGCAGTCATACGTAGCGACGGGATGCTCTATCTCACTCCATCCGTAGTCGACCGTGAACGTTTTGATGGGCGCCCGGGTCTCTGCGTCGTATACCCGTCCCTGAAGAGGAGCCGAGGGGTAGATCGTTAGTTTGGATGGGAGGTCCTTTACTTCCGCTGGCGCGAAGTCCAGCCCAAAGAATGCTTTCTTGTTCACGTATGTATCCAACAAGCCCGACGTTGGCAGGAACGGCATTTCGAACGCTCCTTCGGCATCCGTTGTCGTCTTGTAAGGGCGCATCATGAGGCGGTCGCGTCCGAGTTGCCACTGATAGCAGTGTATGGTTGCCTTTTCCACTCCGTTGCCTGCGGCATCCGTGACACGCCCTGCCCAGGTGCTTCCCTTATCCAACACAACGCGCTGCTGACTGCCGTCGCGCGCAACCTCGACGATGACCGGCGCGAACGACTTGGCACAGACCACCAGCTTCTTGGCGTCATCCTCGATAGGAATCGAGAACGTGCCATCCGCGCGTGAGACAACGACGTTCCCCACCTCGCCTGAATCAATGTGCTCGCGGAGGGCCTCGTAGGTATCAAAGTCCACGAAGCCACGGATCACGAAAGCGCCTTCCACGGGCGTGCCCGATTCATCGACCACGGTTCCTCGAACGAGCACCCCGCGCTCGATGATGTGTCGGTGCTGACCCGCCCGCATTTCGTCGGTGATGTCAATCCAGGAGAATGCAGTGCTCAACGCGAAGTCGGGGTGCTGCAATTGCCAGGCAGGTTTTGTCTCACCTTGCGGCACGGTCAGTTCCCAACGCCCGGATTCATCCGTCATCGTCTCGATGTGGATTCTCCGGATTCGGCCGGCGAAGGTCACGCGGACACCCTCGACAGGCGCGCCCGATTCGTCGACGATGATGCCGCCGATGAGTTCGCCTCTTTTCAATCGGATGACGTGTGTTCGGTCGGAGCGCAACACCTTCTCGGGTTCGCCCGATATCCAGTCACGCACATATCCCGTGTGTGTTGCTGAAAAGGCCACCCACCGCTCCGGAGGCGCGGTCAGTTCCACCTCGCACAGACCGGACTCGTTTGTCGCAAGCAGCCACTCTTCATCGTCCGCGTTCACCTCAACCGTGGCTTCGGCCAAGGGTTCCCGCGTGTCGGCGTCGATGACCTGCACGGTTACTGTACGGGGATATCCGGCGGTCTCGCTGTCACTTGCCGACTCCTCGGCCTGCGGCCCGCCGTTGGTCGCGAACGTGGCCGCCAGCAGCAATGCCACCACACTGTGAAGTCTGTGCCTACCAAAGCCAGCAGTCAGCATGCCGTTCCCCTTCCTTCCGCGAATGCCGGGCTCGGTCCGAGCCCCTTGCCCGGTATCAATAGTAGTTGGATCATACAGCAGGCGCCTCTCGGCGGCTCATTCGCCCGATCTGATACTGGAGATCAGTATACATTCGACACGTGTGAGGAATCATTGCCCAGGTGGACCCCTCGTGGAGCCGAGAAGTTCGCCGGAACAAGAGCGAAGGCGCCGAACCCCTCGGCTTCAAGCGCACCACCCTCTCCAGTACAAGATCAGAAGCAAACGTCCGGCAAACGGCCTCTTCCGGTCTTGGTGGAGAGCGGGACGACGGCACCAATCCATACCGCTGCTTTCCCCAGTTTCTTGTCGGGCTTCTATTGACCCGCCAGAATGGCGACCTGGTCGTCCTGAACGACGATATCTAGGGTTGTACCGTCTGGCACCTCACCTCTCTCGAGCATCCTTTCGAGGGGATCAACCACGAGACGCTTCATGAGTTCCGGCAGGTGTGTCATGCCCTGGCTGCCGCACAGACCCTGGTCCGCGATCAATTCGTAGGTGCTCTCATGGACACGCATGCCGATCTGTCGGGGTCGAAGCTGTTTGTACAGATTCTCGAAGGCCAGTCGGATGATCGACCGTATGTCGGTCGGACTCAGAGCGCCAAAGAGGATGAAGGCCTCGATTTCCTGGAGTATCTCGGGACGGATGCTGGAGCGCACCAATGCCTTGAGCGATTCAGCCGAGTGGCTCTCGGCAGGCGCGGGAGATGGACAGTCCAGCGTCAACACGAAAAGGCACCGGCGCAGGCTGACTTCGTTGCTGCTGGTTTCCCGTAGCGTCCCCGTCCTCAGAACGGGAAGCAAGGCGTCAAAGAAGACTGGATGGGCGTGCTGGACGCCATCGAATACCACCACAGCAAACGATGAGCTGATCACGGCCTCGGCCAGGGGTCCCAACTGCACGGATTCCGTGCCGGACGCGCGCTTCAGATTGAAGAGCCGTGCCACGGCTTCCGGCCGAGAGAATTCCTTCATGTCGAATACGGCGAGGTCGTCGCACGAGCCAAGCAACTGTTGTGTGAGCGTGGCTATCGCATGGCGCTTTCCGACACCCGACGGACCTCCGAGCAGGACTACCCCCGCCGGGCGGCCCGACTGGCCGAACCGAAGCCGCATTCTCGCCGCAAAAGCGGCTATTTGGCTCACCGCGGCATCCTGGCCAAGAACGAGCCGTTTGAGGCGCTGATCGAGTTTCCGCTGCCAAGCTTCCGCGTCAGCAGCGTCAATATCGATGGATGTGATCTCGGTCACCACGCGTTTCACGTCGTGGGCTTGCACTTTCTTGCCGAGGTGGCGCATGGTGGCCTCGTCGGACCATTGGGGATACTGGGAATGGGTTTGGAGCTTGCGCCTATAACGCGCGCACGCCTGGTCCAGCACGGCGATGGCCTTTCCGGGCAACGGCCGCTTGGGCATGTACTGCTGGGTGAGCCGGATCGTTTCCTCCAAGGCTTCTTCGTCGATAGCCACGCCGTGCTTCCGCTCCATAGAGGGACGCGTTTCGGCCAGAATCCGCCGGGTCGCGTCCTCGGGAAGCGGCTCGAGCAGGACGACCTCGAAGTCCTCAAGGATCGAAGGCGTCTCTTGAATCAGGCGGGCGTATTCTTCGTTGCTCAGCGCGCAGAGGCACCGGAGTTCGCCCGAACGGATCGCGTTGCCCAGAAACCCATCCGGACTCTTCACGGAAAGCTGCGGCTGAACAATCGAAACCGCGTCGTCCGCAAAGATGATCACCTCAGAAGTGGTTCGGCCCAGACTGACCAGCGCTTCGATCTTCTGCATTACACGCACCGTCTGGCTCTGCATCGCCGCGCCGTCGAGTTCGAGTAGGCGGTAGTGCGACAAAGGATCGTCGCCGGTTGCCGTGGCAAGGCTCGAGGCTATGCCATGCACGAGTTTGGTCTTGCCTACGCCGTCTTCGCCGACGATGAGGACGCTCTTGCGGCTTTCACCGGAAAGGAGTCTGAGAACGGCGGCAATCTCCCGTTCCCGACCGTAGGTGGGGCTCAGCTCGTTGCGCAGGGCTGCTTCGGTCAAATCGCGTGCGATCGACCCAAAGCCGCGAACCTGCTGGCTCCTTTCCGGATCTCCGCCGAGATCGACGGTTGTCAATCGTCGTTCGGGCTTGACCAGCGGCTCCAACTCTTTGCCACAGAAGCGACACCGAGTGGCCTGGGCGCTCACGGGCATACGGCACGCCCTGCAAAGCCGCGTGCTTTCCAGTGGAAGACCATCGGATTCCCTCGTCAGCATACGCGTTTCTCCTTGGGCAGGTGCTGGTTCCTTGCCGGGTTGGCGCCCCAGTTCAATGTCCCGGCAACAACGAGTGTAATCGAGCGACGGCATCATTGACAAGGAACATCTTGTCGCAACGGGTATGTATTCTCACACTCGCGCAAGGTCGCAGTTCTCGGGTGCGAAAGGAGAGAGACTTATGGTACATTGATGGGAATGGGGACGGATGGCATCCAGGGAACGAAATGGGACGCGTTGAGTTCTGGGACAACGCAGCGTTGGGAAGCTTCAGGTTCTGTGACGAAGAGTAGCACCCTGCAACTCATATCCATGAGTGCCCGCAAGCGGGGCATGGGATGGGTCATCAGCGAACGGCCGCTCGTGTTGGGACGTGGCGGCGACGTGGATATTGTGCTTGACGACCCGATTGCGTCGCGGCGCCACGGTCTTGTTTGTCTCAAGGGGAGCATGATCCGGTATGAGGACCTGGGTAGCCGCAACGACGCCTTACTGAATGGCCAGCCCATCCGCCAAGGCGTTCTTGAAGTAGGCGATGAGCTGGCCATCGGCTCGGAGCGGTTCCTTGTCGCCGGAACGATGAACGAACGCATGGTAGTCGTTCAGGCGCCCGAACAAGAGACCCGGTCCTGGTCGAGCGGGGAGTCGGTTTCGCTCCCGGTCGACTCGGCCAGGGCCGAGGCGCTGGGCCGGCCGGGGACCGTTCAGGATTTGGCGTGGCTTTACGAGGTTGCGCGCGACCTGAGCGGGGCGCCTTCAGCCGCGGCTCTTTTCGAGGCGCTCCGGACCCGGCTGTCGGAGCGGTTCCACCCGCAGGCCCTCTGGCTGCTCCTCGTGAGGGGAGCGGAACGGGAGATCATCACGAGAGATGCGGTCACGGCCGAGGGCAACGTGGATGCGCCGGCGGACGAGTTTCCGGAGGAGCTCGTTGACCGTGCCATTCGTGAGGGCCGCGCATTCCTTATGCCGCAGAGAGTGCGGAAGGGCAATCGGCGTGTGATCGCCTGCACGCTTGCTTCGCCGGTTAGCGTGGGCGGTGTCACAACTGGGGCCCTGGTGCTGAGGGCAGAGATGCCTCACGGCTGCTATGACGAAGAGGACCTGCAGTTGCTGGCCCTCTTGTGCCAGTCTGTTGCGCCGGTTGTCGTAGCCGTTCAAGAGGTGGAGCGACTGAAGCGAGACAACGCCCGTTTGCGCGAATTGGCCGGAGAATCGGTCACACTGGTCGGGGTATCCAAAGGCATCAACGACGTTCGTGATCAGATTGCACGAGTGGCGGATAGCAGTCTCAACGTGCTCATCACCGGCGATACGGGAACGGGGAAAGAGCTGGTCGCACGTCTGATCCACGCCGGGAGCGCCCGGAAGAACGCCCCGTTCGTGACCGTCAACTGCGCGGCCATTCCGCGCGAGCTCTTCGAGGGAGAGCTATTCGGATACGAGCGGGGGGCGTACACCGGTGCCACGAGGTCTTCGATGGGGTTGCTGGCCGAGACCGACGGTGGTACGTTGTTCCTGGATGAGATCGGTGACCTCAGCCTGGACAATCAGGCGCGGATACTCCGAGTCATCGAGAATCATTCGTTCCGCCGTATCGGCGCCCGTTGTGAGATCACGGTCGATATGCGCATCATAGCCGCGACTAACAAAGATCTTGCGGCGTGTATCAACGCCGGTGCCTTCCGTGAGGATCTCTACCATCGTCTCAACGGGGTTGAGATTGCGCTACCGCCGCTCCGCGACCGACGCGATGATATCCCCCCGCTCGCCGAGTATTTCCTTGATATGTTCCGCTGGCAGGCGAAGCGCCCCGTGGCCGGTATTACCCATGATGCCCTAGTGTACCTTGTAGAGCGGCCGTGGCCGGGTAACGTGCGTGAACTGCGCAATTGCATTCAGCGGGCCATACTGATGGGGACGAAGGAGACCATTCAACCGACCGATGTGATGGCGGCCGATGCCGCTTCGCGTCTTCCGCATACGGCGGCAGACCTCCTGACGCTTGGCGAGGTCGAGAAACGTCACATCGAGGCGGTCTTCCGCCAGTGTGGTGGGAATACGGCCGATGCGTCGCGTGTCCTCAAGATCGGTCGCAGCACGCTCTACGCGAAGCTGATCGAATACGGCATCCGGTAGTGGATCTCTCGTCTGCCGCGCGGCCCGGATTCCAGAATCCGGAAGAACCCACTTCCTGATTCCGGAATCGGGAAGGGAATCCTTCCTGTCGGTCGATCTTCGCATCCTCCTGCTTCCTTCCTATCTTGCTTTGTACCAAATACTTGTGAATGAGGGGGCGCAGCCTCGGGAAAACGGGCACGAATCCTGCTGCACGTCTTGTGAACTTGTTGTAGTCACGAGCGCTAGAAGCGGAGTTTCCGTCGGATGGATTGCGAGGGAAGGCACGTGATCACGCAGCAGATGAATTCCGGTGAGGTGAAGATGCAGGAAGGGGAGACCGCTGAGTCGCTGACCCAGGTTAGGCGGGCTCACGTTCAGCGAGTTCTCGGCATCACATTCGGGGACCGAGACGCCGCCGCGAGGATTCTTGGTCTAAGCCGTCCTCAGCTTGAGCGATTGCTCAAGTCGCTCAAGCTGGGGCCGGCAACTGGGCCCCAGATAGGAACCGAAAGGCGGTTGGACAATGAGCGGTCGTATTGAACGCGCAAGACAGCTTGAAACGCCCTGGCGGCGGCACGGCGTGTTCCCGAAGGCGCGCCGCTCAATCGAGGAGAAGGTCGCATGAGTCACGATGACGGGAAGAACGCGAACGGGCCAGTGGATTCCTTCGAACCGCTGTCGGATCGCTCGCAGGAGTCGTCGTTGTCGGGTTCCGACGTGGGGATCTGGCGCGCGAACTCGGGCTCGTCGAGCGGCGACGTGGCGTGGGACAAGACGCACATGGACCTCGGCAAGATGGTGGCGAACGGGCAACTGGGCGAGTATCGGATCATCGAAGTGCTCGGCCGAGGCGGATTCGGCACGGTGTACAAGGGCCGCGATGAAAACCTGGGCCGGGACGTGGCGATCAAGGTTATCACGAACCCACTCGAGGAGCGCGATATCAAGCTGTTCCGGCGCGAGGCGAAGGTCATTGCGAGCCTGAGCAAACACCCCTCCGTCGTGCAGATTTATGCTTGGGGCGAAGTGCAAGGCCATCCCTACTTCGTGCTCGAGTTCGTCGCCGGAAGCGCATCGGGCCTCCTCGACGAGCACCCGTCCGGCGTGCCGGCGACCACGGCGTTGCGCATTGGCGCCGAGTGTGCCGAGGCGCTCGCATACGCCCACGAGCGCGGCGTGCTCCATCGCGACGTAAAACCGGCCAACATCCTCATCGAAGCGGAGAATCAGCGGGCCAAGTTGGCGGACTTCGGCCTGGCGCGCCTGTGTGCGGGCGCAGGTCCCGACGTGTCCATCAGCCTGACGACCACGGGCACCGTCAGCGGGTCTCCGCCCTTTATGTCGCCAGAACAGGCCGAAGGCCGCGACCTGGATGCACGTTCGGACGTCTTCTCGCTGGGCGTGACGTTGTATCGCCTGCTGAGCGGCCGCCTTCCCTTCGAAGGCCAGTCCGCCCTCGAGATCATGGATCGCATCCGGATGGGTAAGCACGTGCCGTTGGCCGAGCGCAATCCCAACCTTCCCACGGGCGTGGTTGCGATTGTCGAGAAATCGTTTGCTCATGATCCTGCGGATCGATACCAGACGGCCGCGCAGTTCGCAAGCGAGCTACGCGGAGCACTGGAGGCTATCGAGAAGGGGGAGGAAGTGCAAGGGCCTGCAATATCGAAGCGTCGCGCGAAGACGAAATGGATGCTCTTCGGCGCGGCGGCCGCTGCGGCCCTGCTTTCCGTCACGATCCCGTTCTTGTTTCGCGAAAGCATTCATCAAGCCCCGCCTAACGTCGCCTTTGCCGATGCCAAAGATGAGATGGAACAAGGGCACTATCGGGAGGCCGAGACCTTGTACCGGCAGGCGCTCGAGAGGACGCCGGCGGATGAGCAAGGACTGTACGGCCTTGGTTTCGCCCTGTTGAACCAGCAGAGGGCGGAGGAGGCCCGGCAAGCATTTGCTTCGATAGACCCCGACTCGCCACGCCGTAAAGAAGGCGAAGCGGCCGTCCTGGCGGAGGCTAAGCCGGACGAAGCCCGGCCGGCCCTCGAGGCCGCGGCGGATCTCGCGTACTGCAAGGCGCTGCTTGCGAAGATGGACATGATCGAGACCAAGTACGAGGACGTCGTCAAGCGTCTGGATGCCCTCGAACCGAAGCAGTTCTACTTCAATTGGCAGTACGCTGAAGCGCTCAAGACCCTAGGCCAAGCCTATTACAAACTGCAAGACTATGATAAGGCCAGCGCCGTATTCGGGTCGCTCGAGAACGTGGCGGGAGCCGCCGATGCCCAGGTGGTCCGGATGTACCTCGACAACACGCGGCGCCAACTCGACTCCGAACACAAGGAGCAGGTACACCAGCGAGCTGAACGTCTTCGGGAACTCCTGGATCAAGGTTATCAAGCACCGACTCCCACGGATCTGTGGACCAGCCGGCCGCTCACGTACTTCATCTTGCCGGCCGATGTCGCGCCCCGCGCGGCATTCACCATCGAGTCGGGCGTGGCGGATGTTCTGCCGGACCTGCTTGCGGAATCCCTTAAGATCACGCCGATGGAGTTGGTCGACCGCGACATCATCAACGATGTGCTCGCGGAACAGGAATTGGCCAAGCTTGTGGGCAAGGATGGCGGCGTGGCGCTGCGTCAGGTGCTCGGCGCCCGGCTCATTTTGCGTCCGCAAGTGCGCAAGGTGCTCGATGCCGAGACCCTGACCGTCGATGTCGTGGATGTCGAGAAGACCAAGAAGTTCACGGCCAAGGCCAACGGATACGGCCAAGGCGCCGATATCGAGGCCGTCATGCAGGGCTTGGCGGACGACATTTGGCAGCAGACGCAGACCAACTATCCCATCCAAGCACGACTCTACGCCAATAACGGGCAACCGGAGCTCAATCTTGGAAGCGACCTTGGTGTGAAGCCGGGCATGAAGTTCCAGGTCTTTCCCGAGATGGGCTCGTTTCCATCGCCGGGCGTCGAGGTCACCGTGACCGACGCACTGCTACCGAGCATCGCTCGGGTGAACGTGACCGGCGTCGAGGCGGACACGATCCCGACCACGCCCGACGCGGCCTGGTTTGTGGCCATTCAGGGGTCGTGAGTGTCGAGAAGTGAACCCGTACGTAGATAGGAAGTAGCGATGAGAGAGGCTCGACGAGAAGCGGCGAGCAAATCGCGGGGAGGTATGCTCCTATGTTTGCGGGAAGGCATGTGGCAGCGATTATTGGCATTTGGGTGGCAGTGGCTCTAATCGCGGGAACGCCGGTCGCCTATGCGCAGCCGCCGAACGACGAGTGTGTCGACGCGGAGACGGTATCTCTGGGCGTTACGGCGTTCGGAAGCAACGTCGACGCGACAGGTACCGATATCACCTCGTGCGGCACCGACGACTGGAACGACGTCTGGTACGTGTGCACGGCCGGGGCCGACGGCGCACTCACGGTCGACTTGAGCGGAAGCGATTTCGACACCACGCTGGCCGTGTATGACGCCTGCGGCGGCAACGAACTTGCCTGCAACGATGACTACTACGGCGTGCAATCGTGGGTAACCTTCAGCGCCGTCTCGGGTTCGTCGTACTACATCCGCGCGGCTGGCTATGAAGGCGCCGCGGGCAACTGCCACGTTCTGGTCGATACGATGCCGCACCCCGCGAACGATGAGTGCGCCAACGCCGAGGTTGCCGTCGAGAATGGTACCGTTTATGCGACAAATCAGGGCGCCACGGGCACGGACATTACCTCGTGCGGCACCGACGACTGGAACGACGTCTGGTATGTGTACACCGCCGCTGGCACAGGCACCGCGTCGCTCGATGTCTACAGCGACTTCAACATGACCTTGGCGCTTTTCGACGCGTGTTCGGGCACGGAACTCGCTTGCCTACAGAACTCGGCGTACAACGTGTCGTCCTGGCCGCTTCCCGTCGTGGAGGGCGAAACATACTACGCTCGCGTCGCCGGCGAGAGCAGCGCCACAGGCTTCTTTCAGGCCACGATAAGTCTCGCGCTGCCGCCCGCGAACGATGAGTGTACTAACGCCGAGGGAATTGTCGAGAACGTTGCGGTTATCGGAACGAATGTCGACGCGACAGGTACCGATATCACCTCGTGCGGCACCGACGACTGGAACGATGTCTGGTATGTGTACACAGCTGCCGTCACAGGCACCGCGTCGCTCGATGTGTCGAGCGATTTTCCGATGACGTTGGCCTTTTTTGACGTGTGTTCGGGCACAGAATTCGTTTGCCTACAGACGACCGGCTCCGCGTCGTGGCCGTTGCCGGTCACTGAAGGCGAGACATATTACGCTCGCATCGCCGGCGAGAACGGTGCCACAGGCTCTTTCCAGGTCGTAATAAGCCTTGCGCTGCCGCCCGCAAACGATGAGTGTGCCGACGCGGAAACGCTTACGGAAGGCACAGCCGTAGACGGATCCACGGCAAACGCGACGGGGACGGATACGACCTCGTGCGGCACCGATGACTGGAACGACGTCTGGTACGTGTACACCGCCCCCGGAGCGGGTATCGCTTTTCTCTATGTATACAGCGACTTCAATATGACCTTGGCGCTTTTCGACGGATGTTCGGGCACGGAACTCGCTTGCCTGCAGAATCCTGCCTACAACGCGTCGTCATGGCCGTTTGCCGTTGTGGAAGGCGAGACCTACTACATCCGCATCGCGGGCGAGAACGGCGCCGCCGGCTCTTTCGAGGCCACGATAAGTCGCGCGCTGCCCCCCGCGAACGATGAATGCGCCAACGCCGAGGTGGTCGTCGAGAATGGTACCGTCTACGCGACAAATCAGGGCGCGACGGGCACGGACATTACCTCGTGCGGCACGGACGACTGGAATGACGTCTGGTACGTGTACACCGCCTCCGCTACGGGCACCGCCACCCTCTCTGTCTGGAGCGACTTCCCGATGTCGTTGTCCGTTTTCGACGCGTGCTCCGGCACCGAATCCACCTGCCTACAGAACGGCGCATATGCTTCTTCAGCGTGGCCGTTGGCCGTCGTGGAGGGCGAGACGTACTACGTGCGTATCGCCGGTGATAACGGTGCTACTGGCCAGGGTATGTTGGACATTGTTGTGCCGCCCGCAAACGACGAGTGTGTCAATGCCGAGGTGGTCTTCGAGGGTGTCCCGATTTCGGGAACTAACGTGCATGCTACGGGCACGGATATCTCGTCGTGCGCCGGGAACGATTGGCGTGACGTGTGGTACGTGTGCACGGCCGGGGCCGACGGGACACTCGTGGTGGACTTGAGCGGAAGCGATTTCGATACTACGTTGGCCGTGTACGATGCGTGCGGCGGCAACGAACTCGCCTGCAACGACAACTACACCGGCTCACAATCTCGGGTCACTTTGAGTGCCGCCTCCGGTTCGTCGTACTACATCCGCGTGGCCGGTTACAACGGCAGCGAAGGCACTTGTCACGTTCTGGTCGATACCTTCACGTTGCCGGCAAACGACGCGTGTGCCAACGCGGAGGCGGTGACGCTAGGGATTACGGCCATTGGTGGCAACTACGGCGCCACGGGCACAGACATCTCGTCGTGCGCCTGGAACGATTGGAACGACGTCTGGTATGTGTACACGGCGGGGGCTGCTAGTGACGTTGTTGTGGACCTCACGGGAAGTAATTTCAACACCACGTTGGCCGTGTACGACGCCTGCGGCGGCAACGAGCTCGCCTGCAACGACGACTACACTAGCTCACAATCTCAGGTCACTTTGAGTGCCGCGTCCGGTTCGTCGTATTACATCCGCGTGGCCGGTTACAACGGCAGCGAAGGCACTTGCCACGTTTTGGTCTTTACCGCCCCACCGCCGGCCAACGACGCGTGTTTCAACGCCGAAGGGATGGTCGAGAACGTTGCGGTTACCGGAACGAATTTTGGCGCCACGGGCACGGACGTCTCATCGTGTGCGTCGAACGACTGGAACGACGTATGGTACGTCTACACAGCGGCCACAACGGATACCGCCACGGTAAGTATCTGGAGCGATTTCCTGCTCACGTTTGCCATTTACGACGAATGTGCCGGTACGGAACTCGCTTGCTTGCAGAATGGTGCCTACGTTGGGTCGTCCCGGCCGTTTGGTTTCGTGCAGGGCGAGACGTACTATGTACGTATCGCTGGCGCAAACGGCGCCGTCGGCTCGTTTCGGGTCACGCTGAACGTGATTGTTCCACCAGACAATGACGAGTGCGCTAATGCCGCGGTGCTCCTGAATGCAGCGGCTGCTACGGGAAGTAACGTGGGCGCGACGGGCACCGATATCACCTCCTGCGGACGGAATGACTGGAATGACGTGTGGTACGCGTATACCGCCCCGCGCACAGGCACAGCAACACTCGAGGTCAGCATCGGCTCCTACGGGACGGTAATGACGGTTGCAGTATTTGACGCCTGCGCAGGCACTGAGCTCTTGAGTATCGACATACCGTCTTCACTGTCATGGCCATTTCCAGTTACCGAGGGCGAAACGTACTACATACGCATCGCCGGGGAGAACGGCGCCACAAGCAGTTTTCAGATCACTATGGGCATGCCCATGCCACCTGCGAATGACGAGTGTGCCGACGCCGAACCGGTCTATCTGGGCACGCCGGTTGTCGGATTCACAACGGGTGCGACGGGCACCGATATCACCTCCTGCGGTACGAATGACTCGACGGACGTCTGGTACGTCTATACGGCCACCGGTACTGAGACCGTGGCGTGCCATGGCATGGGCAACGAGTTCCCCTTGTCATTGGCCGTCTTCGACGCCTGCTCTGGCACCGAGCTCCTCTGCGAGGAGGAGCCGGCCTACACCGAATGGTGGGCCTCTCTCTCCGTCGTCGAGTCCGCGACTTACTATATACGTCTCGCAGGTGAGAACGGTGCCACGGGCTTCCTCGTCTTCGAGATGACCTTTGCGACACCTCCTACACCTCCTGCGAACGACGAATGTGCCGACGCGGAGACGTTGCTACTGGACGTCCCATTCTACGGGACCACGGAGGGCGCGACCGGGACCGATATCACCTCCTGCGGCACGAACGACGTGAACGACGTCTGGTATGACTTCACGGCGTCCAGCACCGGCACTGTGATGCTCAATGTGGGCTCTATTTTCTCTCCGCCGCCCGGCGTGCCAATCACATTGGCGGTTTTCGACGGCTGCTCAGGAACGGAAATCCTTTGCGCGGAGGACCATGACTACGTTGCTTGCGCACTGAATGCCGTTGAGACTCAGACGTACTATCTACGTATTGCGACTAGCCCTGGAACATCAGAATTTTTCCAGGTCTATGTCTCGGCCCCCGCGTCACCGTCCAATGATGAGTGCGCGAGTGCGTCCCCTGTATCCCTCGGAGAATGGTTCTCTGGAAGCAATTGGGGTGCGACGGGCACGGACATCTCCTCTTGCGGGACCAACGACTGGAACGACGTCTGGTTTGAGTATGTGCCCGAGGATACGTGCACGGTGATGCTTTTCACGGGGGGTGAGTTCCCAATGGCGCTCGCGCTTTTCGACGCGTGCGTGGGAACGGAACTGGCCTGTCACGAGAACGCCGGTGCCTCGTCGCGGCGGCTCTCGTGTGTCGAAGGGCAAACGTACTACATCCGTATCGCCGGCCAGAACGGCCGCGCGGGCTACTTCTACGGCGTGCTGAGCCTGGACGAGACAACGTCGCCGCCCAATGACGAGTGCGCCGATGCCGAGCCATTGACTGCGAACGCTCGCGCGTATGGAACCACCGAAGGCGCGACGGGAACAGCCATAACTTCGTGCGACGAGGCGGTGTGCTGCAGAGACGTATGGTACGTGTACACGGCCATAGAGACGGAAACCGTAATGGTTAGTCTCTCGATCGAAGTGCCTGCGACATTGGCGGTACTCGATGCCTGTGACGGAACAGAGCTCACGTGTGGACACGCGGACTGGGGGACGCTGTCTTGGTTACCGCTCTCAACTGTGGAGGGCACGGACTACTACATCCGCGTCGCCAGCCCATTCGAAGTTGGCGGCCACTTTGACATCGAGGTGCGGCGCGGTCCACAGAATGACGAGTGCGTCAATGCCGAGGCGTTATCCCTAGATATCCCAGTGTCGGGATCGACTTCGGGGGCGACGGGCACCGATATCACTTCTTGTGGGTCGAACGACTGGAATGATGTATGGTACTCGTTCACGCGGGATTGCGTGGCGCGCCGGCACGTGGTGGAAGTCACGCCGGATTTCAACGCCACGGTCGCTCTGGTCAGCGAGTGCGAATCAGGCGAGGAGTATGAATGCGGTAGTGTAATCGCATACCAAACACTCCAAATTCCATTCTACACAGACAGGAACAGTTGTCACTGCCGGCCCTTCGAGGGATGCTGGACACATCCTTTCCACGTTCGCGTGGCCGGCCAGGAAGGGGCGGAGGGAACGTTCCAGATTTCCGTGCGCGAAGTCCCGCCGGTAAACGACGACTGCGGAGCCGCGGAAGAACTTGCGCCCGGCACGTCCCTGACGGGTAACACCTACCGAGCAACCGGTACCGATATTAGCTCGTGCATTCCGGGGATTCCGGGCGATGCGCGCGACGTGTGGTACACGTATACGGCGTCCGCATCGGGCTGGGTGCGTGTGGGGGGCACGGGGCAGCACACCCTGAGCGTCTTCGAAGGGTGTGGAGGGCCGGAACTCGCGTGCGGCACAGTCGTGGGCGGCGTGGTCTTCGATGTCTACCAAGGGGTCGCCTACGCCATGCGTGTTGCAGACTTCCCCCAGGACTCCGGTCAGGAGTTCACACTGGCCATGGATTGGGTGACGCCGCCCGTGAATGACACCTGCGACCAAGCGCTTCCGCTTGAGGCGGGCGTTCCGCTCAGGGGGACGCATGTCGGGGCCGGCGGAATTGACATGACCTCCTGCGGCGACACGTGGGATGAGAGCGACACGTCGGATGTCTGGTACTACCACACCGCGTCACGCACGGGCACACTGACGGCCCGCTCGACCGTGACGGACTGGTTCTCCGGCACGCTGGCCGCCTTCGATGCGTGCGATGGCAACGAGATGGCGTGCGCGACAGGCTCATTCTCCGCTGACTCGTTGATCTCGTTTCCTGTCGCCATGGGTTCGACCTACTGGTTGCGAGTAGCCGGTTCGAGCGCCTATCACGGGGACTTCCAGATCGTGGCCGGCTACGGCCCGGACAACGAGACGTGCGTGGAGGCCGTAGAACTTGCATTGGACGAGATTGTCGAGGGGAACGTTTCCGTCGCGGAGGATAGCGACGTGTGGTACCGCTTCACCGCGCCCGAGTCGGGAGAGTACTGTGTGACGGCGACGACGGATCTCGGGCTCCGTCTCGACATTTTCGACGCGTGCGAAGGTTCGCAGGTGGCCACGAGCTACGGCATCGGCGCGCGGCGCCTCGCCGTGTTTGAGGGCGTTTCCGGCCAGACCTACTACATCCGCGCGACGGGCACGGGAGGGTTCCGCCTGTGGGTGAGTCACGAAGTGCCCAATCACACTTGTGCGACGGCGGCGCCACTCGTGGAAGGCGTGATCGCCCCGGTTCATGGTGGGAACGAATGGTATGCCTACACGGCCGGCCACACGGGCAAGGTAACGGTGTCCTGGGACGATAGCAATGATACAACAGTCATTATTTACGATACCTGTGGCGGCACGGAGATGGCGCGTTGGTATCACCCTGCGCTGCTCGACACCACCGAGGGCGCGACCTACTACATACACGTGTTGAATGGGGGTATGGAATCCACGCAGGTGCTCATCACGCCGGGGCCGGATGAGGATCCTCAAGAGACGCTTCGTCTCATCCGCTCGATACCCGGCGGCCAGTTTGCTTGGCAGTTCGAGGGCCTCGGTGTCATTTCCCTGGATGACGAAGGATACGTGTATGTCACCGATGGGCACTACGAAAGGACTTGGATAGAACCCGGTGAGGGAGAAGGAGAAGGAGAGGGCCACTGGAATGAGAGACTCACGCGCGAGCGAGTCAAGAAGCTCACGCGAGACGGGGCGCTGGTGACCCAGTGGACGACGCGCGAGGAATCGCCCGGAGTCTCCCAGTTTTCCCGTTCCGTGGGCATGGCCGTGGATCCGGCCAGCGACCGGCTTTTCGTCGCGGGCCAGTATGTAGACACCGACCCTCGCAATTACGTAGATGTCTACTCAACAAGCGGCACCTTTCTGGCCTCCTGGGACCTCAGCGATCTCACTCCGCAAGATGTCGCCGTGGACCGTTCGGGCAATGTCTACATCACGGGCGGACAAAGCATTCGCGTGCTTGATGGCGAAACAGGAACGACCGTGGATGAATGGACCACGAACCGCTGGCCGATTGCTCTGGCTGTCGACACACAGGGCATCGTATCGCTCCTTGTATCCGACGGACAGGAACTAGTTATCGAACGCTATGACGCGGCCGGCCACCTGCAGGCGACGTGGGATGCTGGCGTGTCGTACTCGTGGTGGGCACCTCCGGGGCGACTGGCGGTGGACGCGGCCGGGAACGTCTATCTCATTGGGGCGTGCACATACGAGGGAGTTCTGGTCTACGCGCCGGACGGAAGCGCGGCGTGGCTACCGGGCGATTGGTGGTCGGGCTCGCGGGACCTGGCGATCTCCGGTGATAGCAGCTTGTACGTCGTGGGCGCGTTTCCGGACCTCACCGCCGGATACCAAGGCATCGTCACGTTCTCGACGGCGGGCGAAGTGCTCGGGATATGGAGCCCGTTCTTCCATGAGCCGAGTGCGCTGGCAGTCGACTCAGGGGGCACCATTTACGTAGGCGACAACAGCGCCTACTCATCAACCGGGCGCATTCGCGTGGTCGATGCAACGGGAAATCTCCTCCGGGATATCCCTGAGGTCGCCGGGTCGCTCTACGCCGACGGAGCTGGCGCTATTTACAGTCGCGGATCGGAAAGGGTGCGGAAACTGAGCCCTGCCGGTGATCTGCTTCTCGAATGGCAGGTACTTCAGGGGTACGGACGAACGCCCATATGCGGCGAAGGGACGAGCAGGCTATGGCTCCTAAATGGGCTCCTAAATAATGTGTCCAATCTGGGCGAATTCCTGCCAAATGGAACACAAGAGCGGGTCATATATCCATTGGGGAGTAAAGATAGATATATCTCAGATCTATATCTGGATGGGTCAGGAAATGGATATGTTACCTATGATAGCAACTATTCATACTGTGGCATACAATGTGTGTCAGTAGATGGTATTACAAGGAGCTCATGGTACGGCCTGGGTAGTCGCATTGCGGCGGATGCGTCGGGGAACATATACGCGGTGCAGGGGGGTGACCTGGTGAAGATGACGCCGGATGGCCGGATCATCGCGCGTACGGGCCTGCTGACGACGCCGGGCGAGTTCGAGGTGGACGCGCAAGGCGACTTGCTGGTGGCGTATCCGAGCCTCGGGATGGTGGCGGAGTACCGCTCGGTACCCTTGGCGCCGAGCGACCGGGCGATCATCGTGGCGGGCTGGGGTCCGTACGCGGGCAACAGCCTGTGGGATG
>Ga0116157_10000432_pt1 | contig 43445 bp, 35 predicted proteins | sample AD_UKC048_MetaG_FD_89882 | JGI IMG/M metagenome (GOLD analysis project Ga0116157, IMG submission 89882) | Active sludge microbial communities of municipal wastewater-treating anaerobic digesters from USA - AD_UKC048_MetaG | ecosystem: Engineered > Bioreactor > Anaerobic > Digestate | place: USA... | reverse complement strand
TGAGTATGGCACACAATATTAAGAAGTTGGCAGTTGGATAGACCGCAGTTTCTTATTTTTTTGCCTCTGTGCCAAATCTAACCAAAAAAGAGGCCGATCCAACTTGCTTTTGGGTCAGCCTCCCAAGGCAAAAGACCAGCACGATTAGGAGGTATTTTTTGATCAGCATGATATCGCAGGCAAAATAATCTTCGATCAGGGCAATTTGAGGGACTGTGGTTATTCTTGCGCAAACAGCATTAGTCGCAGCGGATTGGGAGGCTTGGCGTTTGTAGTCTGCAAATAGCAATTTGAGCAATACCACAGTAAAAATACAAAATTGCCTTGACACCTTTAAGTTGAAAATTTACATATGAAAAATGGGAATTACGATGAATTATTTTAGTTCAGTATATGGATATCCCACCGTTAATCAACAAATTCCGCAATTTTTGACTTGAGATGGTAACGGACTTACTCATCTCTTCTCCTCCTTTGTAGTGTTTTAGCCAATTCACATTGAAAGCCATATAATCTGCTATAAGACTTGTTATGTTGTACCCGGTACGCCCTGAAAAGTCCTCGTAGTATTGATAAATATAGAGTTCCTTATCATCTTTGTTAGTTCCTTTACCTGAAAAAATTGTTGCCCAACGACTAATATATTTGTCGCGATCGCCTCCGACAAAAGCAAACGAGAACTCGTCAATCGGTTGGATTCCCTCTGGTGCTTCCCCGAAATACATTGGCCATACGTTGTAGGATAAATATTTATATCCAAAACCGTCTCTAAGGTCGTTCGCCCAAATATTGTTTATCTGAACCTTTTCCCAATCTGAGGTTTCCCCACTCTTTTGCGCCTGCGCCCACAGCTCCATAAAGATGTAAAAATCTCTTTCGCCTGCAGTACCGAAATGTTTCTCGGGTCCATTGGACCACCAAACATTAAAGAACACTCTGGCAACATACTCTGCCAAAATATGGTCAGGAATAGTCAATTTTTTTAATAGCGGAAGATTTGAATCATCAACAACCAAACTCGACTTAATAAGAACACCAGCAAACTTACATTCTGTAGATTGAACAAAAACAGGCTCCAAATCCAACTCCACAGCCGGAAATGCTGCCATGATTTCCGAAACCCCTTCCACTTCCTGCCATGGATAAGCATCATAAGACCAAACGCCTGAGTAGTCCATGTAATGTGTGAAGCAGCTGTTTCCATCGGGCAATTCCACGTAATTTGCCAATAATTGCGGTATTCCTTCAAACCACACAACTCCAATAGAGGTGTTGGGCACTTTCACCGGTTTGTAATCACCGGATAAAATCAAGCCGGCTTCACCTGTTTCGAAACTTGTAGGGAAAATTGGATAGGTGTTATCGCCATTTGGGTTTTTAATTATTTGGTAATAAATCGTATCCCCCATAACGATAATTATTATGTGGCTGTTGCTGGTACTATCCACATCAAGCAAAACTTCAGAAGTTGGGTAGAGGCTTTTAACCGCTTGATAGTACGCCTTCAATTTTACTGCCCACGCAGGAGAAACATCAACAGGCAGACCCTTGATCTCCTCGCTCTCATTTAAGCTAAGAGCAATCGCGGGTTCGATATTCTTGACCAAATCTGAGGTTATTGGAGGGCGTTCCGGGAGAGGAACTGGAGTCGGCGTGGTAGTTGAATAAGCAAACACGGTGGAAAGCCACTGCGTGGCGTCAAGAGAAAATTCTTCTGTGGCTGTTGGAACAGTGGGTATTACTTCTGTTTCAGTGGGAAGAACAGGAATAACAATAGGAACGGTACACCCGCTTAGGATCAAGCATATAACAATCAAGAAAATCCTGGATTTCTTAAGCACTTCCACTCCTAGCCTAAGTGCCCACCCACTTGATGGCGTAATTATAAATCGTAATTTAAGTGAAATAGATCTATCTTTGCCGAGATTAACCTAAATAAAGACTCAATATTTCCGGGCAACGGATACCCACCAAATTCAGGTGGACATAGACGACACTATTAGCATTGTTATCGCGGCGAAGCACCTGTGCCCACATAGCCGGGTATGGCTAATTGCTTTTTGATTTGCAGTTGATGCAGACCTTCAGTCAAATGCCGTGCTCGGTCAGCCCACACGCGCTTTAAGCACTGGGGTGCTTCGCAAGGCCGGCACGATCACTCTTGTCATCGCAAGCGAAGCGTTGCGATCGGATCAAATCACTTGAGACGGCGGATTGAGGGCACGTTACACCTGTCCATCAATTTGTCCACAGTGCCCTCAAGCTCGCCCTACGATGAACGGTTTTGTGGACTAATCCCGCATTCCTGCCAGGGCTTTTTGTTTCTTCCAGGGCGGCATGTTTGATTCTTCGATGACGATTGCCCGAAGTTCAAAGATCTGATCTCGCAGCATGGCAGCGCGTTCGAATTCGAGCTCCGCTGCAGCAGCTTTCATTTGCTTTTCCAACTCACCCAGTAAGGTCTCCAGTTCGCGATGCTGCATCTTGGCAGCCAATTCCCGGGCACTGTGGGTTTTGTCCTTCTCTTCGGGGGCAACGTTCGCCAGGCGGGAAGTGATGTCGTATACCGCCTTGGTGATGCCCACGGGCGAGATGTTGTGTTCCTGGTTGTAGGTTTCCTGCTTTTCACGCCGGCGGGTGGTTTCGTCGATCGCGCGTTTCATCGAGTCGGTCATGCGGTCGGCGTAGAGGATGACCTGCCCATTGATATGCCGCGCAGCCCGACCGAAGGTCTGGATCAGGGCGGTGGTGGAACGCAGGAAACCTTCTTTGTCAGCGTCGAGAATTGCCACCAGGGAGACCTCTGGCAAGTCGAGCCCTTCGCGCAGCAGGTTGATGCCAACCACGACGTCGAAGATGCCCAAGCGCAGGTCGCGCAGGATGCCAACCCGCTCGAAAGTTTCGACCTCTGAGTGCAGGTAATGAACCTTGAAGCCCGACTCGAGCAGATAGTCAGCCATGTCCTCGGCCATGCGCTTGGTGAGGGTGGTGACCAGGGCGCGTTCGCCGCGATCGACGCGCTTACGCAGTTCGGCGATCAGGTCGTCGATCTGCCCCTTGGTGGGGCGCACTTCAATCTTGGGGTCCAACAGACCAGTCGGGCGGATGACCTGATCGACCACTTGCTGAGCTTTTTCAAACTCGTAAGGACCGGGAGTAGCACTGGTGTAGAGCGTGATGCCCATCGTCTTTTCGAATTCCGGGAACTTGAGGGGGCGGTTATCCATCGCTGAAGGTAAACGGAAGCCGTAATCCACCAGCACTTCCTTGCGTGACCGGTCGCCGTTGTACATGCCTCGGATCTGCGGAACCATCATGTGGGATTCGTCCAACACCATCAGGTAGTTGGAGGGCAGGAAGTCCAGCAGGGTCCAAGGCGGACTGCCGGGAGCGCGCTGATCGATGTGGCGGGAGTAGTTTTCAATGCCGGCGCAGGAACCGACTTCACGCAACATTTCGAGGTCATAGCGGGTACGCTGCTCGAGGCGCTGAGCCTCAAGCAACCGACCGCTCTGGTTGAAGAACTTCAGGCGATCCTCGAGCTCGGTTTCGATGTCCAGCAGGGTTTTTTCCATGCGGTTTTCTTCGGTCACGTAGTGTTTGGCGGGGTAGATATCCACCTGGTCAGGTCGCTCGATTACCTCACCTGTAATAGGGTTGAGGCGGATGATGTCTTCGATCTCATCGCCAAAGAAGCTGATGCGAATGGTTTCCTTTTCGCTGTAGGCCGGCAGCACCTCAAGCGTGTCGCCGCGGACGCGGAAGATGCCCGGCTTGACCTCCAGGTCATTGCGCTGATACTGCACATCCACCAATTGACGCAGAAGGGCGTTGCGTCGATAGAGAGCGCCTTTTTCGATGTGCAAAACGTTCGCTCGGTAGGCATTGGGGTCGCCCAAGCCGTAGATGGCTGAAACGGATGCGACGATTATCACATCCTGACGGGACATGAGGGCAGTCGTGGCAGCGAGGCGCAGGCGGTCGATCTCCTCGTTGATGTCGGTTTCCTTTTCGATGTAGAGATCCCGCCGCGGGATGTAAGCTTCAGGCTGGTAGTAATCGTAGTAGGAGACGAAGTATTCCACGGAGTTTTCGGGAAAAAAATCCTTGTATTCAGCGTAGAGCTGAGCGGCAAGGGTTTTGTTGTGGGTCATCACCAGGGTTGGGAGCTGTAATTGCTGGATAACGTTGGCGACGGTAAAGGTCTTGCCTGTGCCGGTTGCGCCAAGGAGCACCTGGTGCTGGTAGCCCTTTTCGATGCCGGCGACCAGTTTGGCAATCGCGTCCGGCTGATCTCCGGTGGGTTGATAGGGGGCGTGAAGTTTGAATTGCATTCTGTAATTGTACTGTTTTTGGGCTTTTTTAGCTCACCACATTAGGCTGGATTTTGTGACTGTTTTGCGTGATAGGCCAGTACCAGACTTGGGGGTAGGCTGGAATGGTGACATGGCAGATCGTTGACTTTCTGTTGATCTCTGACTATTGAAAATAGACTATGCACTCTTGCCTATCGACCCGCACTCACAGATAAAGCAGGATCACACCAACCACTGTCACCAGTGCACCGAGAACCTCAAACCACTTAATTTTTTCTCTGAAGGCCAGCCAGTTGACCGGGATGATCAGGACAGGCATGATCGACATGATCGCTGCCGCAATTGCTGCTGGTGCATTTTGGATAGCCAACAGCGAAAATCCAACTCCCAGCACCGGTCCAAACAAAGCCCCAACAGCGGTCATCCGCGTAGATTGCCCATCACTCAGAAGCACACGCAGCTTTTGCCAGTGGTTGCCGATCAGAAAGAAGAGGCTAAAGCCAGCGATCGAGGCGATGATACGCACCTGGGTGGCTGCAAAGGCGTCATAATCCCCCATCCCCTGTTTGCTTAAGATCAGACCAACCGATTGACCAACCGCTCCCATCAGACCACAGAAGACTCCATAGGAATTTACGCGCAATTTCAAATTTCTCTTTTCCCCGCGAGTCATGATGACCACAGCGATGCCTGCCAGGGTGAGGGCGATGCCCACAACAGCCAGGAGTTCCAGAACCTCACCAAAGATAAAGTAGCTCAAAACACCGGTCAGAACTGGTGAGAGGCTCATTAGCAGCAGCGTGATGCGCGTGCCGATGCGCACATAGGCTTCGAAAAGGAAAACATCGCCGATTACGAAGCCAACCACACCGGAAAGCGACAACCACAACCAGGCAGAAGGTGAGGCGTCGGTTGCAAAGGGATTTCCACGGGATATCCACAGGAAGACGCTTATAAAGGCCAGGCCGAAGATCATGCGCAAAAAGCTGACCGCCAACGAGGTGGTGCGCTTGCTGGCACGTTCAAATAACACGCCGGAGATGACCCAGAAAAATGCAGTCAGCAGCGCAGAAAATTCACCAATATGGGTTGGATTCATGGCAGGTTCCTTAAAGACGCAATAGTATCACGAATGCGGATTTGGTGAGGGGAGAAGATGACAGTCGAATAGTCGACCAAAACTTCTCGCCCCAGGTTTTTGTTATCATTCGGAGACCAGCGCGTTCAGCATGGAGGGGGCAAGTACTGCTCTCATTGGTCCCAGCATCATGATTTCCGTTTTACGGCCGGGCATAAAATTAAAACTGGAATTGTTAGTGGTAGGTCATCTCACATGATTTTATTGGTTTGAACCCTACAATCCTGTTTATGGAAACAAAAAGACGGGCTGGCGCCCGTCTTTTGTCAATCTATACTGGTGGTTAGAGGTACTTCTTGATATTCTGGAGCATGTAGTCCCAGTTGATGATAGTATCGACCACTTTGTCGAGATAGGCTTTGCGGGCGTTCTGATAATCCAGATAGTAGGCATGCTCCCAGACATCGAGTACAAGCACTGCCTTCTTGTTATCGGTCCAGAGGTTATCAGCATTGGGGGTTTTGCCAATGGCAAGCTTGCCATCTTCTATCACAACCCATGCCCAACCACTGCCAAACTGGGTCATACCGGCATCAACCAACTTCTTCTTGAATTCTTCCACCGAGCCAAAGTCGCGCACCAGAATTGCTTCCAACTCTTCAGGCAACTTCGATTTATCGGCGGGGGTGAGGCAATCCCAGTAGAAATTGTGATTCCAAACCTGGCTGGCGTTGTTGAACAAACCTTGCTTTTCTGGTCTGGCAGCCGCAGCAGCAATGATGACTTCTTCGAGGGTCTTACCTTCCAGCTCAGTGCCGGCAATCAGTTCTTTGGTTTTATCCACATAGGCTTTGTGGTGCTTGCCGTAATGAAAGTTGATAGTCTCTTCAGAAATGATCGGTGCAAGGGCATCCTTCGCCCAGGTAAGTTCAGGTAACTCAATCGGTGTTTTCATCCAGGATTCTTTTGTGGAAATGTGATGGCTCATCTTTTCTCTCTTTCTAAATGAATGTATTTTCCTGAAACAAATTATAGCCAATCAAAGGGAATTTTACCAAGTGTAGGTCGGGGAATGTTATACACCTGTTCAGTTGACAATATTGATGACCGGTCCGCAACTTTGATTTGTCCTGAATGCTGAGATGTGCCTTTGATAGTACTAACATCAAAAAATTTTACAGATGGGAGTAAAATCCCCAGATAGCTGAGCCCTCTGGTACGAGAATTGCAATTCAACCTCCATATGGATATTACTCTACCACGGCTGCGAACGATCGGTCGAAAAAACGTGAATGATTTTGAGATAGAAAAACCTCAAAATAAGAGAAAAACCTGGCGGGTTATCATCGTCTTGGTGCTGCTTGGATTGGCTGTGAACCTGGTGCTGCCAAAGATAATGGATATCCGCCACGCGTTTGAAGTGATCCGCGAGATGACCTGGTGGGCGGTTGCCCTGGCAGTCGTAGCAGAAGGTTTGGCATATCTGGGTTTTGGCTACTGCCTGCGGGCTCTGCTGGATCTTCAGAACCATCGCATGAGCATTTTCGAAGGAGCCATGATCTCAATGGCGTCCTTCAGCATTGGATTGGTGGCGGGTGGCTGGATCGGCGCTGCCGCAGCAACGTATCGGTTCGTGAACAAACGTGGCGCCAGCAAATCCAGTGCCACAATTGCCGGGATCTTACCTTCCATGTTGGTCAATGCAGCCATTATCCTGGTCTCAATTGTTGGAATTGGTTTCCTAGCGATAACCGACCGGATCACACAAGCACAGTTGGTCCAATACGGCTTCTTTTTATTGTTTGTCATCATTTTCACCTACAGCTACCTCCTGGCTCTGGTTTTTCCGGCTGGAACTTATAAGTTAGTCAACTGGGCACTCTGGAATTGGGCGCGCTTGCGCAACAAACCCTATGACCCGGCGAAGACCAGGCAAAACGTCAACAGCCTGCTTTTGGCTTGGAAATCCTTGCGCAGGGGCAGTTGGTTCCGCCCACTGCTGGGTGCTTTTGCCTATATCCTTTTCGATATGGCATGCCTTTACCTGGTTGTCTTTGCGGCGGGTTATAAACTCCATTTGGGGGTACTCTTCGCGAGTTATGGAATTCCATTCCTGATCGCCAAGATCGCAATTATTCTGCCTGGTGGGGTGGGCGTGATCGAAGCCACCATGGCCGCGCTTTTCACCAGTCTTGGCGTTCCAGCGGAAATCAGCATCGTAGCAGTGATCGGCTACCGCCTGATCTCGTTCTGGCTGACAACATTCATAGGTCTCTCACTCAGTCCATTTTTAAACCGAACAAAATCGGTTCAACCCGACGAAATTCAAGCAAACTAAGCAATTTCCCCTATTCCCTCAAACGAAAAATAGCTCCGAAAGTAAAATCGCTGGGTGTCTAATTCATAGAACAAATGATATAATAATTGGTTGGAGATTAACCAAAATATGCCCACAGATAACCTGCGCGTGGTTGGCGCGCGTGAACACAACCTCAAGAACATCACGGTAGAAATACCCCGAGATAAGCTCGTAGTGATGACGGGTCTTTCCGGCTCAGGCAAGAGCTCATTGGCTTTTGACACGATCTTTGCGGAAGGCCAGCGCCGTTACGTGGAGTCGCTTTCTTCCTACGCCCGCCAGTATCTTGGGCAAATGGACAAGCCCGATGTGGACTCGATCGATGGCCTCTCCCCCGCAGTCTCGATTGACCAGAAATCAACATCCAACAACCCCCGTTCCACGGTTGGCACGGTGACAGAGGTTTACGATTACTTCCGCTTGCTTTTTGCCCGCGCAGGTGTGCCCCATTGCCCGGTCTGTGGACGGACAGTACAGAAGCAATCCGCGCAGGAGATCGTCGAAACGATCATGAATCTGCCGGTTGGGTCGAGGCTGCTTGTGTTGGCGCCGATGGTGCGGGAACGCAAAGGCACCTATCAAGCGCTCTTTGATGAGATTGGAAAAAGCGGCTTTACACGCGTGCGGGTGGACGGATTGGTTTTCAATCTTGATGAGCAGATCGAGATCGATCGCTACAAACAACACACGATTGAAGCGATTGTTGATCGCGTTGTGATCAACACGCCTGAATCTGAAGAAGAACGCCTCAGCATGATCTCCCGCCTGACTGACTCGGTCGAGACTGCCCTGAGATTTGGCGAGGGCTACATCACCGTGCATAATCTCAGCGCGGATCCTCCGGAAGATATCCAATTCTCTGAGAACCTGGCCTGCCCGGAGCACGGATCCTTGCTGATCGAGATCGAACCCCGTACTTTTTCGTTCAATACGCCCCATGGAGCTTGTCCGGTCTGCCAGGGTCTGGGATCCATGGAAGAAGTCAATCCTGACCTCCTGATCCCGAATAAGACCAAGAGTTTGCGCAATGGTGCCATTGTTATGTCTGACTGGTCGCCAAAAGATAGCGGTGGTTACTCGTGGCAAATGATTGAAGCCCTGGCAAAGCATGCCGGCTTCAGCGTGGACAAGCCCATCAGTACACTCAACGAGAAGCAATTGGATCTCCTGCTTTATGGAACCCGGGGGGAAGAAGTGCAGGTTGAGTACATCGGGCGCAGCGGCAGGCGCAGCACCTTCAGCACCCCATTCGAAGGGGTGATCGGCAATATGATGCGGCGCTACAAGGATACAGATTCCGAGTGGATCCGAGCGAAGATCGGGGGGTTCATCTCCCTCAAACCATGCCCGGAATGTCACGGAAAACGTCTACGCAAGGAAGCCCTGGGCGTAACCGTGGACGGTAAGAATATCATCCAGGTCACCGAGTGGTCTGTCAACAAGACGCTCGATTGGGTCCAGCACCTGATGGATGCACAAGGATCTCCCCTAACCAAGCGCGACATGGTGATTGCTGACCGCATACTGCGAGAGATCAACTCCCGCCTGGGATTCATGGTGGATGTAGGTCTGGATTATTTGACACTCGAACGCTCCGCCATCTCTCTTTCGGGCGGCGAAGCGCAGCGCATCCGGTTGGCAACCCAGGTAGGTTCCAAGCTGATGGGTGTGCTCTACGTTTTGGACGAGCCGTCGATTGGGCTGCATCCCCGTGATAACAGCAAACTGCTCGAAACGCTCAAGGGTCTGCGCGATCTCGGCAACACACTGCTGGTGGTGGAACACGACGATGAAACCATTCGCTCGGCGGATTGGGTGATTGACCTTGGTCCCGGCGCGGGTGAAAAAGGCGGGTACCTGGTGGCAGAGGGCACACCGGAACAGATCGAAGCCTCTCCAAATTCCATCACAGGCGCGTATTTAAGCGGAAAAAAGTACGTCCCTATTCCCGAAAACCGTCGCACTGGAACCGGGCAAAGCCTGCGGATCATAGGCGCCCAGGAGAATAATCTCAAAAACCTGACGATCGATATCCCGCTTGGAAAGTTCGTTTGCGTAACGGGCGTTTCGGGCTCGGGCAAGTCGACCCTGACGGTGGAAATCCTGTATAACGCCCTGGCGCGTAAATTGATGGGCGCGCACACCAATGCCGGAAAGCATGAGCGCATTGAGGGGATCGAAAACCTCGACAAGATCATTAACATCGACCAATCCCCGATCGGTCGCACACCGCGTTCCAATCCCGCTACATACACCGGTATGTTCGACATGATCCGTGATTTGTTCGCCAGTTTGCCAGACTCAAAACTACGCGGCTACGATAAGGGGCGTTTTTCGTTCAACGTCAAGGGCGGACGCTGCGAAGCCTGCCGTGGTGAAGGTCAGCTAAAGATCGAGATGCAGTTCCTGCCGGATGTGTACGTGCCTTGTGAGGTTTGCCGCGGCAGCAGATACAACCACGAAACATTGCAGGTGCGTTTCAAGGACAAAAGCATTGCGGACGTGCTGAATATGACCGTGGATACCGCTTTGGAGTACTTTGAAGCCTTCCCGCGCATTAGCCGCAAACTCCAGACCTTGAAGGATGTTGGCTGCGGTTACATCCGCCTGGGGCAGCCTGCCCCGACGCTTTCGGGCGGTGAGGCGCAGCGTGTGAAGCTTTCCAAGGAACTTTCGCGGGTTGCCACTGGCAAGACCCTCTACGTTTTGGACGAGCCTTCCGTTGGGCTACATGCCGCAGACGTGCATATGTTGATCGAGGTGCTGCAGACCCTGGTTGACGCAGGCAATACGGTCGTGATCATCGAACATAACCTGGACATCATCAAAGTCGCGGATTGGATCATTGACCTGGGTCCTGAAGGCGGTGAGCGGGGAGGAGAGATCCTGGCAGAGGGCAAGCCGGAAGATATCTGCAAAGTGGAAGGCAGCTATACCGGTCAGTACCTGCGCAAATATGTCCTCGATCATCACCGGCGAACCTGCAAGTAACCATCCACTTTTAGCAAAATCGCCATGCGATTATGGTAGGATTCACGCCAGAAACCAACACAACAGGAAGTTATTATGTTTAGAACTCGCTTTGCTCCCAGCCCGACCGGCTACATGCACATCGGCAACCTCCGCACCGCCCTATACGCTTACCTGATCGCGAAAAAGGCGGATGGCAAATTTATCCTTCGGATTGAAGATACCGACCAGAATCGCAACGTGCCTGAGGCTGTCGCGGCGATCTATCGCGGGCTGGAGCTGGCTGGCATCAGCTACGATGAAGGTCCCGACAAGGACGGTGGTTTTGGTCCATATGTGCAAAGCCAGCGGCTGCCCATCTATAAAACCTACGCGCAGAAATTGCTCGCGAGCGGACGTGCCTACTACTGCTTCTGCGGCAAGGAAGACAAACCCGCCCTTGAAGCCAGCAATGAACGCGTGGAAGGCTACCGCGACCCATGCCGCGACCTAAGCTCGAAGGAAGTGGAAGCCCGCTTCGCTGAAGGTTTGGTGCCAGTTGTGCGCCAGCGCATTCCGCTGGAAGGTGTCAGCAGTTTTGATGACCACGTCTACGGGCACATCTCAATCGAGAATAGACAACTCGATGACCAGGTGCTGCTCAAATCCGACGGCTTTCCCACCTACAACTTTGCCAACGTTGTTGATGACCACTTGATGGAAGTTTCGCACGTGATCCGCGGGCAGGAGTATCTCTCTTCCACGCCAAAGTACAACCTGCTTTATGAAGCTTTTGGCTGGGAGCATCCGGATTACATCCACCTGCCCCACATCATCCGCGAGGACGGCGCCAAGATGAGTAAGCGCAAGGGTGACCCTTCCTTCGAGGACTTGGTGCGGATGGGGTTCCTGCCCCAGGCGATCGTGAATTATGTCGCGCTGCTGGGCTGGAATCCGGGGGACGAGCGCGAATTCTTCATGATGGAAGACCTGATTGACGCGTTTGATATGGACCGGATTAACAAAGCCAATGCCGCTTTTTCGATCGACAAACTGCGATGGCTGAATGGAGAGCACATCCGCTCGCTTAGCCCTGAAGCTTTCCATAGAATTGCCCTGCACTTTTATCCTAAAGGGTTGAAGGGCTTTGACCTGGCTAAGATCAGTCAGCTGATCCAGGTTCGGACAGAAACACTGACCGATATTCCACAATTGGTTGGATTCCTGGCTGCCCTGCCGGAATACTCCGAGGAATTATTCGAGAATCAAAAATCGAAATCGACGCTTGAGAGCTCCCGCGTGGTTCTGGAGGCTGTTTTACCGCTGTTGGAAGCACTGGAAGCCTGGAGCAATGAAGGGCTGTTTGAGGTCCTGAAAGCCTTCGCCCAGGAACGAGGTTTCAAAGTTGGGACGGTCATGTGGCCAATCCGCACAGCCCTCTCCGGTAAGGAAACCTCCCCTGGCGGCGCGACCGAGCTGGCAGCGCTGCTCGGGAAAGAGGAGTCCCTGCGCCGGATCAAGCTTGGTTTGAGCAAATTGGGGTAAATTTGCGTCACTGACGACTCTTGTGCATATCCGTACGGTGGGGGCTTGCTCCCACCGCACCATTTGTAATTGGGTTGATATTGCGGCTGGACTGAAGCCCAGCCCTATCAATACTTTGTCGTGCCCGATATGGGTATCCAAAAGTTAACAGATGGATCGCCGCGCTTTACTCGCGATGACGGAATAAAATAAAGCGTGATGGCGGATTGGAAGCACACCAAAGTCACCAGAGATAAAGCTCGCAGTGCTTCCAATCACGCCCTACATCTAATTTCCTAGCCCCACAACTACTTTGTTGCGCCCACCAGGGTATAAACTGACACTTTGTGATCCTTCAGCGGTACAATTCTTGCACTAAATAAGCGTAAAAGGCAACGAGTTATGATACCCATCCTCGACATTCTGCCGGTTCTGTCGGTGTATCCGTATGCACTGCTCTATTACGCTATCCTGCTCGCTTCCGCGGGACTGGCGCTTTTTGCTTTCCGGCGTGCCAACCCCACTAACAATCCCGCCTTGCGCAATAGTTTATTGGTCATTTTTTTCAGCCAATTGATCCTGCTGACGCTGAGCTTAATGATCTACCAGGGTTTTTCGCAGTTAAGCCTGGTCTTCCCGATCGCTTTCCGGGCACTGACGCTTGTGTGCATCCTTTGGTTCTTGAAGGCGCTTTTCTGGCAGCCGCAGGAACGCCATGGATGGCTGATCTGGGTGCTCACGGTACTTATCCTGACTGCTGCCAGCCTCCTAGCCCTGTTCTGGCTGCCACTGGCAGGCGAGCAGAGCTTTAATGGTTCCTGGCAGGATTTCATTTGGGTTGGGTTGACCCTCCTGACTATCACAATTGGGGCCATCGTTTATCTTCTACAAGACCGCGCAGACCGGGCTGAGGGGATCCTCATTCTCGTGCTGGCAGCCATGGGTTACCTGTTTTACCTGGCATTACCCAATGATGGCAATCTGCCGGCCTCGGTGATGGTCAGCCAATTGCTTTACTATCCCCTGCTGATCAGCCTGGCATGGCAGCGTAAAAAGCTTGTTCCACTCGCTCAACCGGCCACCGCTGAACGACGCGAACTCTCTAGTGAGGTCGCTGCCCGCATGCTGGACGTAAGCTTGCAGCAGACCAACACCCAGATCCAGCGCAGCCTGACACACAGCCTCGGTCTCCATCTGCTGGCTGACTTATGCGGTTTCCTGGTCACTGACAAAGCGAATAACAGTCTGACGCTGCTAAGTGTGTACGATCTAATTCGCGAGGAATTTCTGGGAACGGTTGAGCTTCCCAATAAGGATTTTCCTGTTTTGACTGCTCATCTCGAAGACCGTGAAATTTTGGTTTCCAACACACCTAAAGAGCACGCTCAGGAAAAGAATGCCTTGATGGAATTGATCTGCTACAATCAGATCGGTAATTTACTCTTCTACCCCCTGAACCCCATCGACGCGCCAGTTGGGCGAGGGCTGCTCTGCCTGAGCCCATTCACAGGAAAGGCCTGGAGCCCCAAAGAGCTCGATCAGTTGAGTGTGATTGCTCCAAAAGTCAATGAGATCCTGGATGAATCGGCAGATATTGAGCAAAAAGCCACATCAGCCCAACGGCTACAAACTCTATTGAATCGCGTCCAACGCGAGCGGGCACAAACTGAGGAACAATTCGTCCAATCGCAGAACCTTCTGGCGCAACTGCGCCAGGAACTGCATGTCACTGGTCAGACGCACGAATCTGAAGTTGAAATGTGGCTTACCCGCCAGGAGACACTCGAAGATCAACTTGAGGACCTCCAAAACACCTTGCAGCAGAACGAGGCAACCATCGCCCAGGCAGAAGCGCTGCGGCTGGAGAAAGAACAGCTCGAGCGTTCCATGGCGCAAAACACCCAGCAGATGGAAGGGCTTCGCACTGCCCTGGATCAGGCTCGCGACATGCTCGAGCAAATCAGCCCCCAACCCGCTTTCAGTTCTACAGATAAACCCACCCTCGGCTTGACTGACGAACTACAGGCATTGTTTGACAGCATTAATTCGAAAACTGATCAAAAGCAAATCCGCATTTGTATAGAAAACACATTGTCAGCAGAACCCATTCCTGAAACCAAATCACATTTGCTCCAACTAAGCGGTTCATTACTGCAGAACGCATTGTCAGTTAGCAAAGCTGGATCAGAAATCCTGCTGGAGCTACTGCCTTCTCATGATCAGCCGGGTTACATAGAACTTCGCGTCAGCGATGCTGGACAAGGGTTGAAGCCTGAGGATCAGACGAAATTCCTTGAAAATCTCAATTCCAGTGCCATATCTGCTGGACAAAGCCAGGGCGAGTTCGGTGCTCTCCGCGAGGCTGTTGATCTGGCTCAGAGCCTGGGCGGACACTGGTGGATCCACTCCGTGCCCGATACGCTTACCATTCATCGCCTGGCAATCCCGCTAAACAGTGGTCCAGACACGACTGGCAATAATCTTGCTACAACTTCCCAGGAAAAGTAATAAGCCCATGCGCCTGAAGAAACATCAATCCATCACTCTCGCGGTTTTGTTGGTCACAACCCTGGCTTTTGTCGGGGTCATTTTTGCAGGTGTGATTGTCGCAGCAATGGCTCGTTCAGAAACATCCCCGTACCATGTCAGTTTTAGGGATTACCAGATCACGGCTACGCCTTATCAGCCGAATTCATTTGCGAACATTCTTGAAGATGGCACCATCGAACTCATCCCACAGCCTGTCCTCACCCCAACGCCTGTGCCTGTCATCCCGGTTGGGGAATTGCCGGAAAACCAGTTAAATATCCTCATGCTGGGGGTGGACGATTTTGGAGCAAACAATTTCCGCACGGATGTGATCATCCTGGCTTCGATTAATCCCAAGTACAAAACCGTCAGCCTGATCTCTTTCCCGCGCGATCTGTACGTCACCATCCCAGGCTACTGGTCCAATCGCATTAACACGGCCTGGTCTTTAGGTGGATTTGAATTGCTGGCGCAGACATTTGAAGCCAATTTTGGCATCCGCCCGGATAATTACATGATGGTCAACTACAACGGCTTCAAAGATGTTGTCAACAGCCTGGGTGGGATCGATGTGAATGTCACTGAAGAATTACAAGATGCCTGTGAGACCAACCCCTCCGGCTGGTGCATCCTTGAACCTGGCGAAACGCACATGGATGGCAGTCAGGCTCTCTGGTACGCGCGATCCCGCAAGACCACCAGCGATTTCGATCGCAACCGGCGCGCGCAGGATGTCGTGATGGCTATTTTCCGAAAAGCAGTCAACCTCAACATGCTCATCAAAGTCCCAGAACTATATGGTCTTTATCGGGAATATGTGGACACGGATGTGCAACTGAAGGATGCCCTGCCACTGCTGCCGATGGCATCATCGCTGATGGACTCGGAAAACATCCACAAATATGCAGTCACCCCTCAGATGGTTTCCAACTGGATCACTGCTGAAGGCGCAATGGTGCTGATGCCCGACTATTACTCCATCTCAAACATGTTAAACGAAGCCCTGTATCGGAACGAATAGCAAGCTGTGGTGAAAAAAAAGCCCGGGTTTTCCGGGCTATTTACTTTAAGGGAGGTTTTCCGCCATAACTACATTCTGGATCGCTTCGCTGATGCGATAGGCTGTATCCACACTGTTCATGGTATAGAGGTGGATGCCGCGAATGTCGTTATCGATGAGGTCCATGATCTGTTCGACGGCATAAAAGATACCCGCGTCACGCAGAGCTTCGGGCTTGTTGGCGTACTTGCTGAACAGGCGTGAAAGTTTGGCTGGCACGCTAGCCCCGGAAAGCGCAACGGTGCGCTCGATTTGCCTGAGGCTGGTGATCGGCATGATCCCGGCTACGATTGGTACGTTGATCCCATGCGCGGTTGCCAGATCACGGAAGCGGTAAAATGCCTCGTTATCAAAGAAAAGTTGGGTTACGAGGTGGGTTACGCCATTGGAAATTTTGTGTTGCAAGTTGCGCACATCTTCTTCCAAAGAAGGCGCCTGATAGTGCCCTTCGGGATAGCAGGCTCCCATCAGATTGAAATCAGGCTCACATTTTTTTATGAATTCGGCCAGGTCACTGGCGTAACGAAAGTCTTCTTTGGGGGGCACGTCAGGACTGATGTCACCACGCAGAACCATCAGGTTCATCACCTGGTTTTCCTTGAGTTTTGCCAGCGTCTCAATCACATCCTGCTCAGATGAATTGACGCAGGTGATGTGCGCCACAGGCTCAATGTGGTAATGAGTGCGGATCAAGGAAGCGATCTCAACCGTTTTCTCCCTTTGAGCAAGGCTGCCGCCTGCCCCGTACGTTACGCTAATGTAATCCGCGGGCAAACCCCGCAATCGAAGCAGGGTGTTATAGATCACATCGTAGGAACTATCTTTCTTCGGAGGAAAGATCTCCAGCGAATAGCTGACCTTTTTGTGTTTGAAAATATCAGAAATGTTCATGTTTCACCTGTTAATCAGTTCTTATTTTCGCAATTTTCCCGCTAATTATACATGCAATAATTTTCCGGGATTGGGCTTCCTCAGGTAGGAAGGCTTTTGTACCATCGCCAAATTTCCCATGCTTCCTGACGCCAAACCACCCACATAAATAAAAGAGGCAGAAAGGCGTGATAGTTGAATAAGATCGATCAGGAAAGTGAAGGCAAATATGGTCTCGTCCTTGTAGGGTAGGTTGGCGTCAGGGTATCTTGCCCTGTCTTCACATCGAAATAGCCAACCCACCAAAAACAGCATTCTTCCTTGATGATAGCGTTGATACTAGATTTGCTTGTGCTGCGGTGGGTAGGCTTTATTACCATCACCTGATTTCCCATTTTTCCTGACGCCAACCCACCCTTGTATCTTTATAGTGATCTCAATTAAGCTATATACAGAGTTCAGTCAGGAAGGTGAGGGTGAATCCGTACCCACCCTTTGGAGTAAATCCTGAGACGTAGAAAGGATCCCCTCACCCATTTATTCACAAAGATCGGACGGTATCTGGAGCATCAGAGCTCGTATTCACAAGGTTGATCCAAAGATTGCGCCTGACTGATAGCACTAGTTTAGCAAAAGGAAGGGTAAACATGCAAGCAGGAGAAGGCATCATCGGGATAGACATTTCAAAAGACAGTTTTGATGTAGTGCTGCGTGGGACAGGTTCAGAGCAACATCGGGTATTCAGCAACGACCAGAAGGGTTTCACGTCCCTGGTAGCTTGGGCTGGGAAACAACCTGAGCGGGTGGCGCATGTCTGTATGGAAGCGACAGGCAGTTACTGGGAGGGGTTGGCAGAAGCCCTGTATCAGGGAGGATACACGGTAAGTGTTGTCAATCCATATCAGATCAAACGGTATGGGGACCATCTGCTGAACAGGAACAAGACAGACAAAGCCGATGCCAGTTTGATCGCTGAGTTCTGTGAAAAAGACCGGGAGCGATTGAGGGCATGGAAGCCATTTTCCCCTGAAATCAAGGCTTTGCGCTCGATGGGGAGGCGATTGGATGAGTTGCAGGGTATGAAACAGCAGGAACAAAACCGGCTGAAGAGTGGCGTGATAGACCAGGTGGTGATTGAAAGTCTGCAGGAAAACCTGAAGCAGCTGGATGTTCAAATCAAGGCGCTAATGAAGAAGATCCAGGAGCATGTGAACCAGCATCCTGATCTGAGAGAAAAGCAGAGATTGCTGACGAGTATCCCTGGGATAGGCAATCTCACCGCGATCAAGCTGATAGCAGAGATCGGAGATATCAGGGACTTTGAAAGTGCCTCCCAGCTGGCCGCTTATGCCGGGTTGGCTCCCAAACAATTCAGGTCAGGCAGCTCAGTGCATAAGCAGACCCGTATCAGCAAACAAGGACGCAGCGAATTGCGTGCCTGTCTGTATATGCCAGCCGTGGTTGCTTCAGAGCATAACCCAATCGTCATGGATCTAAAAAGACGTATGTTGGCCAGCGGACATGTCATGATGGAGGTGATTGTGGCAGCCATGAAGAAATTGCTGCATCTGGTCTATGGTGTACTGAAGTCTGGCAAGCCGTTTGACCCGGATTATGGCAACCAATTCTGCTAAAACCCTTGACATTCAAGACGGTATCTACGCCCAAGAAAACGGGATAAAAGAGAAAAAACATTATGTAGGCAGAGATTTGTGACCTCAGGTTCAAAAACGGAACCTGACCTACGCAAACACCTTTTGGCGTCAAAATTAAGCCCTTGTAGGGTAGGTTGGCGTCAGGGTATCTTGCCCTGTCTTGACATCGAAATAGCCAACCCACCAAAAACAGCATTCTTCCTTGATGATAGCGTTGATGCTAGATTTGCTTGTGCTGCGGTGGGTTGGCTTTATTACCATCACCTGATTTCCCATTTTTCCTGACGCCAACCCACCCTACGCCCAAGAAAACGGGATAAAAGAGAAAAAGATTAAGTATGCAGAGGTTTGTGATGTCAGGTTCAACCCCATTCGCTTCGTTCAGGGGTAGGCAACGGAACCTGACCTACGCAGACGGGATAAAAGAAAAAAATGAGTAGGCAGAGATTTGTGACGTCAGGTTGAAATGCGCATACTCTTCGAGCACGATGACCTGACCTACGCAGACTTCCTTCGGTGGGTTGGCTTCAAAACCATCGCCTGATTTCCCATTTTTCCTGACGCCAAACCACCCTCCGCCTAAGACAACGGGATAAAAGAGAAAAAGATTATGCAAGCTGAGATTTGTGACGTCAGGTTGAAATGCGCAACCTGACCTACGCAAACACATTGTGGTGACAAAATTTAATCAGGAACCTGACCTGCGCAAATAAATCGCCAGCTGCATACCACTTGTCCCGGTTGACAAACCCCCGTTTGGGGTTTAGACTTAAATTTCAATTATTTGTCTATACGAAACGATGGAGTCATTATGAACGCACAATCTGAAGTCGTTAGCGCACACATACAAGAGAGCACCCTCCTCCAACCTGCGATCCAAGCGTGGAAAATCTACCTTCGCGATCAGGGCAGATCTCATCACACGCTCAAAGCCTTCACTGCCGACCTGGCGCTGCTGGAAAGCTTTTTGCCGACCGATCAGACCATCGGCAAGATCACCACAAAAGACCTTGAAGACTATCTTGGCTGGCTGGAGAAGGACCGCGATGTCCCCTGCAGCCCCAAGACACTCTCCCGCCGGATCACCTCCATCAAGTCGTTTTTCCGCTGGCTGGTAAAGGGCGGCGTGCTTAATTCCGACCCTGCTGAGAAGGTCCTTCAGAAAACCGTGATCAGCCCCCTGCCAACCGTGCTTACCCCTTCCGAATACACTAACGCATTGGATGCCGCAGATGCCCTGCGTACAGCCGCCAATCCTGACCCCCGCCCGTACACATTGATGCTGCTTGTGCTGGAAACCGCCATGAAAAAGGGTGAGTGTTTGAGCTTGATGACTAATCACCTTGAGATTGAAAAACCCGACCAGGCATATATCCACGTGCGTTATGGCCAGACGCGCTACCGCTACAAGGAACGCAAGGTGGAAGTTTCAGCCAACTGGGTGGCTGCTTATCGCGAATACGCAGAAAAGTATCAGATTAAAGACCAGGTTTTTCCCTGGTCACAACGCCGCCTGGAATATCTGCTTGAGGATGTCACCAAGGCCGCAAAAATGGAAAAGCACATTTCCTTTGACATGCTGCGCTGGACAAGTGCTCTTGTTGACCTCACCAACGGCGTCGAGAAAGACAAAATTCGCCAAAAACTTGGCATTTCCAAGGTGCAATGGCGCGAAGTGAGCAACAAACTGCGCAGCCTGGCTGAAGAGAATGGCTATCCCATTCCAGAAGAAACTGCTGAAGGCGGAACAGCCTAATAACCGTTTTTGAATTGAAGAGAATATGACATACACCGTTAAGAACCAACGGAAACACCGGTTTCCATGGGGTTTCCTGCTTGTTGTGGCTGCCCTGATTTTTGTTTTACTGGCAGTGCTGAGCGTTAATGAGATGCGCAAAGGCAATCCCGGCTTCCTGACCAATTTGTGGCAAGCGCCAGAGCGCAACGCGGATGATCCCTTGCTTGCCGACAACCCGGATGCCATCCCGATTCCCAATGAAGTCAAGACCATTCTACTGCTCGGTTCGGATTATCGTCCCGAGTTAGGCTATCGCACAGATGTGATGCTGCTGGTTGGGCTGAATACCCGCACCGACGAGGTGCACCTGATCTCCTTCCCGCGGGATCTGTGGGTGAACGTCCCCGGCTTGGGTGAGGAACGATTAAACACAGCCTTTCCTTACGGTGACTGGGAGTTGCTGAGCGACACTTTTGCCGCAAATTTTGGATTCAGACCCGATCACTACGCCATGGTGGACTTCCAGGGCTTTAAGCATCTGATTGACGTGCTGGATGGCATTGTCGTGACTGTGGGTGAGCATATGGAAGACGAGTGCCACATGAATGATTCGGGCTGGTGTGTGGTGGAGCCGGGTGAAGTGCCGATGGACTCGGACGAAGCGCTCTGGTACGTGCGCGCACGTTTGAATTCATCCGATTTCGACCGCACCCGCCGGGCACAGGAAGTGATCCAGGCAATCGCGAAAAAGGCTTTTCAACCGTCCGAGATCCTGAATTTGGATAATTTCGTGCGGGCAGTTTTCCAAACAGTCAAAACTGACATGCAAGTATCGGATACCATCCTCTATGCTTTACCCGTTAATAAATTCGTTGATATGCAGTTTTCGACCTTTCGGTTGACCCCTGATGACGCAGTGCCAGGCATGACCAACGGCGGAGCTTCTGTGCTTTACCCCAACTATCCCGCCATCCGGGAGAAATTGCTCCAGTTCTACTGGGTCGAGTAGCTATGCCGGCGCATGCAGCTGGAGATGCAGGATTTCACATTCATCTCCAAGCAAACGCCAGGCCTGGGCAATTCGCAACCCAGCTACCCAAAGAATTGATCCCCCACTCAACACCAAGGGCCACCTTGCCCGAGCTGTTTGGGGGATTTTTTGGTTCACGAAGAAGTCGCTTAACTTCTGATGCTTGAGCGCCATGCCCAAAGGAGACCAGCGTTCCCCGGATCGCATCGGGCGAACTTCCAACGGCCATTCAACGTCCAGCGGATTGAGCCAGGCATGCATGGGATGATTTTTGAGTTCATCAGGCAGGGACTTGTACTTGCGGACTTCGACCAATTCTGCTGAAAGCTCCCAACCCGCGTTCAATCTAATTTTGCCACCGCGTTTCAACTTGAGCCCTGAGAGGTCTTTGAGCTGCGGATATTCGGTGTGCTGATGCTGATAGGTCCGCGGGGCAATCACAAATTCACTATCAAAGCAAAAGACCCACAGTTCCCCTGCCAGTGGCGTCTGCGCAGTGCTGCCTGCAATGGCTGTGAGTGCTCTTTCAGCTGCTTCAAAACCAAAATCCCGCACATCTGGTTTCAGTTTGGTAAAAGCCTGCCTGAGAACCAGCCTTTGCAGGCTAAGGTGCAGACCTGAGAAAGCTTCTCTACTAAAAACCAGCCCGTCCTCCTCAGTTCGGACAAGCACTCGCTCAAGCGCTTCATTTCCAAGCGTTTCTAGCAATTGCCGGTCGGCCGAGAGAGTTTGCGCAGTCCGCACGAGCCTCTGCCCAAACCCAGGATTAGTTTTTTCAAGCTGAGGGATCAGTTCGTGCCGCAAGCGGTTGCGGAAGAAACTGGAGTCAGTGTTGCTTTCATCCTCAAGCACTGCCAATCCGTGCGCCTGGCAGTAATCCTGGATTTCCTGCCTGTGGATGCCAAGCATCGGGCGGAAAAGAGGTAATTCTGCCTCGATGGTGGTCAACAAGCTCCTGGGCTGCATGCCAGACAAGCCGCTCAAACCGCTGCCACGCAGGAAGTGCATCAGAACCGTTTCCACCTGGTCGTCTGCGTGGTGCCCCACCACAACCCCCTGAGCTCCGTTTTTGCGCGCGAGATCGAACAAGAAGCGATATCGGCAGATGCGAGCCGCTTCTTCGATGCCAAGTTTGTTTGCCAGCGCGAATTGCCCCACATCTTCCCGATGGCTGAAGAATGGCAAACTGAGGTCAGCAACGCATTTTTTCAAGGCTTCCGCCTGCGAGGCAGAACTCCCGCGCAGAGCGTGGTCCAGATGCCCTACGATGAGTTTAAAGCCGCTCTCCAAAAGGCAGTGAAGCAGACACAAGCTATCGGCTCCCCCGGAAACTCCTACCACCAATGGCAGTTCAGGGTCGACGCCACAATCTTTAACCAGTGTCTGAGAAATATGTTTTGCCAGCATATCCAGATTATAGCATTTGCGTCGTTTTTCCTCGACAGGGCTGTGTTGTTGTATACTTATGCCATGGAATCCGATCCCTTTGTCATCGGTCTGACGGGCAATATTGCTTCTGGTAAAAGCGTCGTCTTGCAATACCTGGCAAACTTGGGCGCACTGGCAATTGATGCAGACCAGGTGGCACAGGAAACCTACCTTCCAGGCAATCCTGCCTATGGGCCTATCCTTGAGCGATTCGGTTCAGATCTCAAATTCAACGATGGGCAAATCAACCGCAGCAAACTCGGACGGATCGTTTTCCGCGATCCTGCCGCCTTGTCCGCGTTGGAAGCGATCATCCATCCCCTGGTTACCCAAAAAATACTTGAACTGAAAGACTCAACCGACCGGTCTGTTGTTGCAATTGAAGCCATAAAGCTTTTTGAGGCAGGCATAGACAAGCATTGTGACACTCGTTGGGCAATCGCCGCCAACGATAACTTACGGCTTGAAAGGTTGATGGAAGACCGCGGTTTGGATGAAGCCGCTGCCCTGCAGCGCATCAAAGCCCAGTCCCCTCAATCTGACAAGATCCGCCAGGCGGATCAAGTCATTTATACCGATGTCAATTTCACACACACGTACAACCAGGTATTTGAGCAATTCTCCGCTCTGGGCTTGTCAGCTTTGGAAGTTTTATCCGCGGATGGCGAGATCCGGCTTAGCCCTCTCAACCCAAAGGATTTTGGAACCGCTTCTGGTTTCATGGAAGAGAAGACAGAACAAACCTGGGAATACGAGGACCTTTATCGCTTGCTCGGGCAACGCACAGTTGTAGCTTTTTACCACGGCGAGGAGTTGCTGCAACTGATGATCTTCCGAATCGAGCAAGGGATGGCTGTGCACCTGGCACACGCGCCTTTTCGGTCCGAACTGCTGCCCTCGAAAGTCAGTTTCCCTCTGTTAAAGAAATACCTTGCAGGTCTGATCGACATGCTGATCGTCACCAAGGAATTCCTCTCGCCTGAGGAAGCAAAACTGTTAGGATTCACATATGGCGACGACCAACCGCCAGTGCATCCGATGGTCTATACCAACTTCCTTCGGAAACATGGTTTGATGCCTGGAGAGGTCTATTTTTCGAAAATCCAAGGATAAAGCAGGAAAAACATAGCGTTACAGGGTATACTTTAACACAGGGAAGGCATTGCGAGTATGCAGGAACTGTGGAGTAATCTTCTATTCATCCTGGAGCGTTTTACATGGTCCAGTATGTTGGATATTGTGCTCGTCACAATCGTTTTTGCGTTCATCCTTTATCTTTTACGCGACACGGAAGCCCAAACCCTGCTGCGCGGAATTTTCCTGATCATCATCCTGGTCACACTGCTGATCTCGCTGCTGGATTTACCGGGTTTTTCGTGGTTGGTCGATACTATCTCCCCTGCTTTAATCTTTGCGATCCCTGTTGTGCTCGCTCCGGAGATCCGGCGGGGGCTTGAACGTATGGGTAACGTCAGCGACCTGGGAGTTTTCAAGCATCGAAGCGCGAAAGCCAGTGAACACCTCGAGCAGACTCTGCAAGCCATTACAGATGCAGTCCTGCAGCTTGCGCAACGCCGGCATGGCGCGCTGATCATCCTTCGGCGCAAGCAGTTTCTGGATAGTTATTACAAAAATGGCGTGTTGATGGACGCCACGGTCACGCCCCAACTTTTGATGCAGATCTTTTACCCCAACACTCCGCTGCATGACGGCGCAGTGATCATTGACGACAATAAGATCAAAGCAGCAGCGTGCGTGATGCCGCTTTCGAGCAGCGGCGTGCTTAACGCGACGGTTGAACGCTCGATGGGGCTGCGCCACCGCGCGGCGCTTGGTATCAGCGAGGTCAGCGACGCTATTGCGGTGGTCGTCTCAGAAGAAACTGGAACAATCTCGATCGCCCATCGGGGACGCCTGATCCGCCGCTTGGATAGCGAACGCCTGTTGAACAATATGCGTGCCTTCATGACCTCCAACGAGGTTTTGAACCGTCAGAAATCATGGCTTTCCTATTTCAAACTGCGCAAGCCTGGGGATGAGGAGGAAACTGATGAAACTTCTACGTAAACTACTCAGCTTCCTGCCCACCTTGCTGACGGCGTTGGTGCTGGCAATCATCGTCTGGGTCTCATCTGTAACCGCCAGTGATCCGAACCAGGTCATCACCTATGAAACTCCGGTCCAGTTGGAGATCCTGGGGCAAAACCCGGACCTGGTGATCACGCACCAGGAGGTGGAAGGGGTCACGGTTACGCTAAGAGCTCCGCGATCAGTGCACACCAAACTGGCTAACGATCCAAGCCTGATCAGCGCAAACATCAACCTTTCAGGCCTGGAAGCCGGCGACCATTCCCTCACCCCAGAAGTGATCGTGGATCTGCGACCGGTGCAAGTGGTGGAGATTTCTCCGGCCTCGGTGGACCTCTCGCTGGAGAAGGTCGCCTCAAAGACCATGCCCATCATCCTGATCCAAACAGGTGGTCTGCCGGTGGGGTATCAGACCCGCAACGCGAGACTGAATCTAAACGAAGCCAAACTGGTGGGACCCGAATCTCTGGTAAAAACCGTGGTCGAAGTGGCTGCCACCATCAACGTCTCTGAGCTGACAACAACCATCAACCGCACGCTGGACCTGAAGCCTCTCAATGATGCCGGGGTTGTGGTGGAGGGAGTGGTGCTCAGCCCGAACCGTGTGGATGTAAGTATTGATGTGGAGCAGCTGGTTGGCTATCGTAACGTTTTTGTCAAGATCGTCACCAGTGGTTCAGTGGCGCAGGGTTACCACCTGACCAGCATCGTGGTGGACCCGCCCACCCTGACTGTTTATGCCGAAAACCCGGACCTGATCCGCGGGATGCCCGCCTTCATTGAGACCGAACCGGTGAATTTAAATGGCGCACAGCAGAGTTTTGAGTCGCGGGTGGGCTTGCAATTACCAGAAGGTATCGTGGTGATCGGCGATCAATCCGTTATGGTTTCTGTGGGGGTTGAGGCAATCTATAATTCAACCCAAATCATCGGCGTGCCGGTTACTGCCATCAACCTGGCTGGCGAACTTCAGGCAAAACTCTCCCCTCAAACTGTGGATGTTTACATCTCAGGACCAATGAACCTGCTCGAAAATATTGGGACGGCTTCGGTCTTTGTCACCCTGGATCTGACAGGCCTAACAGAAGGCACTTATCAGCTATCCCCCAAAGTTGAGCTCGACCGTCCTGAATTGCGGCTTGACTCCACTTTGCCCGGATTAATCGAAGTCGTAATCACGAGATAGAAAAGAACAAACAAATAGGATTTTTATGGACAAACCTGTCATTGTGCTCGTCGGAAGACCCAACGTGGGTAAAAGTACCCTTTTCAACCGCCTGGTGGAGCAGCGCCTCGCCATCATTGATGATGTGCCAGGCACCACGCGCGATCGCCTGGTTGCAGAAGGCAATTGGGCTGGACTTAACTTTTTCGTGGTTGACACGGGCGGTATTGACCCCAGCAAGCAGCGCGACCAGGTTCCTCTTTCGATCGGTTCTGCAGATTTCATTGATGAGATCCGCGCCCAGGTGGAAGTGGCAATCGAGGAAGCCGATGTTGTGGTGTTGGTGGTGGACGCAATTAGTGGCGTGACCCAGGCAGACCGGGAAGTCGCGACGATGCTGCGCAAGCGCCAACGGCAGGTGGAAGGTAAACTGATGCCGCCAATCGTATTAGCAGTCAACAAAGCCGACAGCGAAACTGCCCGTCTGAACGCGCTGGACTTTTACTCGTTGGCGATTGGCGAGCCCTTGGCCATCTCTGCCATCCACGGAACGGGAACTGGCGATCTGTTGGATGAGATTGTAGCGCATTTCCCTGCCCAGGTGGAAGAAGAAGTTGATGAGACAGCCATCAAGGTTGCCATCGTGGGCAAGCCGAATGCTGGCAAGAGCAGCCTGCTAAATAAGATCACTGGTAAAGACCGTGCCATCGTCAGCAACATTCCTGGCACCACGCGCGACGCAATCGACACGCCAGTCACAATTGACGGGCAGGACTACGTGCTGATTGACACCGCCGGCATAAGAAAACGCGGCTCGATCATGCCGGGTGTCGAAAAGTACTCTGTGCTGCGAGCGATGCAGGCGATCGAACGCTGCGACGTGGCTGTGTTGGTCGTAGACGCGACCACCGGCATCACCGCCCAGGATACCCATATTGCGGGCTACATCAATGAGGCTTGGAAGAGCGTGATTTTGGTGGTCAACAAGTGGGACCTGATCGAAAAAGATACCAATACCAGTATGGAATTTGAACGCGAGATCCGCCAGCAGCTGAACTTCCTGCCATATATTCCGATTTTGTTCCTTTCAGCCATGAGCGGTCAGCGTGTGCAGCAGGTGTTACCCTTGGTGAAGCAGATACAACAGGAGCGTCTGCACAAAGTGCCCACCTCCCAGTTGAACCGCATTCTGATCAACGCCCAGGATATGCACCAGTCAACTTCCGGCACTGGTAAACCCTTCCGGATCTACTATGGCACGCAGGTAAAGACTGATCCGCCTACGTTTTTGCTGTACTGCAACGATCCAACCCTGGGTCACTTCACCTACAAGCGCTTCCTGGAGAACCAGATCCGCAAGGAGGTGCCTTTTACTGGTACGCCCATTCAAATCGTTTTGAAGAAGCGTGAACGTAAAAGCGCAGAGGATTAGCCTGGCAGGTTTGGTTTATAATAGCCGGAGTTCAAGCTGCGCGACAGCGTGATAGAATGGATGCTTGTGGAACAAAACGAAACTGAAACCAACATAGTTGAACCAACACCCCAACCTGTCCCAGAGAAGAAAGGGCACGGTTTTTGGCGCGATTTGATTGAAACCATCCTCATGGCGGTGGTGCTATTTTTGCTGCTCAATGCCGCTACTTCGCGTGTTCGGGTTTACAACATCAGCATGCAGCCCACGCTGTATGAAGGCAATCTGCTGGTTGTTAACAAGCTCGCCTATAAACTTGGCGAGCCCAAACACGGTGACATCATTGTCTTTCATTACCAGGGCACAGTCACCGAAGATTACATCAAACGCGTAATCGGCCTGCCAGGAGATACTGTGGAGATTGGTAACGGAATCGTAAAGGTAAATGGACAGGCTATCACCGAACCATATCTTGCTGAGCTTCCTGGATATAATGGCCAGTGGACAGTGCCTGATGGAGAGCTTTTTGTACTGGGAGATAACCGCAACCACTCTTCTGATTCGCATGACTGGGGGTTTGTGCAGCAGGAATGGGTGGTTGGGAAGGCAATTGTTGTATACTGGCCGCTCGACCGCATCCGTGTGCTGCTAAACCCGGATCTGGTCCATGCTGCCCCTTGAGAGCCCAATACCTGAATGAAGCGAACGACTAAAACACTCCCTGAAATTCCTGAAGTATGCCCGCACTGCTACTTCGGCCGGATTCGTCCTGGCAAGCGCAGCTTTGCCGCCCGGACGAATGGCAAGCCTGTGATGGTACCGGACTTTCCTGCATGGATTTGCGATGTTTGTGGATTCACGATTTACGACCCTGCTTCTCTCCTGAACCTGCAGCGCTTGTTGACGAATCCCTCCAAGCCTTATTATCCACACGGTACACCAAAAGTCCCCGAGAACAAACCTGCCAATTCCCAACCCCAAACCGACCAACCCGTTTAGGGTTAAATAACCCGATTAGAAAAGTTTGAATGATCACACATTTTTCGGTGTGATTGTTTACAGGTTTTGAGCAGACACAGGGGGGTAGACAACTATGATTGTTTACACACTATCCAGGGTAATTGTTTACAGTCTTAAGAGCAGACACAGGGGTCTTCCCTAACAAAAGCCACCTCTTCCTCAAACCCCTAGAGGCAGGGGTCACACCCGGTGGTGACCCGTCACCATGGCAGAACCGGGGTTACCCGTCTGGATGACAGACACAGCCCTAACAGGCTGGTGCCCTAGGTTCTGCCGCTACGATCTGAGATGATCTCATTGATTTATCAAAGTGTAAACAATCACCCTGGACAATGTTAAAAAACTCGGTGTCTCGACAAGATCCTCTTCCGATTGTTGACACGTTCTTCTACGAAGCGGAAATTCCGCTGAACTTCGCTCGAATCGCCATCCGTGTATGAACTTCATCAGAAAATGAAATTACCTTTGACTCTGGTCTCTTAGAGTGCTATTATTTTATTGAAATTATTATTCATTTCGAATTTATTCTGCACGTTAAAATGGAGGTTTTATATGAGCGCAATCTTAATTTCACGTATCATCGGCGCAGTTGTACTTGGTATTATTGGAGCCTTCACCAGTCTCCCCATTTTTAATTTTGTTCAGCAGTTTGTTGATGTGCTCACCCTTTCACAAGGTGTGGTAACCGGTCTCACCGCGGTGATATTCGCCGCGTTTGGCTTTTTAATCACTCCTTACATTACGATCAAGCCCTTTCAGACTTTGATCAAACTGTTTACTAAATCTTCAGCCCAGTCATTAATGAGTGGGCTTATTGGTTTGACCATTGGTCTGGTCATCGCGGCCATCATGGCTTATCCGCTTTCCCTGCTTCCGCGACCGCTCGGGCAGATTTTGCCGCTCGTTGGCTTGCTGCTGTTTGGTTATTTGGGTACAGTTTTGTTTGTAACCCGGCGGGAAGATTTCTCGAATCTGCTTAAGAGTATGGGCAATAAGATGCCTGCGCGTGCCAAAGGTGAGAGCGAAAGGCGCGTCTTGGTGGACACCAGCGCAATCATCGATGGGCGCATCTCTGATATCGCCAAAACGGGTTTCCTGGGCGCAACGCTGGTTGTTCCGCGTTTTGTGCTGAATGAGCTGCAGTTCGTCTCTGACTCTGCTGATAGTCTCCGCCGGCAACGTGGACGCCGTGGTTTGGACGTGCTCGGGGAGCTCCAGGAGAACAAAGAAGTGAACGTGGTCATCAGCGACATCGACGTGGAAGGTGTGCGGGAGGTGGATGACCGGTTGGTGCTGCTTGGACGGCAGATGAACTGTCCGATCCTGACCAACGATTTTAACCTCAACCGGGTCGCCGAATTGCAAGGCGTCAAAGTGCTCAATATCAATGACCTTGCCAACGCGGTCAAGGTCATCATCCTGCCTGGGGAAAGCCTGCAGATTGAGGTGATCCAGGAAGGCAAGGAATATAACCAGGGCGTTGGATACCTCGACGATGGCACCATGGTGGTCATCGAAAACGGTCAGCGCTACATCGACAAGCAAATTGAAGTCACCGTCACCAAGATCTTGCAGACTTCTGCCGGGCGGATGATTTTTGCCAAACCTACCCACGAATGAAAGCAGGAAGTGCATTATGACCCTCAAGATTTACAGCACCCTCAGCCGCACCAAGGAGGAGTTCCAAACCCTCGAACCCGGTAAGGTCCGGATGTATGTTTGCGGTCCAACCGTTTATGCTGAATCACACATCGGGCATGCCATGTCCGCCCTGGTGTTTGATATCGTGCGGCGTTATTTGGAATATTCCGGGTATGACGTCAATTTTGTGATGAACTTTACGGATGTGGATGACAAGATCATTAACAAAGCTAACGAGCTTGGGCGCGATCCGTATGAGCTGGCAAATCAATATATTGAGCAATACAAAGCCAATCTTGCCGCGCTGAACGTCAAACCAGCCACCAAGAACCCACGCGCCACGGAAGACATGCCGCAAATCATCGCAATGATCAGCCAGTTGATCCAAAACGAGTCTGCCTACGAGCTGGATGGCGACGTTTACTACGACGTCGAATCCAAACAGGACTACGGCAAGCTTTCCGGTCGCCGGCTGGACACGATGAACGCTGGCTCGCGCGTGCAAGTGGACGAACGCAAAGAGCATCCGATGGATTTTGCCCTCTGGAAGTCAGCCAAACCCGGCGAGCCCGCCTGGGAGAGTCCATGGGGTTTGGGGCGCCCTGGCTGGCACATCGAGTGCTCGGCGATGAATATGACCCACCTGGGCGAACAGATCGACATCCATGGCGGAGGAAACGACCTGATCTTCCCCCACCATGAAAACGAGATTGCCCAAACCGAAGCAATCACCCACAAAACCTTTGCCACCTACTGGATGCACAACGGCATGCTCGGTTTAAAAGCCGAGAAGATGTCCAAATCGCTCGGCAACATGATCACCATCGACCAATTCCTCAGTGAACATCCGGGGGATGTGATGCGCTTATGGGTGCTCAATGGCTCTTACCGCAGCCCCCTTTCCTATAGCGACGAGGTCATTGATCAGACCGAACAGGCTTACCGACGGTTGCTCAACGCTAAAAAAACTGCTCTTCCCGGTGCGACCGGTATGCCGGAAGAAAAGGTAACTGCCTTGAAGAATGCTGCTGAGCAAGCCAGGCAGGCTTTCAGGGAGAGCATGGATGACGACTTCAACACCTCGGCTGCCTTGGCTGCAATCTTCGAACTGTTGCGTAACCTCAACCAGGCACGCAGTGACGGCGCCACAGAGGCACAGCTCTTGCCTGCGAAGCAGGTTTTCAACGAACTGACCGGCGTCCTGGGCCTGCAGCTCGAGGAGCGATCAGGCAGCGCGAATGCTGCAGACCCGTTTATTGACCTTTTGGTCAGTCTGCGGCGGGACCTGCGCGCAGAGAAAAACTGGGCGCTTTCCGACAAACTGCGCAATGAACTGAAAGCACTTGGCGTCGTCCTGGAAGATAGCAAAGACGGCACTACCTGGACCTGGGAGCAACGGTGAAAGAATGGATCACCGGGCGCAACCCGGTCTATGAGACGCTGCGTGCCAAACGCCGGCACGTTTTCCGCCTGATGCTGCTGCGCGGAATGAAATTGGACGGTCACCTGCCCGAAATCCTCAAAATGGCGCAGGAACGCAAGGTACAGGTGTTGGAAGCTCAGCGTCAGCAGTTGGATGCGATTGACGGGCACAACCAGGGTATCGCCCTCGAAGCCAGCGAGTACCCCTACGCCGCGCTTGAGGACCTCTTTGCCAACGCAAAGGCAAGTGGTGAAGCGCCTTTCTTCCTCTTGCTCGACCTTATCCAGGATCCGCAAAACCTTGGATCGTTGTTGCGAACCGCGGAACTGATGGGCGTACATGGGGTGGTTATGCCATCCTCGCAGGCAGCCCAGATCACACCGGGCGTGGTGCACGCCTCTTCCGGCGGCTCGGAACACCTTCTCATTGCACAATACAATCTTGCTCAGGCGATTGACCGCATGAAGGAGCTCAAGGATGTTTGGGTCTATGGGCTGGATGCTTCACCCAAAGCGCGTCCTGTGCATCAATTGCGAATGGATGGCGGTGTGGCGCTGGTGGTTGGCAATGAAGGGGAAGGCTTGCGTGACCTGGTACGCAAGAAGTGCGATAATCTTCTCAGTTTACCGCAATACGGGAAGCTGGACTCGCTCAACGCGGCAGTCGCTGGCTCGATCGCGCTTTTCCTCGCCAGGCAGGCAAGGCAAACAAAATCATAGATCGTAGTTGTTTCTGCCCTCAAAGTAGGTCAGATCCCGCTGTTGGACCTGACATCACAAACGGGTGCCCACGATTAATTTTCCTCTTGTCGGACCAAATAATTGGCGTAGGTCAGGTCCCGCTGTTGGACCTGACATCACAAACACCTGCTACAAGTATTTTTTTGTTTGTTGGAATAAATCATTGGCGTAGGTCAGGTTGCGCAGTTCAACCTGACATCACAAACGGGTGCCCACGAGTAAATTTTCCTCTTGTCGGACCAAATAATTGGCGTAGGTCAGGTTCCGTTTTTGAACCTGACAACAAGAACGCATGCATACCAGTAAGTTTTTCCAATGATAGGATTGAGTAATTCTCGTAGGTCAGGTCCCGCCCTTGGACCTGACATCAAAAAATTCTTGCTCACAAGTTTTTCTGATTGTTGGAATAAATCATTGGTGTAGGTCAGGTTGCGCAGTTTAACCTGACATCACGAACGCTTTATCACATGCTTTTTTCCGTTTATCAGATTGAATAATTGGCGTAGGTCAGGTTGCGTAGTTCAACCTGACATCACGAAAGCTTTATCACATGCTTTTTTCCGTTTGTCAGATTGATTAATTGGCGTAGGTCAGGTCCCGCATTTGAACCTGACATCACAAATGCCTGCTCACGAGAATTTTATCTATCTGTCGGGATGAATGATTGGCGTAGGTCACGTTCCGCCCTTGAACCTGACATCACAAACGCGAGCTGACCCAACCAATTATTCATAAACCGTTTTTGCTGATTCATTTGCGCATTTCACCCCAGCAAATTACACTTCCTTTATGCCAAATTTCATCCGCAATTACATCGCCGGTGGCACCTACTTCTTCACCCTGGTGACATCGAAAAGAACCGGATTTTTCGAAGACAAAAGGTGTGTAGAAGCGTTTTTCTCTTCCTTGCTTAAAGTTCAAAGTTATCACCATTTTGATTTGATCGCTTATTGCATCCTGCCTGATCATATTCATCTCCTGATTACCCTGGCTGAAGGCGACCGTGATTTCTCCTCAAGAATCAAAGAGATTAAGAGAAAGACCACAACCTCAATCCGTAAAATATTGGAAAAACCAAACATTGATATCTGGCAGGGACGTTTTTGGGAACACACCATCAAAGATCAGGATGACTTCCAACATTGTTTCGACTACATTCATTACAACCCGATCAAACATGGCTATTCTGACAACTTTAATTGGGAAAGGTCCAGTTTTTGGAGTTATTACGGTGAAGACGAGCATGCCTCGCTATTGATTGATCCGAATAACTTCCATGAGGGCATGTATGCGTACGGGGAATGAAGGGGCCTATAAAGGTGTTATGAATGAAAAAGGTTGGATGTGCATCGGCAGGCGCGTGTGATGTCAGGTTCAAAAGCGGAACCTGACCTACGCAAATGCTTGGGGTTGTGGATGAAAAGGATTAGGCCCGCATTAGCAGGCGAGGGTGATGTTAGGTTGAACCCCGCATAAAGACGCGGGGCAGGAGCGGAACCTGGCCTACGCAAATGCTTAGGGTTATGGATGAAAAAGGTTGGATGTGCATCGGCAGGCACGTGTGATGTCAGGTTCAAAAGCGGAACCTGACCTACGAAGATTCTTCTTGAAGAAAACGTGAAAGGTGAGCGACTGGAATTACAAGAAAATCACCGTAACCAACCAAAGGCAGACCATCACAAAGCCCATCACCAGCCGGATGCCGGCGGCCAGACCGTAGCCGAAGGCCAGGGCTTTGGTGGCTGCCCAGGCTTTTTCGCGGTCATTATTGAGGCGCCGGTATTCCAAAATGTAAAGGAGCCCCAGAGCTACGGCGATCCCGCCGATCGGGGTCAGGAAGATTCCGCCAATGAGCATACCCAGAAAGCTCACAAGGATCTCCCACCAGGGAACCCCAGCATCACGAGTCTTTTTCGCACCCAGGAGATTGTCCAACAGCGATCCAACAAGCATTAGCAAAGTGTTGATCACAAAAAACGCGATGGTAAGCCCAAATTGAGTTTGCGAATGCCCTTGATTGAAACCTACATAGATCACCCAAACCAGGTGACCCAACCAACTGATGGTCAAACCCGGAAAGAACACCAGGAACAGACCGAAGAAGCCAACGGCGTTCAGCATGCCGCTTAGAACGAGCAGCAAAATCCGGATCCAGTCAGGACTCATTTGATCACCTCAATACCGCCCATGAGCGGCTTCAGAACATCAGGCACCAATATGCTTCCGTCTGCCTGCTGGTAGTTTTCGAGCACGGCAATCAGGGTGCGCGGCAGGCCCAAACCCGATCCGTTCAACGTATTCACAAACTGTAAGGAGGAGCCATCCGCCGGACGGTACTTGATGTTGGCACGCCTCGCCTGGAATTGCCCAATGTTGGAAATGGAGGAGACCTCGAGCCATTCCTGGCAGCCAGGCGCCCAGACTTCCACATCGTAGGTCTTGTGCGAGCCAAAGCTCAGGTCGCCAGTGCACTGCTTGAGGATGCGATAGGTCAGCCCAAGCCCCTCGCAGGTGGCGCAGGCATCCGCAACCATGTTCTCGAGTTCCTGCTCCGCGTTTTCAGGCAGGCAGTACTTGTACATCTCAACTTTGTCGAATTGATGCCCGCGTTTAATGCCGCGGACGTCTCTGCCGGCACTCATTTTTTCACGCCGGAAGCAGGCAGTGTAAGCGGTCAGGTTCATCGGCAGAGCGGTTTCATCGAGGATCTCACCCATCAACATACCTGTCAGTGGCACTTCGGCTGTGGGCACCCACCAGAAATCCTCCTGGTGATCACGGTAAAGATTGTCGGCAAATTTTGGCAGTTGCCCGGAGGCAAACATGACCTCCTCGCGAACCATCCAGGGCGGATAAAACTCCGTATAGCCCTGGCGGATGTGAAGGTCCAGCATCCAGAAGATCAGGGCGCGTTCCAGCCGAGCGCCAGCACCCTTGAGCACATAAAAACGCGTTCCGGAGAGCTTCACGCCAGCTTCGAAATCGATAATGTCCAGGTCAGTGCCCAAATCCCAATGGGGTTTTGGTTCAAAGTCGAACTGTTTGGGGTCACCGATTGTCCGCAGAACCACATTGTGCTTATCATCCGGTCCGATCGGGACATCCGCGTCAGGGATGTTTGGAATGCCAGCCAGAGTGTCGTAAAGCGCTTTTTCCGTTTGCTTAAGGGTCTCGTCCAGCTCGGCGATGTCATCACCAAGAACGCGCATGGCGCTGATCTTGGCTTCACGCTCTTCCTTGCTCTTCATCCTGCCGATTTCCTTGCTGACGGCATTGCGTTCAGCTTTCTTGGTTTCAACGTCGATGATCAGGCGGCGACGCTGCTCATCAAGAGCGATGACATCATCCACGATACTGGAATCCATCTCACGCTTTGCCAGGGCTTCTTTTACAAGCTCGGGATTTTCCCGGAATAATTTGACATCCAACATGCTGACCTCTCTGGTTGCTTCAGAACTTAACATTTCAATTTTACCATTCAGTAGAGATGGTGATGGAGATCAAGTAATCTATCCATCTGTAGATATTTATCAAACAATCAGGGGAGGTAAAGTGAGTTACCCAATGAAGTTTTCAGAAAAACTTTGGCAATCCCATTTGTGAACATCTGGTGGAGTTCAAAAATTCTGGCAAGTGTTAAAGTCAGCGCGTTTTCTTCCCATTTTCAGCTTTATTTACGTTAAGAATTTCTCTTAATTCTTTTTACTGTGTAAAATTCATAGCCTTCTTTTGAAGTGTACGTGATAATTTCCCAACGTGGACTTTCACAAGATTTGATAATTGCCATTGCTTCTTCTTTCGAGTGGGTGGTATTGCTAAGATTGTTCAAATAAATACTAGCTAAACTTAATTTCTGTGATGGTTCTAAATGGCTAAACCCTTTCTCATAGTATTCAGCCGCCTTAATATAATCAACATCAGTTAGTAAACCTGTAAAAAACATATCTCCAACCCTGGCGCAGGCAAAAACGATCCCCGCATCGGCTGCTATCTCCAAGAATTTTTTATATAGCAAAAGATCGATTTTACCTTCATTATCTCGCCTATTTAGGTATTGCCTTGATAATTCAACGTATGTATTAAAAGGTTTTATACTACTTTTAATTCTTTCAATATCTCGGATAATGTTTTCTTCCTCCGCTGCTATAATGAGAGCTTCTTTGTAATCATCTTCAAATTGTGATCGTAGAGAAGCAATCTCGGTTTGATATTTGCGGGCGAAAGAAATTCGATTTTCATCAGACACAACACAATCTGATGCTTTAGCAACAGCGGATAGAAATCTGCTCATGTTACTTAACGAGATGTACGCCCACTGTAGAAGTTCAGAATCGCCCTCATTACCGGTTGCATGGGCATCAATGTTTCTATCCTCCTGAAGATTGTCGAGATACTGGTTTATCTTTTTGAATTTACATCTGCCAAAAGGGCCACCTGTGGGACCTTTTAGAATTGTACTAATGATTGTTGTATCCATATCATCAATTGAATAGTGATCCATCCCTAATAAATGCATTTTGTCCCACGCACCAATATAGCTCCTAGAGTAATCAGACTTCACACCCTTTTGAACTTCATCGTATAGTATTGACTTCCACGTATCATCAGCAAATGTTTCTGCAAAAGCCCTCCGTAAATAGTCCTGTAAAATATGCGCCTGCAACATCTTAATATCAGTTATTCTATTTCTCATTTTCATATTTAATCCTCCTAATAGATGGTAATCCGTTTAATTATTTAATCAGACCGGTTTTGTTGGTTTCAATTGAGATAAAGTCTCCCTAGATTTCATGCTCGTCCGGGTCATATGTATCAATTTCATACTTTAACCTGTAAATATCCGGCCAATGATCCTGACCCATGGCATTTCTCGGAAAATGCTTTATGAGTACTGAGGTGATTGCATCCTCCAGGTCCAATTGAAATTCTTTTTGGTTCTCATACAGCATATCATCAAATTGATGCATTGAAATGTTATGAATAACAAGAATGTACTCTATATACCTATCGTAAAGGATCTTACCGCTATATTTATTCCGTTGTTGCTTCAAAAAATATGGAAAATCTTTTGCTTTCAATTGGGATTTAAGGAAATGAGAAGTTTTTTCATCTTCGACTTTTTCGGTCTGGCGGTGATACCTTCCTGAGAGATAATCAGTGTCAACATCAAGAAATTTTCCAAGTGCCTCCATTAACTCGGGAGATACTACCCCGTCTCTGATTCCTCGTTCAACAGATTTGGACGACCAACCGAAGCGATAGTCTTCCCCAAGTCCCCTAATACTAAACCTTTTAAATTCTAAGGCTTCCATTAAGCATTCTCTGTCTAGTGGAACTTTGCTGATTTTTTTGTTACCCATGTAAGGTCGCTTCCTAGGTGAGGACATTAATTCAAATATTGTCTTTCCACATTCGCATGCGATTGTTGAATCGAGGACATTAATGTCTTATAATAGTATTATAACAAAAAATTACGAAAGGAAACGTACTATGAATTTTTTAGATTATCCTGCTAATAAAATCAAAACAAGTAATATCGATCCAAATGAAGGTATATTTGAGAATGCTATTATTCTTTTACCTATCATTACTCCAATAGTGTGTGAGGTAATAGAAAAGCTAATGAGTTTAGCTCACGATGCAATGGAGCACCAATATGACATAAAAGTAAAAGTGGGACCAGTTGATATTTTACTTAGCAAAAATAACTAGTCGAAGTGGAAGAGAAATGAAAAAACTTTCGGAATATGATTGGTACTGTGATGAATGTTATGAATACTTGAATAGCCAGCTAGGATTTGATGCCTATTGCGGTTATTGGACATGTTCGAATTGTGGTAATTCGAATAAAATCGGGAAGAGTGAAATCATATTTGATAATCTTGAAGAAATTTACCATGATCACAAAGAGGATAGAATTCCGGTAGGTTGTTCTGCTTGTGGTGGACCATACCCAAACTGCAAGACCAGTTGCAATTTATTTGATGAGTAATCAGTAAGCCAATTGTACTGATGAGGTTAACAGGATGAAAGTCAATCCGCCCGAATCTCTTAGCTAAAGAGCTCGATTGGTGACAATAGAGCTTAGTCAAATAAAACGGACTTGCCGTTCTGATTCATCTGGGTGAGAATAGCTTTAATGTTCCTGCTTGTTGAACAGGGTGCTCACTGTAGTTTTATTTCTTGCAGATGTTTAACGTTGGAGCTCCATTGCGCAATAGGCTCCTCACCTCCTGAATTCCATTTTGGACAAGTAATGGTTTTCAGGTTTCTTGCTTTCATCATCAAATATTGATGTAAATATTCATGAGGTCAATGATTGTGCTCGGTCAAAAGATCATAACAATCATTAGGGAAGCCCAATCTACTTTCTTTCTAACCCTATTACCCAAAACAGCTATAATATAGCCCATGAAATACGCGAAGATACTCTTGTTGGTGTGCCTTGCTGTGCTGATTGCTCTGCCATTCGGCAGAATTTCAGCGCAGGATCCTACGCCAAACACCTATGGCATCCTGACCTCCACGCCCCAGCCGGACGGATCCATTTATCACATCGTCCAACCTGGCGAGAGCCTATGGGTGATTTCCGCTGCTTATGGCATCCCGGGCAGTGAGATCATGGTGCTCAACGGCAACAGCGCCGAAGCAAACGAAGTCTATATCAACGATGTACTGCTCATCCGTCGGGCAAACACCCCCATCCCAACCAGCAACTTCACGGCTACCCCTATCCCCAGAACCCCTCAGCCAACGATTTTCATGCCAAGCAGAACCCCAATCCCAACCAAGACCCCACTGCCCACTGCAACCCCCACGCTGCCGCCTTCCACCACACAGCTGCTCTTCGGAGACAGCCAAAAGGTGGGGCTGACAATGACCGTAATCAGTGGAGTGGGCTTGCTGCTCGTAATCGTCTTTGGCTTCCTCAAGAAACCGCGTTAGCCTCACAATCGCATGTCAACTGACCAGCGCATCGTCATTCTCGCCGATACCCATGTTGGAGATCGCACACCGGCAATTGATCCTGCACTGCTGCGTGCGATCGCAGCCGAGCTGCCAGACCGCATCTTCCATGCCGGGGATGTCTGCAAGCCCGAGGCAATTGAACGATTATCCCAAATAGCCCCGACTGACGCTGTCCAGGGCAACCGCGACTGGTTCATGGGGTATCGCCTGCCGTTGGAATGCCATCACCAAATCAATGGCGTCAAGCTCACGCTCGCGCATGGGCACATCAGCATCTGGCAGTGGTTCCTGAATTACGTGGTGCTCTTTTTGTTCGGGACAATGAGTGGACATTGCAAATTCCAGGCAAAACTCGCCAAAAAGTATCCTGACGCGGATGTGATCATCTACGGGCACATCCACGTTCGTCATGATGAGGTCATGGATGGCATCCACTTTGTGAACCCGGGAGTCAGCTATCCGGAACGGCGCAATCAGTACAAATCCCAGTATGCGGTCCTGACGATCACCAGCCAGGGAGAAGTGCGGGCAGAATTCAAATCCGTCCAACCAGACCCGCCAGCATCGGTATAATTGAAGCATGCCTGGCGAAATATTGAGCTCTCCCAAAAACCCTAATATCCAACTGGCGCGCAGCCTGCTTGAACAAAGCAAAGCCCGCCGTAAGCATAATGCCTTTGTGGCGGAAGGCGCGCGCGTGTTGGAAGATGGGCTGACTTCAGCTGTGCCTTTGCGCTTTATGCTTTACAAGACCAGCCTCACACCCCGTGCCAAAGCCCTGCTTGAGCAGATCAAGCCTGACCAACCTGCTTTTGAGGTGGAAAACAAGCTGTTTGACAGCCTGAGCGATACCGAATCTTCCCAGGGCATTTTGGGCGTTTTTGACATCCCGGACCATGCCCAACCTACCAGACCCGGCTTTGTGGTGATCCTTGACCAGCTGCGGGACCCCGGCAACCTGGGCACCATTCTGCGCTCGGCAGAAGCGGCTGGCGTGCAGGCAATTTGCCTGCCCCTTGGCACCACGGATGTCTGGGCGCCAAAGGTTGTGCGCTCCGCGATGGGCGCGCATTTTAGGCTGCCGCTGTTGCAGTGGCCTTGGGAAGCAATCACCTCGTACGTGGAAGGGCTGACCGTTTTCCATGCGGACATGGACGGTAAGGAGAGCCTTTGGCAGGCGGATTTCCGCGGACGCACCGCGCTGCTGATCGGCGGTGAAGCAGAAGGTATCAGCCCGGAGGGGCGAGGTTTGGCGACCCACAGCGTGCGTATTCCGATGGCTGGGAAGACCGAATCGCTCAACGCTGCGGTTTCTGCAAGCATTTTGATGTTCGAGGTGCTGCGCCAGCGCAGCCAGGAAGTTTGACTATGAAAATTCGCTCCATCACGGTCTTTTGCGAACCTGGCTACCCGGTAAACCGGCTACTGCTGCAGCAGGTCGGGATCTTTGCTACCCACGCGAGAAAATTGTATGAAGAGGCCGGCTTTGAGGTGCAATCCCTGCGCCTGGCAACCCCGCCTTTTGGTCAATTTGTGGCACCGATCGACCTGCCAGATGCTGTGCAGAGTTACGCCATCGAAGCGCATGCGGATGGATTTGAGTATATTTCGCTTGGTCCTGCCAGCTCCGACCCCACCGAGTGGGCTGCAATCCCGGGCGCGTTGAAGCGCAGCAATCGGGTTTTCCTCTCCGGCTCGCTAACAACCCAACAAGGCGAGCTTGACCTGGCGAATGCCGCCCGCTGCGCTGAAACGATCGTGGCGCTTTCGAAACTGGAGCCGGACGGTTTCGCGAATTTGCGTTTTTGCGCGTTGGCAAACGTGCCGGCCTGCACGCCGTTTTTCCCCGCTGCCTACGCGCAGCGTGAGCAACCGGCTTTCGCGCTCGCCCTCGAGGCTGCAGATTTGGCACTCACCTGTTTTAGTCAAGCCAAAAGTCTGCAGGAAGCCCGGCAATGCCTGATCGATACCATCAATGAAAATGCGGCAAGGCTGGAAGCGGTTGGCGAAAAGTTGGAAAAAATGTACGGTTACCTGTTCAAAGGGCTGGATTTCACCCTTGCGCCGCACCCGGATCAAACCGCTTCCATCGGAAGTGCTATCGAAGCCCTGGGATTACCGGCGTTTGGACCGCATGGCAGCTTATTTGCCAGTACATTTCTGACCAGCAGCCTGCAGCAAGCGCAGTATCGCAAAATCGGTTTCAACGGCTTGATGCTGCCAGTGCTTGAGGACAGCACGCTCGCGCTACGCGCGGCTGAAGGTAGCCTGAGTTTGACGGAACTACTGATGTTCTCAGCTGTCTGCGGGGCTGGATTGGACGTCATCCCCCTTCCCGGCGACACCTCCCCTGAAGAGATCTACCCCATCCTGCTGGATCTTGGCGCGCTGGCTTTGCGGCTCAACAAGCCTCTCACTGCCCGACTGATGCCTGTGCCAGGCAAGCAAGCGGGAGATCCGACCACCTTCGACTTTGGCTACTTTGCCAATAGCCGCGTGATGCCTTTGCAGTCGCAAAAGCTTTCAGGGTTAATGCTTGGAAGTGAGAAGATAAAGCTGCCGCAGCGAGAAGATCAGGGCTGAATTTCGCGCACTTGTTTGTAATTGACGATCACGAGGTTGCTGTCGCAGTTGCCAGTAATGTTCAGATAGGTCAGGGCTGATAACGCTTCACCGTTCGCGTCAAATAGCTGGATGGTGATGCCGCTTTCCCTGATGCGCTGGTTGTCAATCACGAAACCAAAACCAGATTCCCCATACACTGGCAAATCCCCTGACACGCTGGTCTGTTCAACCAGGCTGCCCCCGTAAGTGCCGCCAAGTTTGACTGTATAATCGAAGACCGGGGCTTCACGCAGGTCCAGGACTTCGCCGCCAATGAAGAGATACTCCTCGCAGTCGTATTGAGGGAAGAGCATATCGTTCGGGTTCCCGCTTGGGGTGCCCCTGATCACAAAAGGCATAGGCTTTTCAGTTGGCGTGGGCGTAAACGTCAGGGTTGGCTCAGGGGTGAAAGTGGCAGTTGGCTCCAGAGTTTGAGTTTGGGTGGGAGTTAAGCTTACACTCTGGACAGTCGTAATTTCAACAGTTGCAGAAGGTTCTTTCGTTTGTGCTACCGGGAGATTGGTGGCAGTTGGTTTCGCTTCCAGTGGGTTGGGCAGGATGCCCAGCAGCATCAATAAAACCACCAGCACCAAAGCCAACAGCAAGACGCCAGCTCCGATGCTGCCGCAGCCGGTAGATTTCTTGGGTTGTTCCATTGGCACTGCCATCGGGCGGGCAGGAGGAGTGGATCGGCGGGCTGGAGGGCGGTTTCGGTTGCTCACGGGATCTGGAAAACTATCTGTGAATTGGCGATTGCTGTGCTGAGCCAATCCTGGAGGGCTTTGGTCTGCAAGGCAATGCGCGCGTCGGTGGTGAGAGGATGGGCAGACTCGTGGGCCTGCACCTCGATGATGTGGTAGCCGATTTCAGATTGGATGATCTCTGAGCGAGCGCCAACTTCAAGGCTGAAAGCGGCGGCTTCGACTTCCGGGTAGAGCAGGTACCCGCGCGGGAACCATCCCAGCTCGCCGCCGGATTCGGGGCTGTATTCCCAGGCAAGTTCTCCAAAGTCGCTGCCGCTGTTGAGGCCTATGAGTGCACGCTGAGCGCCTTCGGAAGTCAGGGCGAAGATCTGCCTTGCCCGCACCTGCTCGACTGCGTCGGGGATGGTGGCGGAGATCTGGTCGCGCTGCCAGGCCGCTTCCGAGGCGAGCGTAAGCGCCATGCGGAACTCATTGTCGTCGTAGTGGTTATTGGTCATCCAGTCGGTGAAGGCACTCCCCGGGCCCAATCCGGCGACTAAGCCGTCAATTTTCGCTTGCAAATCTGCTTCGCCAAGAGTAAAGCCGTTTTTGCGAGCTTCCTGCGACAGCATTTGCTGCTCGATCAGAAAATTGATGACGGTCTGACTGATCGCTGCGTCATCGGGTCTTACCGGCTGGTCAGCGAGCGAGTCGCGGTAGCGCCAGACTTCATTGATGAAGTAACTCAGCGGGATGGCTTCTCCGTTGACGAGTGCCGCTGCGGGAATTGCTGTGGGGGTGGGCTCAAGAGTGACAGTGGCTGTGCTGACGACAACGGTTGGGACGATCGGCTGAGGGCTGGGGTTGACGGGCGGGGTTTGTGTCTTTTCGCAGCCGGCAGACAAAAGAAGCGCCGTGGTTAGAACCACCAGCGCGATAAATTTTACAGGTTTACGTAGAAACATGCGCTTATTATACTCATTCTTGGTTTAAGGTTTAGAGAATGGTCGTGTATTGTAGCCACGCCAGCGCCCTTTTTATGTGATCGTGCCGGCGTCCCCGCCGAGCACGGTATCTGACCGAAAGGTCTCCTGATTCTTGTAACAAAGGATGAAGCCTACGGCTAATTCGTGTGAACGGTCAGAGACCGGCACAATCAGGATGT
>Ga0116157_10000431_pt1 | contig 43537 bp, 25 predicted proteins | sample AD_UKC048_MetaG_FD_89882 | JGI IMG/M metagenome (GOLD analysis project Ga0116157, IMG submission 89882) | Active sludge microbial communities of municipal wastewater-treating anaerobic digesters from USA - AD_UKC048_MetaG | ecosystem: Engineered > Bioreactor > Anaerobic > Digestate | place: USA... | reverse complement strand
GCAAAAGTTCCGCAAACAGATCCGCGAGGGATTGTTCACGTTCAAGTTCGCCGGCAATGGGGTGCAGGCTCTCGAACGCCTGGCGGAGGACATTACGATCGATCTGGTTCTGACCGACATCAACATGCCCGAGATGGACGGTCTCACCCTGCTCAATCGCATCAAGGAGCAGGAAAAACCTCTGCTGCGCTCCGTTATTGTCTCCGCTTACGGGGATATCGAGAACATCCGCACGGCGATGAATCGCGGTGCTTTCGATTTTATCATCAAACCCATCGATCTCAACGATCTCGAGATCACCATCGCCAAATCGCTGAACGACCTCCGGGTGCTCAAGGAGGCGATGCAGTCGCGCGACCAGCTGATGTTCATCAAGCATGAGCTTGGCATCGCTACGGAGATTCAGACCTCGATCCTGCCCAAGGTTTTTCCCCCTTTTCCGGATCGCAAGGAGTTCGACATCTATGCGAAGATGATCCCGGCCCGCGAGGTCGGTGGTGATTTGTACGATTTTTTTCTCATCGACAAGTCTCGCGTCGGCGTTATTATCGGGGATGTCTCCGGCAAGGGCATCCCCGCGGCGATGTTCATGGCGGTGAGCAAGACCCTGCTCAAGGCCACGGCCCTCAAAGGCATCCCACCAGACTCTTGCCTTGAGAGCGTCAACAATATTCTGGTCGACGAGAGCCTGCCCTCGATGTTCGTCACGGTTTTTTACGGTATCTTTGATACCCGCAACGGTTCGTTCGAGTACTGCAACGGCGGCCATAATCCTCCGTACCTTATCAGTGCGGGAGGGGAGGTCCGTCAGCTCGACAATCGTGGCGGGGTCTTTCTCGGGGCCTTGAAGAATCTCGAATATGAATCCAATGTCGTCATGCTCCAGCCCGGGGAGACGCTTTTTCTGATCACTGACGGCATCACCGAGGCGATGAACACCAGGGAGGAGATGTTCGGGGAGGAACGCAGCCAGGCCGCGCTGCAAATGCACGCCGGCAAGCCGCTCCCGGAGCTGGTGCAAAAAGTGATTGAGGAGGTGCAGGCCTTTGCGGGTGCGCAGGAGCAGTCCGATGACTTGACCTGCCTGACGCTGCGCTATTTTGGCCGCTAGAGGAGGCGCGCGCCCGGCTGTGGAGCAGGGGGATTGAATCAATGTTATCTCTGCTTCGGACTGGAGAGCAGCCTGGTAAGCTAATATCTCCTCATCACAAAATGTTTATGAATATCCGCAATAATATCGACTACTCATCAATAAACAAAAGGGGCGGCATGATCCCCTGGCTGGAGTCTCCCAGTGGGACAATAATATAATCAAAGTTTAACGATTCAATATTTTTTGAAACAGTTCAATATTTTCTTGCCTTTTACTATTACGTTATTTAAATTGCTCATGAGAAATAGTTCTCGAGTAAGTAAGCGGACTGATTTTTCAATTCTGGGGCTGACAGCCAAAATACCCGAAAGTAGCGTAATAAAACTGCTGCAGTAAGGCATCATCTCGGGCCTGATTGATTACGGTTCAGATTTTGATTTAACGGGTATAATCGGGGAGAATCCGGAAATAATTTTGTCCGGCGTGTCGATCAGAATCAGATCGACATAATCCTCATCGAGCGGACGATTACGCCAATGTTGTAGCTCTTTGACTTGACAGTTCCGCAAAGAGTTTTGATGATCCTGCTGGCTTTGCGGGTAGAAACACCCTGCCAATACATCTTGATCATAGAGGCCATAAAGGCCTGATCGCTTTTCTGATTACTATAGTTAGCTTGGAGCGAAATGACCAAGACGACCCCGATAAATATTCAACTTTTTCCTGACAAAGTGAGTTTTGAAACAACAGGTTTTATAGGCGTTGCGAATGCGAAGCCGATCCGTAGCCTGCAGATACGGCCGGGCGTTGATATGACGATCAAATTCACTTTTAACGAGCTCATGCAAAGATGATTGTACAAAAGCAAATAAAAATTGACGCTCGTCGAAAAGATTATCCGCAGATTTGCGTGGATTTTTTTATCCTTCTCTTGAGTCATTTGAACATCCTTTCATTCAATCAGGTTGATTGTGAAAGGATGTTTTTTTATATATTTTTCACAAAATTAAAAGTTTAATCAACATACCACGCGCACAAACATAATACTAACATAAGAAAGGTACACTCTTATGAAAAACTTATTTGGTATTATTAGATCAGTGACTTGTTCACTTACGAACAGCATGTCTTGTCGTTGCAGCATGAGATTCCTGGTTTTGGCGGGAATGATTTTTCTCTTTATGACTCCATCGCTTTATGCAGCAGGTGTAGTCAAAGGAAAGGTTGTTGACAAGAACACCAAGGAGGCATTGCCTGGTGCTAATATTTTTATCAAAGGCACCAGCATCGGGGCAGCAGCCAACATCGAGGGTGGATATACTATTCCTAATGCTCCGAGTGGTGAGCAAACGATTGTGGTTTCGTACATTGGCTATAATTCGATGAGTGTTGTAGTGACGGTTCCTGAGGATGGTACTTTGCAAAAGGACTTTCAGCTCGAGTCCGTTGTCCTGAAAGGAGATAAGATTGTCGTCACTGCACAAGCCGAAGGTCAAATGAAAGCGATCAACACACAGCTCTCAGCCAGAACGATAAAGAATGTAGTATCTGCTGAAAGAATCCAGGAATTGCCGGACGAAAGCGCTGCCGCAGCATTAAGCCGGTTACCTGGTGTTTCACTTCAGGATGGCGATAAAGTAGTTATTCGCGGGCTTCAGGCTAAGATGAATGCCGTCTTGATAAATGGTGTTGCGCTTCCATCTACGGATATGAATGACAGATCTACCAACCTTGGATTTATTTCCTCTAATATGCTCGCGGGGATAGAGGTTACGAAAGTGATTACGCCGGACATGGACGCCAATACCATTGGAGGCGTTGTCAACTTGAAAATTATGGATGCACCGGTTGGAGTACATTTTGATGTTCTCAGCCAGGGCATGTTTAACACCCAAGATCATACCTCTGATAATTATAAATTTTGGGGAAGCGTTAGCAACCGGTTTTTGAAGGACAAACTGGGTGTATTTGTCCAGGGCAATGCTGAACGTATAAATGGAGGCCTCGATCAGACTTCAGCCGGTTATGGAATTTCTGATAATGAGATTGATTTCGGGTACGCTCCTTATTTTATGAACACTTTTACATTTACGGATGAAGAAAATGTAATTTCAAATTATGGCGGCAGTATAATTATGGACTATAAATTGCCCGCCGGGAAAATCGTCCTGCAAAATACACTTGCCCACACCATTAATGATAATGCCAGGCATCGAACGCTTTACAGCTTTACCAGCCCGATTCAGCCGAGATTTTCAATTAACAGGGATAAACATAATAAAGAATTAATGCTTAACGCACTGCAAGCGGAATATGATTTTGGTTTTATCAAGATGGAAATGGGATTGGCACATTCGTTCAGTGACAAAAATACGGATATTCGCTACGGAGATGCGGGCACGAATTTGGATTTTACAAATACCTCCAATCCAATCCAGTTTATAGGTGCAAATGGTGATTCGCTCACTGCGGATGATTTTCAGGATGATGACCGGCTGAAACTGACAACTGAAGATGTATATGGCATGATCATCCCGGATGAAAACTGGAGAAATGCTGCAATGGCCGGTTGGGCTGTGACCCGTTCAGAAGAATTCAAGCAACACTTGTATAATGCAAATCTTGATTTTACTTTACCGCTGGCTTTTTCAAAGTTTGCGTCGGGAAATATCAAATTTGGCGGCAAATTCACCCGTTCCACGCGTGAGAATGATGCCAATGAGACCTATCATCGAGTCGGCGATAATGATTTTTACGCGGCAGTTCCCGATTTTATCCCTGGTAAAACACTCAACGCCAGTGGAAAGGTAGAAAACAAACTTACCTTGGGTGACGCCAGAAATTATGATTATAGCCGGGGTGGATATTATCTGAATGGCGACTGGGATTACAACTACGCATTCGATATTGATCTGATGGACCGATTTATGGTCGAAAGCCAGGCCGGTTGGGATCATGTGCCCGCCCACGCTTCTAACTCGGCAAAAGATGATTTTAAAGGCGATGAAACCTTTTCAGCCGGTTATTTAATGGGCGATTTTAATTTTGGCTCAAGGTTGTCATTCATTGGTGGCCTGCGCTATGAACATTATAACATGGATTATAAAGCTAACTTTGTTTATGTGACCCACGATGTAGACGGCGATTGCGCCATCCCGGACACCTTGAATAGCGTAAATCGAAATGATGATGATTTATTCCCCAATGCACAACTGCGTTTTAAATTTACAGATTGGGCAGATTTGCGAATGGCCTATTCAAAATCGATTATCCGTCCGGATTATCACGCGATTATACCGAGTACTCTGTTTGCCGGATCTTCGCACTCGGTAGGCAATTCCCGCTTAAAACCAACCCTGGCAGATAACCTCGATTTGAGCTGTTCGGTTTATAATAACAAAATTGGACTTTTTACATTTGGCGGTTTCTACAAAGAAATGCAGGATATCTTTTACGCAACAAATATTTATTATAAAAATATTGGACTATATGATATCAGTTTCCCGGATTCGGCTGCCTGGCAGGCTTTAGGATTTACAGATTTGCCGGCTCCTTCAGACAAAATCAACTCTTATCTGAATAATCCCAATCCCGCTTATGTAAAAGGCCTTGAAGTTGAATGGCAAACAAATTTCTGGTATTTGCCGAATTTCCTTAATAAGATGGTCCTCAACATCAATTATGCCAGAATCTGGTCTGAAATGGATTATCAACAAATCATCAATAAGCAGGAAACCTACACCTATATTGATCCCAGGACAGGCAGACCCAGATCAGGCACTCGTTATGTGACAACGGATACCATACGTACAGCAAGGCTCTTAAATCAGGGTGACCATGTCGTAAATGTTGCATTGGGAATTGACCATAAGGGTTTTTCAGGTCGTCTCTCTTTCAATTTACAAAGTGGTGTTATTTCTTACATTGGCGGTAGACCCGAAGCTGATCAATATATAGGAGATGTTTACAAGTGGGATTTGACTCTTCAGCAAAAATTGCCCATCAAGGGGATGACCGTGGCATTTAATGGTATAAATCTTTTTCACAATGTGAGCAAAGCCTATCAGAAATTCCCCAATGAATTGGGCGGAAGCATAAACGAGAATCTGATTCGCACAACCTACTCACCAAGAAAGTTTGAGTTCAATGTACGTTACTCGCTCTGATAATTGACTATGAACATTAAACGAGGAAGGAGGTGAATCCTAAAAAAGATTGGTAATTATTAATCCACAGGTAATTTATTCACTAGGCATTTGTTAAGGAGATTTGAGATGAGAAAAATCTTGTTAGCCTTAGTGGCCATTTCCTTGGTTTCCATGCCGGCGTTGTTTGCCCAGACATTGGAAGACTATACCCTTGCGGTGCGGGGCGATACCCTCGTCATTAAGGATTTCATTGACATGGGAAGTCAACCCAGCAGTTTAAACCAGGTTTTCGCTTTGGACACAGCTCCACCGGCAGGGCGTGTTTATGAGCTAAAGGCAAATGGTTTTTATCCGATGGCTTCAAATCCTCAAACACCTGCCAGGCCAGTAACCATTGTTGGGGCTATGAAAGATCCGTTGGTCAAAGCTACTGGCGATGCTCAGCCCATCGTATGCGGCTACTCCGGAAGTGCAGGTGGGTTAACTTTTTCTGATGATTTAACCATCAAGAATGTCGGTCTCTATCAAATCGCAGCCGATGGTACGATGGGCTGGGCTTTTTTTGGACCTGGCGTTGAGGGCAAAACCTTAAAACTTGAAAATTGTTTGATGGAATGGACCCGCTGGGTTATGATCCAATCCAACTCCTATGCCGGGACAAAAGTACACCTTAATGATTGCTATTTTGTCAACTTGACCGGCCAGCCATGCCGTCGTAACGGTGGTGTCTATGATAATGTCGAGCATGATACCGGTGAAATGATTGTTGAAAACTGCACGCACGTGATGGCGCAGGGCATGATGTACAAATTCAGAAATTACCCGGTTGGCAAAGCCTGGTTCAATCACAATACCTTTGTCAATGTGGGTAACTCTGTTATTGAGACTATGGGATACCAGAGTAATCTTGTGGTTACAAACAATATTTTTGTTAACTGTAACGTTCAACCCTATACAAAGGGTCTGGATTACAGTGAAACGGATCCTGATAGTCTTCCTACCGGTATTATCAATCTGAAAGATCTGCCTGTTGATTACGAACAACTTGAAAGAAAAGCCCTGGTTGATCGTAATGTTGTTGCCTGGAGCCCTGAGTTAAGTGATGTCGTTAGCCAGGTAAATGCTGCCGGAACGAATGGTTCAACGGCCTGGGAAGACCAGATGATTACCATGAATGACCGGACGCAGGCTATGTTTAATGACAATGCCAAGTATCCGAAATTGAACGAAGGGATCTGGTACAAAAAGATGCCGGCATTCACCGAGCCCAAAGACCTGTTTACAACCCAACTTGCTGCTTTTGAAGCATTTTGTGTAGCCACTGTGGCTGAAGACGCTACCGCGCTTTTACCTGCCTGGCGCTTGGTTTACACCGGTGCTGAAGATTATGTTTATTCAGACTGGCCAATTCCAATTGATCTTTCGTACAGTGATGCAGACTTGCTCGTCGGCGGTACAGGTGGTTTCCCGGTTGGTGATTTGAACTGGTTCCCTGCCGAAAAAGCAGCATGGGAAGCTCAAAAAGCTGGTGAGCACACTATCCTTCAAAATGCGCTCGATGATGGCAAGTTGCCCGGAGCTGCCAATCTGGTGACAAATGGCAGTTTCGAACAGGCAGTTGTTGGGCCGGTCGCGGCGCATGATGTTGCCGGATGGGCTTTTAGTGGAAATGCAACCCCGGCACCTAGTTTTGCCATTGTGAATGATCCTGTTCAACATGGCAGTAACGCGTTAGCAATAACTGTCAATGCCACCGGAACGAATGCTTGGGATATTGAGGTGCTTGGCGAAAACATTCCGGTTGTCCCAGGCAACGCTTACAATTATTCAATCTGGGCCAAGACATCAGATGCCGGTGGCTCCAAGGTTAGCTTCACTGTCGGCAATGCTGCCTATTCTGAATATATGCGCATTCATGAAGCTTCTATAACCAGTGAATGGAAGGAATTTACTGGAACTTTTACCATCAATGATACTTACACCGCTGTCAGAGCACCTATCCATTTTAGCGTAAGTGCAAATGTAGGTGACACAATCTATCTTGACAACTTGACAATAACACCGCGAGTTACATCTGTGGAGAATATTCAAGAGTTGCCAACAGATTTTGTGTTGCATCAAAATTATCCGAATCCATTCAACCCGACCACGACGATTAACTTCTCGCTTCAGAAATCCGGCCATGTGACTTTAAAGGTTTACAATAGCATGGGCCGTGAAGTAGCAACTCTGGTTGATGGCTTCAGGAATGCTTCTGAATCCAATAAGGTTGCATTTGATGGTTCCGGACTTGCCAATGGGTTGTACATTTACAAACTCACAGTCGATAACCAGCAAGCAACCAGGAAAATGATCTTAATGAAATAAGTCCACTGACTTGCATTTCATTAACCACAGGCCTCAAACAAAACCCCTGTAATTTTACGGGGGTTTTGTTTAGGCCAATATCTCCATTATCAAGTGGTTGGATAAAACCAATTTATGCTTTATTAAAAATCATAATTTGAGGATCATTATGAAATTAGCTAAACCTCTTTTTGCTTTGTTGCCGGTTTTGATTATTATTGGAGCTCTCTCATGTGATAAAAGTAATCAACAAAATCAAATGGTTGTTGCTGAAGTTGGGGATAATTATACGATAAGTTTTCAGGATTTAAAAGCGTATGCAATCAACAATTTCTATAATAGGATGTATCGTGATCAACTGGAAGCGTATAGCAAGGCTTTGGATGTAATGATTGTCGATCAATTAAAAAGAATTGATTTTGTTGCGAAAGGCATGCAGAACGAAGAAGAACTTGTTAATAGCATTCGTCGCACCATCAACGAAGAATTGCTGGTCAAGTATTTCGATTCACAATTTTCAGGAAAATACACAAGTGATGAGTATGTTCAGCAAACCTATGAAAATATGGCAAGAGAAGTTGTATATAAACAAGTTGTCCTGTACAAACCGGAGAATGCGACCGAAACTGATATTTCAAATTTGAAGAAACAGGTCCTTGATATCAAAATGCAGATAGATCAGGGCAAAGACTTTGGCGAAATGGTTCGTCAATATTCACAACATGCTGAATCTGTAAAAAATGATGGATTAGCACCCCCGTTGAGATGGAAAAATCGAATTGCAAATTTTTCATTTAATTATATTTTTTATCGGAACGTTAATGATGTTCTTGCATTCGAAACAAACAGAGAATTTTGTATTATCAAGATAGTGCAAATTAATAAACTTGATGTCGAACCACTTGAGAAATTAAAAAATGAAATTGTTGCAGATTTAAAAAAAGACTATCTGGAAAAAAGTCTTGATGAATATGATCAAATGAAAGAAAAACTTGTGGATGAAAGCAGCTTCATCTGGAATCAGAAAGCAGTGAATCAGGTTACCCAATGGTCGAAAATCCGAATTTTTAATGAAGATAAATATAAAGCAACGATTAAGCAGGCGATTACAAATGGTGAAAATCCGGTCATCTTGAAATATTCAGACGGAAAAATCGACTTTAATGAATATCTGCGCCTGGTTAATGATATCTTGATTCCAACAGGATCGGTTGATATCACGGAAAAAAATATAAAAGAGTATATCGCCGAAGCCATTCGTACGGATATCATCGTTAAGAAAGCCAGGGAGCTGGGTCTGGACAAGGATATCTTCGATCCGAATACGACTAATACGGTGGTACAAGCCAAGATGGTCATGTTATACAACCAGGTTTTCATTGATTCACAGGTTCCTGAACCGTCTGACACCGAGCTTGCAAAGTTCTATGAAGATCAAAAGGATTCACTATTTTATCAATTGGCGAAGGTGAATATCCATGCTTCAATTTACTCTGATAAAACCATGGCCGATCAGGTGTGGGCACAAATTCAACAAGGACAAACGTTTCATGACCTCATAAAGAGTTACCTGGTCAAGACGTTTATTAAAACACGGGACGGACAGGTTAAAACATTTCTAACAGATGAAATCCCGTTTCTGGGTGAAGCGGCATTTCGGCTCAAAGAGGGAGAAACCGATGGTGTTATCGAATATAATGATCCTGAAAAAGGCAGGCAATTTGCAATCATCAAGTGCACAAATCAGAGACCCGAAAAGCAATTGACTTACACTGATGTTCAGAACACGATCCGTGATGAATATCGAAAATTTATGCTGGCAAAAAAGAAAGCTCAGGTCGAACGTGATCTATTGAATAAATACCCGACGAAAATTTATAGGGATACTTTGAAAAAGAATATTACGGCCAAACAGATATGAAAGCTGGTGCTCACATTTACATAAATCTGGCGATTATTTCGGCAGTCATGGTTTGTTTTGAAATAATCGCCACACGCATTTCATCGGTGATATTTGTCTACAATTATGCATATATCGTTTTATCCCTGGCGATACTCGGATTGGGATGTGGTGGAATATTCGCCTATTTCAAGTTTAAATCCAATGACGAACGTGAAGCAGAGAAGAGATTCACAGTGATATTTTTGGCTCTGGGTGCGTCACTCTTTCTGTTTATTCTCGCCGTTACATCATTCAAGTTTATTGTTAATCCGGTCGTCTATTTCTCATTTCTATTTGTCCCGTTTTTTCTTGCAGGAATTTTCTACTCACTTGTTTTTCGACTATATTCACAGAATAGCTTCAGGGTATATGCTGCCGATTTAACAGGTGCTGCATTGGGCGCCATTTCAGCCATTGGCGCACTCGAAGTATTTGGTGGCAGCGATAGCGTTCTGCTGTTAATGGTCATTGTCTGTTGTTGCGGCGTCAGCTTTATACGGCGCAGGTTAAAAAGGAAGACATTAATTCCTTTATCTATCCTGTTACCACTGATAATAATTTTTGTCATTTATAACACCTCTGATGAAATTCTAAAGCCAATTCCAATCGGTAACTTTCCTGAAAAAGATTTTCATTATGTGTACACCGATCCTGCCATCAAACATCAAATTATTGACAGCCGCTGGAGTATTTATGGACGCGCGGATCTGGTGCAATACAGTCACCAGGATCTGGTCAGGCAGATGTTTATTGATGGGGCTGCTGGCACACAGATGTTCCACTTTAATGGAGATAAGCATAATCCGTCGCCAATCCTTTCGACTCTTCTTGTCCGCTATTCTACCGCCATCCCCTTTCTTTTTCTCGAAAAATCCGAGAAGAATAGCATGCTGGTTATTGGCCCTGGCGGCGGCAAGGAAGTGCTGACCGGATTACTCGCGGGGGTTGATGACATCATCGGCGTGGAAATCAATCCTGATTTTGTCCAGATTGTGAAGGATCAGAAGGATTTTAATGGGGGTATTTATACGGAATTCCCCAATATTCATATTTTGGTCAAAGAAGGCCGCCATTTTATGAAACAAACGGATCGCGCTTTTGATCTGATCGTCATGGCGCTTCCATCGACTGAGCAATTGCAGAATATCGGCCCGTATGCAATGAGTGAAAACTATCTCCTGACCGTGGAGGCCATTCAGGATTACTTATCCAAATTGACATCAGAAGGCAGGCTTGTACTGACACTGCACAATTCCTTCGAGTTGACGAGACTGATCGTTTCGACTATCTGCGCTTTCGAACGCATGGGCGTCATGAGCCAGGAGGCGATTAATCATTTCATGATTATTGAGCAAAAGTTTGCTCCGACAATTGTAATTAAAAAATCTCCATTTACAAGGGATGAAATTGATCGTTATTCAATTGTGAAAAAATCACTGCCTGAAGAGCTGCCAGCAGTAACTTACTTGCCATTTCAAAGGGATCAGAAACGAATGCCCTCTGAAGTAGATCGCTTGCTGACAGAGATTGCCAATAAAAACGTGACTTTGGAAGATTATATCAATCAAAGCCCATTCAATATTGCACCCTGTTTTGATGACAGTCCTTTCTTTTATAAAATCAAAAAAGGGATCCCTGCAGACGTCAGGAATTTGTTAATTACTGTGCTCATGATAAACATATTGGTTATTGTCATTCCATTTTTTTTGATTAAACAAAAGCCCTCAACACTGATGTTGCCGGTGCTCTATTTTGTATGTCTGGGAATCGGATTCATGATTATCGAAATAAGTTTGTTCCAAAAACTCGTACTATATCTCGGATCGCCGACCATCTCTCTGGCAATCCTGCTCAGTTCCTTGCTGGTGAGCATGGGGATTGGCAGTTATGCCGGACATCGAATTTACGCAGCCAATCATTTGCAGCGGATTCATGCCGTCTCACTAAGCATCATCATAACAGGCAGCGTGATTTTCTTCCTGTCCCAGTATCTACTGGATATTTTTCTCAGGCACACATTATTGCTTCGGATTATTATTTCAGTAGTCTTGATTCTACCATTCGGATTTTTATTGGGTGTTTTGTTTCCATCATGCCTTCTGCTGTTGAGAGCCAGGCAATTATCAAATTACATACCCTGGATGTATGGCATAAACAGCACTATGACAGTACTGGGCTCAATTTTAGCAGTACTTATTTCAATGACGCATGGTTTTAGCGTTTCATTTTTTGCCGGCTTGATTTTTTATGCTATCATTTTTATTTTTACCCGGGCACATGTAAAAGCATTGCACTGAGTCTATTTGCAGGGATTCTGATGTCCAGGAAAAACCGCAAGAAAAAAAGCAGCGTGTTGTATGAAGGAAACAGGAATAACCTTCCGTCCTCTTTTATTCAGAAGAATTACATTATTGCACATTTAGTGCTTTTGCTCATCCCGGTCCTGCTTTTTATTCTGCTTGAAATAGCCTTGCGCATCTCTGATTACGGCCGATCCCATGAACAATGGCTTGAATCACCAAATGGACAATATGTTCAAAAAGGCGGTAACTATTTGCTGTTAAACCCCGATATTGCCTGCAAATACTTTCATGTCTTGAGAACAATTCCCCGACCTGTCCATGTCGCATTTGACAAAGAGAAAAAGCCGGACACCTTCAGAATATTTATCCTGGGTGGCAGCAGCGCAGTTGGTTTTCCTTATGAGCCCAACGGATCCATTGCAAGTTATTTGCTGGATCGCTTGTCGCTTGTTTACCCTGGCTCCAAAGTCGAAGTTGTTAATTGCGGCATGACCGCCATCAACAGTTATTCATTACGTGACCTGGTGCCTGGCATACTGGATCAGAAACCAGACTTGATTTTAATTTATGCCGGACATAATGAATATTATGGTGCCTTAGGCGCCGGTTCGATTGAGTCGCTTGGCAATCACAGGTTTTTGGCAAATCTTGTTATCAGTCTGGAAAAATTCAGAACTTTTCAGTTGATAAGAAATGCCCTTGCCAGGGTTGGAAAAACAGATTCAGCCGAAGATAAAGTACAGGCAGGAACCTTGATGGAAAAAGTGGTTCAAAATAAATATATAACTTATGGCTCTGACGTCTATAAAAAAGGATTAACGCAGTTTGAAGGAAATTTGAATGATATACTGCGTATGATCACGGATGCCAATGTCCCGGTCATTATAGGCACATTAACGAGCAATTTAAAAGATCAATCCCCTTTTGTATCGGATTCTTCCTCACAATATCCTCCTGCCGCAAAAATCTTTATCGATGCAAATCAGGCCTTCTATCAACAGAAGTATAAAATTGCCGATTCCCTTTACAGGTACGCCAGAGATCTTGATGCGCTCAGATTTCGGGCGCCTGGCGCAATTAATGCGACAATCTTCAGAACTGCTGAAAAATATGGTGTTCATGTGGTGGATATTGATTCTGCGTTTAATGCCCACAGCCCGAATCAAATAGTAGGAAACAATTTGATCATCGATCATTTACATCCATCGTTACAAGGCTATCAACTTATGGGCAGGATGTTCTTTGACAAGATGGAAGAGTTACACTATTTACCTGATACAGCGCCAAAATACTTTGATGACAAAATTCAGGATAGTTTAACGGTCTCCAATTTTAAGTTCAGCAAACTGGATTCGGTGATATCCAATTTCAAGATTCGTTTGATCAAGAAAAATTGGCCTTTTGAAAAAAACAGGATTTATTATCCTGACTACATTAAGCTAAATAATCGAATCGATTCGCTTGCCATTCAATTCATTAAAAGCGAAATAACCTGGATAGATGCTCACTTATTGGCAGGCAAATGGCATTATGATCATGGCAACATTGATCAATTTCTAAAAGAAATGGATGCACTTATCTACCGTTATCCTTATGTAATTGAATACCCTGACTATGTATCAGAAAAACTGCTGGCCATGCAAAAATATGATCACATGTATGGCTATTTATTAAAAAGTTATTCTATTAATCCCGGCGCATTCTCTACAAAATGGTTGGGTACAATCGAGCTTTTTAATGGGAATATTCAGGCTGCCCGGAAATTTTTAAACGAGAGTCTGAAATTTAATAACAGAGACTCACAAATATTGTATAATTTAGCACTCACCTATTATAACATGAATAAAACGATCGCTCTTGAATTTGTTGATAAAGCTATTGCGGTGGAGCCTGATTACAAAAAGGCTGTTGAACTGCGCGAAAAAATTGTTTCCAGTTTGAAACCAGACTGATACAACTATTCAGTAATATTAGCTTGTCGAATTCCTAATAATGGATTGGGATTGAATTTGGCAATAGTTACCCAGACTGATATAGCCAAAAGGCTTCAGGTAACCCGGATTACGGTTTCCAAGGCGCTGCGTAATCATCCGGATATTTCCGCAGAAATGAAAACCAGAGTCCGCCAGGTCGCTGAAGAATTGGGTTATACACCCAATCTGATCGCACAGAATTTAAAGGCTAAACGCAGCCATACACTCGGGGTCGTCATTCCGGATCTGGAAAATCCCTTCTTTGCCAATGTAACCGACAGCATCATCGATGCCGCGGAAGATTTAAATTACAGTGTTTTTGTAACCATCTCCCGTGAGGATCAGAATAGGGAGAAACGAAACCTGCAAAAATTGATCGGCATGAGAGTCGATGGTTTGTTAGTCTGCCTCACTCAGCAAACTCAGTGTCCGCATATTTTTTACCAAATCAAAGAACTGAATATTCCGCTGGTTTTTTTTGACCGTCAGTACGAAGGATTAAACTTTTCCAGCGTCAGTTTTAATGATCGGAATGGTGCGATGGATGCCCTGGAAATGATTATCGGCATGGGATATCACCGATTTGCACACATTGCCGGATTTTCGAACACCAGCATCGGTAAGGAACGCCTGCAGGGTTTCAAACTGGCGATGCAAAAAAACGGAATGGAGATAAACCAGGATTGGATCATTGAAGGCGGATTTGAAGTCGCTGACGGCTACCGGGCCTTTATGAAAATATTTCATTCCGCGCATCTACCTGAAATAATCCTGGCCGTTAATGATCGGGCCGCCTTGGGGGTCTATCAGGCCGCCGAGGAAGTGGGCTTGCAAATTCCCGAAGACATTGGCATCGTCGCCTTTGGCTGCAACGAAACGGCCCAGACCTTTGCTCCCCCTTTGTCGATTATCAACCAGGATCCCCGGGCGTTGAGTCTGACTGCGACCCATTTGCTTGTCAAGGAAATCCTGGAAAAAAGTTCTTCGAAACATGAACAAATCAAGATCGATGAAACTTTTATCTGGAATCATTCTATTCGATACAATAACTAAATAGGTGTTAAAAAATCCAATGGAGGAGCTGTGATGAAGACCGTATTTGACAAATATATTCAGGTATGTCCCAAAACCGGCAAAGTGAAAAGAATCAATTTACCGGGAGTATGGTACAAAATTTTATTTCCTCTTGCCGGCCTGGCCGCCCTGCTGTGGATCCTGATTCGGGTTGTGCCAAAACCCAGCCGGGCTGAATACCCTTGCGTTAAAGCGGCCACTCCGGTGGCCAGCGGATTTCTGGTCTATCTGTTCGCCATGGCCGCCTCTGCACTCGGATACTGGAAAACCAGAAAAAGAGTGTTTGTGGTTACCTATCTGGTGCTATTTTTGGCGGTCTTTTACGGATTTCGCAGCTTTACGTCGCTGAACACGGACGCCGATCTCCTCTTGCCGAATTCGATTCATGTTGCCAATGCGCCCATCGGCGAAGGCAAGGGCATTTTCCCCGGTAGAGTGGTTTGGGTTTACGATCCCAATGCAACAAATGAAAATTGCAAAGCCAATTCGGTCGGCCATGCCTGGTGGATGGCTGAAAATAATGATCAAACCGTGATAGACAGGATGGTCGGCAAGGCGATCCAATCGCTGACCGGGCAATCGACCGATGCGGATGCGTGGACCGCCATTTTCCAATATCACAATAATACCAGAGGCAAAGGGAGCGTTGGCTATAAAGCCGGAGAAAAGTTTTTCATCAAGATCAATAACGTCAGCGGTTGGGGAGGCAATTTCAGCACAAAAGACCTTTCTGTCGTCGCCAATAATTCATACGGCATTTCAGAGACCTCTCCGCAAATGGTTCTTTCCGTCCTGAGACAGCTGGTCAATGTCGTAGGCGTAGCACAAAGTGATATCTATGTCGGCGATCCAATGAGAAATACCTACAAGCACTGTTACGACATGTGGCATAATGAATTTCCTGACGTTCACTATATGAGTCATGATAATTTTGCAGCCTTGGGAAGAGAAAAAATTACGGCCAGCACTACGGCGAAAATCTTTTATTCGGACAAGGGAGCGGTTCTGCGAGAAAATGTCTGGGATGCTTTCAGACCGGGCGGCGCCGCCGTTTACAGCGATTATGTTTATACCGTTTTTGAAGATGCCGAATATCTGATCAACCTGCCGATGCTCAAGGGACATAAACGAGCCGGCATCACCATGTTTGCGAAAAATCACTTTGGCTCTCAAACCCGTGGTGACGCCTCGCATTTGCATAATGGTCTGGTCGATCCGCAGGAAACGCCCAATAAACCCGGTGTGAGCAGAACCGAATATGGCATGTATCGCGTACAGGTGGACCTGATGGGGCATAAATTACTCGGCCGGAAATCGCTTGTTTATTTATTGGATGCATTGTGGGCCGCTGATCAGGAAATCAGTTACCCCAAGAAATTCACCATACCGCCGTTCAATACGGACTGGATGTCATCGGTTTTTGCCTCTCTGGATCCGGTGGCTATCGAATCGGTCGGTTACGATTTCTTGCGCTCGGAATTCACCGCCTCGCGCAATATCGGCGACGGCGCCGGCACCTATCCGCAAAAACCGGCAGCGGATGACTATTTGCACCAGGCTGCCGATACGACCTTATGGGCCGCCGGCATTCAATATGATCCCGATAACACCGGTCAACATCTGCAGAGTTTGGGTACGCACGAACACTGGAATAACCTGGCCGATAAACAGTATTCCAGAGACCTTGGCTTGAACACCGGCATTGAGCTGGTCAGATTGCTGAATAATACTGACGTTGCAAGAGAAGCGGCTCTGGCCTCCGGCTATACTCTCAGCCAGAATTATCCGAATCCATTTAATTTCTCGACCCAAATCAGCTATTCGGTTCCCGGTTTTTCAAGGGTGACCATCAAAGTGTATGATATCACCGGCAGAGAAGTGGCGACACTGGAGGATGGTGAACGTTCGGCCGGGACGTATATGGTTTCGTTCAATGCCGGTCAACTTGCCAGCGGTGTCTATTATTACAAATTGACGGCAAATGATTTTACTTCCACAAAGCGATTTACGCTTCTGAAATGATGTCGGGTGACACGACCCTAAAGGAAAGAGCAGTGGTATGAAAAATCCGGTCCAAGTCGGCCGTTGGCTGTGTCTGATCTTCATATGTATATGCACCTCTGTAACGGCGCAAAAACTGCATAGCGATAACGGCGACGGCACCTTTACCAATCCAGTCATTGCGGCCGACTTTCCGGATCCCGACGTCATCCGCGTCGGCGACGTCTATTACATGGTGACCACAACCATGTTCGTTTTTCCCGGGGTCACGGTTCTTAAATCCTGTGATCTGGTGAATTGGGAGTACTGCAGCAATGCCGTACCACGATTCGATTTCAGCAAATGCTATGATCTCGAGGGCTGCCATCGCTATGGACATGGTCAATGGGCGACAAGCCTCAAATATCATCTCGGCAAATTTTATTTACTTTTCATTACGCTCGATGAAGGCGGGTTTGTTTGTTCCTCCGTCAAACCAGAAGGTCCATGGCAGATCTCCAGGCTGCCAAAGGGATTTTACGATCCCGGCCTCTTCTTTGATGATGACGGCAGAATCTATGTCGCTCACGGGTATGGCGCCATTCGCATGACCGAACTGGATCAAAACTTTTCTCCGATCAGTCCGGATTCGCTTGTGTTTACAGGCAATATCCGCAATGGTCTTGAAGGCAGCCACGTCTACAAGATCAACGGCTATTATTACCTGTACTGCACCTACGGCGGATTGGACGGTTTTCAGGTGGCACTGCGTTCGCAAAACATTTTTGGTCCCTACGAACAAAATATCGCCATTCGCGATACGACCCACGGTCCCAACTATGGCATCCATCAGGGCGCTTTGATTCAAACGCAAACCGGCGAATGGTGGACCATGCTCTTCGTCGACAGTGGTCCCTTTGGACGTTTTCCTTCCTTGCAACCGGTCGCATGGCAGGATGGCTGGCCGCTGGCCGGCGTAAACGGCAAAGCGGTTGTCACCGCTCCAAAACCCGACGTCGGCAAAGAACATCCCATTAAGGTGCTGCCCACATCCGATGAATTTCAGAACCCTGCGCTGGGAATGCAGTGGGGCTGGAACCACAACCCGGATCCCGATAAATGGTCTTTGACGGAACGGCCAGGATTTTTAAGACTGAAAACCGCATCGATCGCGGACAGTCTGCCTAAAGCGCGCAATACACTGACCCAGAGGATGTTCGCCTATTATTCCGATTCATTGATTTCAATGGCCACCACGGTCATGGATGTGAGCCAAATGCAGGAAGGAGATGTGGCCGGGATAGCGGTGCTGCAAAATCCCTACGCTTTTCTGGCGGTTCAAAAAACGAACGGACGGCATTATCTCCTCATGGTCCATAACGGCAAGACCGTGGACTCGGTTGCCGTCAAGCATTCTGCCATCTATCTGCGCGCCCATGCGTTTTATGGCTCCGGTGCGGCCGAACTGTATCACGGCAACGCAGTACCCCATACCGGCACGGCCTATTTCTCCTACAGCCTGGATAACAAATCCTATATCCGGCTCGGTGACGAACTCAAGATGCAGTTTAGTCTCAAAATTTTTACCGGCAACAAATTCTGTCTTTTCAACCATGCCACAAAGGCCCTGGGTGGTTATGTGGATTTTGACTGGTTCAGAACAAATCAGGACAACGAGTGTCATGATCCGAGTCATTAGCTGAAAAAGCTGATCATGATCACTGAAGGAACGCGTGTGAAGAAAAGCAGCCTCTTATTCATACTATGTCTCGCACCAGTCCTGAATGTATGGGCCCAGAATGACGCTGCGCTGAGACTCTGGTATGATGAGCCGGCTAAACAATGGGTGGAGGCGTTGCCGATCGGCAATGGTCGCCTGGCTGCCATGATATATGGAGATCCGGCGCGGGAAACGATCCAACTTAATGAAAATACCATCTGGGCAGGTCAGCCGTACCGTAATGACAATCCTGACGCAAAAACCGAATTGCCTAAAGTCCGGCAATTGATTTTTGACGGTCATTACAAAGAGGCGCAGGATTTGGTGAATCAGAAATTCATCAGCCGGAATTCCCAGGGTATGCCATATCAGACCGCCGGAAATCTCAACCTCGTATTTCCAGGACACGAAAATGCCGCCCATTACTGTCGTGAGTTGAATATTGGAACGGCGGTGGCAACCATCTCGTACGATATCGATGGCGTGACCTTTACCCGCGAAATTTTTGCCTCCTTTCCCGAACAGGTTATCATCTGCCGAATCACAGCCAGTAAACCGGGCACGATCAATTTCACCGCTTCTCTGACGCATCCCCTGCCGGTCCGTATCGCCACCGAGGGGAATGACAAAATAATCATGTCCGGAACAACCGGCGACTGCGATTCCATCAAGGGCGCGGTCAAGTTTCAAGGTCTGGTAAAAATAACGACCTCTGGAGGAGTGGTATCCGCAAAGGAGGACGGGATTGTTGTAACTGATGCCGATCTGGCGACACTCTATATTTCAATCGCCTCCAGCTTTAAGAATTATCACGATATCAGCGCTGATGCCGGAGCGAGAGCAAATGCTTTTTTGCATGCTGCTTTAAAGAAGAAGTATGCCCGGGCTTTAAAAGAACACATAGCCGATTATCAGCGCCTCTTTTACAGAGTGAGCCTCGATTTAGGGGCGTCGGATGCCGCCCAAAAAACCACCGACGTTCGAATAAAGGAATTTGCCGAAGGAAACGACGCGCCATTAGCCGTCCTGGCGTTTCAGTTTGGCCGTTATTTGCTCATCTCTTCGTCACGGCCCGGCGGCCAGCCGGCGAATCTTCAGGGGATCTGGAACGATCAACTTTATCCGCCCTGGGACAGCAAGTATACCGTCAATATCAACACGGAGATGAACTATTGGCCGTCCGAAATCACCAACCTCAGCGAGATGAATGAACCGCTGATTCAGATGATACAGGAGCTTGCCGAGACCGGCAAACAAACCGCCAAAGATATGTATGGCGCAGAGGGCTGGGTGCTGCATCACAACACGGACCTCTGGCGCATGAATGACCCCGTCGATGGATCCTTTTGGGGCATGTGGCCGATGGGCGGCGCCTGGCTTTGCCAGCATCTATGGGAGAAATATGAATTCCACGGCAGCCAGGACTATCTCGAGACCGTTTATCCCGTTCTAAAAAGCGCGGTTGAATTTTACCTCAGTTTCTTGGTGGAAGAACCCCGGCATCATTGGCTGGTAGTCTGTCCGTCGGTTTCCCCTGAAAATGCGCCCTCCTGTCATCCTGAATTCTCCATCTCAGCCGGTACCACCATGGATAATCAATTGCTGCTGGATTTGTTTACCAAGACGATCCGGGCCGCGACCATTCTGCATCGGGACCGGGATTTCGTCGTCAGGATCGAGGATGCGCTGAAGCGGTTGCCGCCTCCGCAAATCGGGCAGTACGGTCAATTGCAGGAGTGGCTGGAGGATTGGGACAGTCCGGATGATCACCATCGGCATGTCTCCCATTTGTACGGGGTTTATCCCTCCAATCAGATTTCACCTCTCCGGACCCCGGAGCTGTATGCCGCCGCACAAACCTCGCTGCGGCACCGGGGCGATCCCTCCACCGGCTGGTCCATGAACTGGAAGATCAATCTATGGGCCCGTTTTCTGGACGGCAACCATGCCTATCAGTTAATACAGAAACAGCTCAGTCTGGTTGATAAACCGGAGCATGAAAAAGGCGGGCTCTATCCCAATATGTTCGATGCGCATCCGCCTTTTCAGATAGACGGGAATTTCGGCTTTACGGCCGGCATCGCAGAGATGCTGGTACAGAGTCATGATGGCGCCCTCTTTGTCCTCCCCGCGCTGCCCGAGATCTGGAGCCATGGCCGGGTTGCCGGCCTGCGCGCCCGCGGCGGATTTGAAATAGAAAATATGGAATGGCAAAATGGCAGTATCCGCACATTGACGATTAAATCCCATTTGGGAGGCCAGTGCCGAATTCGTTCCTACTCGCCGCTGCGCTGCGACGCGAAGGCTGAACTCGCTCAGGCGAAAGGCGAGAATCAAAACCCGTTTTTTCAGACACCGCAAATAGGACAACCGGTGATTTCTGCGCAAGCGAAGCTGGAACCGGTTAAACGGCGCGACACGTTTCTGTATGATGTAGCCACGGAGCCGGGGGAAAAGTATCTCTTTATCCGGAATCCCTGATGGTCATGATGCCGTCATTCAACCTGGCATGCGCCGGTTCCTGATAATTCGTACCGATTGGTCCATTTATAAAGGCGGAACGATGAACAACCGTAATTGTGCTTCACTCATAGCAGGTGTTTGCAGCTTTTGCATCCTGATCGTCACATCGATCAGCAGTTCACAAAGTGTCCTGGACCCGAATGCCAAGGTTGAAATGATCGCCAGCGGTATTCTACAACCGGAAGGCCCGGTTTGGCAAGAGGGCCTTGGCTTGCTGTTCTCGGACATCAAGGGCAATAAAATCTATAAATGGACCGCTGAAAACGGCAAAGAGATATACCACCCTCACTCCGATAGTACCAATGGACTGACCTTTGATTTGCAGGGCAGGCTGGTGGCCGGTCAAATGGGTTTGAGGAGAGTCGTACGTTTTGAAAAAGACGGATCGCAAACTGCCCTGGCCGACAGATATGAGGGCAAGAGATTCAACAGCCCCAACGATCTCGTCGTCAAATCCGACGGCGCCGTCTTTTTCACCGATCCTGATTTTAATATCCCCAGCGGTCAACCAAAGGAACTGAGCTTTAACGGAATTTACCGCATCGGTCCGGCCGGAAACCTGACCCTTTTGGCCACATTGACACTGCCAAACGGCATCTGCTTTTCACCGGATGAAACCAAGCTGTACGTAAATGATTCGCAGGCGCACAAGATCTATGTCTGGGATGTTGTCGATGACTCAACTCTGTCGAATAAAAAACTGTTCTATACCATTCCCAAGTTCGGGTATGCCGACGGAATGAAAGTAGACCAGCAGGGAAATGTGTACTGTACCTGCGCCTCGGCCGTGTGGGTGATCTCTCCCGCCGGGGTGTTGCTCGGACAAATCAATTTACCCCAGAATGCTTCTGCTTCCAATTGTGCCTGGGGTGATACCGACCGCAATACCTTGTTTATTACGGCAGGAACATCGGTCTACAAAATCAGACCACTGGCCACCGCCGTCGGCGAAAGCGGGCGGAGCATGCCGGCGGGTTTCCAGCTGGATCAAAATTACCCCAATCCGTTTAATCCGATCACCCGGATTGCTTATTCGATCCCGATGGCTGCTCAGGTTTTGCTTCAGGTGTACGATATGACCGGCAAAGAGGTGGCCACGATTGAGGATGCTGCCAGGAGTGCCGGCACGCATCTGGCCCTGTTTAACGCTGCTCAGTTGGCAAGCGGAGTCTATTATTACAGACTGACGGCTGGCGGCTATTCGGCAGCGAGAAGACTTGTCCTGATAAAGTAAAACGAATTTTCCGAAAGGATGGACCGGTGCGCTCTTCCGACTTCTTGGCATTTGTTTTGGTCGCTGCAGGCTTGTGCGGAGTTGATATTCAAGCCCAAAACCCGGTTATCATGGATCAGTTTACCGCTGATCCTGCGGCCCGGGTATTTGATGGAAAAGTCTATCTCTATCCTTCACACGATATTCTCGCTGTTGAAGGCAAGGGACGACCCGGCTGGTTCTGCATGGAGGACTATCATGTGTTTTCCTCCAGTGATCTGGTTAACTGGGTCGATCATGGCGTCATCATCAGCCAGGATAAAATCCCCTGGGCCAACCCAAAAGCCTATGCGCTGTGGGCGCCGGATTGCCTCCATAAGGACGGGAAATACTATTTTTATTTTCCCGCCCCGCCGGCGGATACGACGCTCGGCAGAGGTTTTTTTATCGGCGTCGCGGTATCGGGCAAGCCGGAGGGGCCCTTTACGCCTCAACCCATGCCAATCAAGAATGCTCGCGGCATCGATCCAAATCCTTTTATCGATAAGGACGGGCAGGCTTATCTCTATTGGGCGGCCAGAAATTTCTATGTGGCCAAACTAAAAGACAATATGCTGGAACTCGCCTCCGAACCGCAGGTGATTCAGGGCCTGCCGGAAAAGGGATTAAAAGAAGGTCCGTTTGTTTTTGAACGCAACGGCCTTTATTATCTGACTTATCCGCATGTCGAAAATAAAATCGAGCGGCTCGAATACGCCATCAGCCAAAATCCCATGGGACCGTTTCAAGTCGCGGGCGTGTTGATGGATGAATTGCCCGACAGTTGCTGGACCAACCAGCCATCCATCATCGAGTATCAACAGCAATGGTACCTCTTCTATCACAGCAATGACCTGTCACCCCGTTTTGATAAAAACAGGTCCGTAAGAATCGACAGTCTGTTCTTCACTGACGACGGTGCCATTAAAAAAGTGATTCCGTCTTTGCGCGGTGTTGGCGTGACGGATGCTTCCCGGAAAATCCAGATCGATCGTTACAGTCTTACAAGCCCCACCGGCGTAACGGTTGCGTTCCTGGACACACTGCGCAAATCCGACGGTTGGAAGGTCACACTAAACGCCAGGCACTCCTGGGTGCAATACAACGCAGTGGATTTTGGCAAAAACCAATACTCGACCGTTAGCGTACGCGCAGCAGCAGAGCGGGGCGCCACGCTGCTTTTGCGGCTGCAAAACGCTCAAGGTCCGGTCATCGCAAAGGTGAACGTTCCGAAAGGAATGGAGTGGAAAACCGTCAGCGCCTCCCTTTCAGGATTGCAGCCGGGGATGCAAAATCTGTTGATGGTGCACAACGATGATAAACCCGTTGCAGTGGATTGGATAAAATTTGAATAACGTCAGGAGTTGAACCACGACGCCCTTGTTAAAAGATTAAATGAAGCAGGATTGAGCTGCCGGTTCAGCCGATAAATAAGGGTACATTGGATATAACATCCCCGTCAGGAGAGCTGATCATGATAAAAAAAATGATTTTGACCATCGTTCTGTTTTCAGCCATACCGTTTTTTCTCTGGGCGCAACCAATCGCCAACACGTTGGTGGTGCACACCGAGGCCGGCCAGGACACCATCAGCAAGTACATCTATGGGCAGTTCTCCGAACACCTTGGGCACTGCATTTACGGCGGTATCTGGGTGGGGGAAAACAGCGCCATTCCCAATACCCGCGGCATACGCAACGATGTGGTCGCTGCCTTGAAAAATATCAAGGTCCCGGCGGTTCGTTGGCCGGGAGGTTGTTTTGCGGATGAATATCATTGGCAAGACGGCATCGGCCCGCGGGCGGATCGCCCCAAGATGGTCAATACAAATTGGGGTGGCGTGACCGAAGACAACAGCTTTGGCACGCACGAATTTATGGACCTGTGCGAGCAGCTCAACTGCGAGCCCGTCATTTGCGGAAACATCGGCAGCGGGACGGTTAAAGAAATGTCGGACTGGGTGCAATATCTTACCTCCGATGGCGACAATCCGATGACGGCTCTGCGCAAACAGAACGGCCGGGAAAAACCCTGGCAGGTCAAATTCTGGTGCGTGGGCAATGAGACCTTTGGCTGCGGCGGCATCATGTCGGCCGATTTTTATGCCAATGAACTGGCCCGCTACTCCTTCTTCCTCAAAAACTATGGCCGCAATTCGCTCTACAAAATAGCTTCCGGCGGATTGCCGGAAGATTATGACTGGACCGACACGATTATGAAAAAATGGCAGACCACCGATGGCTGGTTGCAGGGCTATCTGGGCGGCTATTCTCTGCATTTCTATACGGTGAACGATTGGAACAAGAAGGGCTCGGCGACGCAATTCGGCGAGACGGAGTGGTTCGCAACCCTGTCGCGCACCTTGCACATGGAAGAGCTGGTGCAAAAGCATGCCGCGGTCATGGACAAGTACGATGCCGGGAAAAGAATCGGCCTCATCGTCGATGAATGGGGCAACTGGTTTGATGTGGAACCGGGAACCAATCCCGGCTTTCTCTATCAGCAGAACACGCTCCGCGACGCCATGGTGGCAGCAGTTAACCTGAATATTTTTCACAATCATTGTGACCGGATCAAAATGACCAGTATCGCGCAAATGGTCAATGTGCTGCAGGCGATGATCCTGACCCGGGAAAAAGAGATCGTATTGACCCCGACCTATTATGTATTCAAAATGTACACCGTGCATCAGGACGCGGTGCTGCTGCCGGTTGATCTGCAGACCGCAGCCTGTACCTCCGGCACGAATTCCATACCCGCCCTGAGCGCATCCGCGTCGCGAGACCGGGCCGGAAGAGTTCATCTCTCTCTGGCCAATCTTGATCCGGCCAATAGCCAGAACCTTCGTTGCGAGTTACGGGGGGTGACCGGCGCCAGGGTCAGTGGTGAAATCATCACCGCAGCCAACATGAATGACTGCAATGATTTCGGCAAACCGGAAACCGTGAATATCAAACCTTTCACAAGCGCGCAACTTCAAAACGGAATTCTGACGGTCAGCCTGCCGGCCAAATCGATCATAACACTGGAAATCAAATAAGAGACTGTGAGGTGCACCTTGACCAAAGCGCTGCTCCGCGCCGCTTTGATTCTGCTGCTCTTATTTCCCGCACTCTACGGCCAGGTGAATCAAAAATGCCGGGCGATTATTTTAACGGACATTGAAGCGGATCCTGACGACACGCAGTCCATGATTCGGTTGCTTTTATATTCAAATGAAATCGATTTAAAGGGACTGATCGCCACTACTTCGATTCACCAGAGAAGCAATGTATATCCTGAATCGATTCGCCGGTTGATTCGCGCCTACGCCAGGGTGCGGGTTAATCTGCTTGAACATGCAGCGGATTATCCTGAGGCTGATTCATTGTTGCGGCTGGTCAAACAAGGCCTGCCGGTCTATGGCCTGCAAGGCGTCGGCGCCGGGCAAGATTCGCCGGGTTCTGACTGGATCATCAAGGAGCTCGAAGAAAACGACCAACGACCGTTATGGATATGCGTGTGGGGTGGACCCAACACGCTGGCGCAGGCGCTTTATAAAATAGAAAAGACAAAATCAAAAGAAGAAGTGAGACGTCTGATCGCCAAACTTCGGGTTTACACCATCTCGGATCAGGATGACAGCGGTCTGTGGATGAGGAAAAGTTTTCCTGATCTTTTTTACATCGTCAGTCCCGGCGGCTATGAACATTCCACCTGGGGTGCCTTCCCTCAATTTGTAGCGGGCATTAATAACCAGACGGTCAGCAACGGCTGGCTGGCGCACAACATTCAACAGGGTCACGGCCCGCTCGGTGCACTCTATCCGGATGTCGGCTATGGCATGGAAGGGGATACACCCTCCTTTTTGTCTTTGATTCCCAATGGATTGAACGTGCCGGAGCGTCCTGACTGGGGCGGATGGGGTGGCCGCTATGAAAAGTATGTACCCGAATTTACCTCTTTTAACTCGGGATTTACCGGCGGTGTGCCCATTGAGCCCGAATCCAGAGCCATCTGGAGCAATACGATCGATCGTTATGAGCCCTATCTGGCCAACGAATTCGGACGAACGGTCAAGAAAGACAGCGTGACCTTTGCGGATAATCGGGTCACCTTGTGGCGCTGGAGGGATGATATTCAAAATGATTTTGCCGCTCGTATGGATTGGTGCGTCAAGCCATACCAGGAAGCCAATCATCCACCAGTCCCGGCATTGGGGCATGCTGAACAAATTACGGTGAAATCGGGTGCAGGATACTGGCTGGATGCCGGTGGTACCAGTGATCCTGACGGCGACAATCTGAGCTACCTGTGGTTTAATTACCCGGAGCCTGGTTCATATAAAAAAATGATAAAAATCGATTCGGCAGAGAATTTATACAGAGTGTTTATACTGGCGCCGAAGGTCGATAAAACCGAAACCGCGCATTTCATTCTGCGCGTCACGGACAAGGGCGATCCACCGTTGTCCCGCTATAAAAGAGTACTGGTAAACGTGACGCCGCAATGAGGCTGCCTGGCCATGCACAAAATATCGCCAAAAAGGTTGTAAAATCGGCGACCGGGAGATTGTCCCTAAACCCTGATGGTTTGTCGGCTATATAGATGCCGAACCGTCAGACTAAACATCTACACGAAATCTGGAGGTCAAAATGAACACTTTTTACCATCGCATGTTAACGACGCTTGGTTGCCTTTTCATTCTACTGGTTCTTTCATTGGGTTCTGCAGGAGCCCAGCTGGTGACCAATGGCGGTTTTGAGAGTTCCAATCCGGGTGTGATCGATTCGACCGGCATCAAGGGATGGCTGATCCAGGTGGCGACCGGAATTACGCCGCCGATCTTCGAAATCACCCCTGATACGGTTAAACAGGGCAGCCGGGCGTTGAAGGTTGTGGTTCAAGCCGTTGCGACCAATCAATGGGATATTCAGGCCGTAGCCGACAGTATACCTGCAAAAAAGGGCACGACCTACAATTTTTCCGTCTGGGCCAAATCGAAAAAGAACGGCGCGCAGGTCAATTTTACAGTTGGCAATTACGCATACTCGGAATACGGCGCTGTCCGTCCCGCCACGCTTAGCACAGAATGGAAGGAGTTTACCATCCGCTTTACGGTAAATGACGACCAGGCCTTTATCCGGGCGCCGATTCATTTCAATTATTCCGGCAATATCGGCAATGTCATTTACATTGATAATCTGAAAATAACAGATGTGAACGCTCCCTTACTGCCGGTGATTGTCGAAGCCGAGTCCGGCAAAATCGGCAGCTTGTTAACCCAATCACAGGACGGCGACGTCAACTATATCACCCCGACTCAAAGCTATATCGGACTGACCAGTCCGGCTGATACGAACCGGATGGCCACCTACCAGGTCACTTTTCAGGATTCAGGCTATTACAATCTGTTTGTGCACCTGCGCGTGGGTGCCGACGGCTTTAACGATGACAGCTTTTTCTACGGCAGAGGTTTTGGTATAAAAGGCGACACCACCAGTGCGGACTGGATTTTCATCAACGGACTGGCCGCCGCCGGATTTGCCAATGCGGCCGATTATGTGGATGGTCCCGGAGCGCTTGGAAACCAGATCTGGAAATGGGTGAACGTCACCAAAAATTTGTACCAGGGCGCTTCACCGGAAAAATCATTCTATGTCGCTCCGGACAGCCTGAACAAGATATTTCAAATTGCCGGCCGCGAAGACGGATTGCAGATCGACAAGATCGCCTTTGGCAAAACGCAATATTTTTTCACCGTCGATGCGCTGAACAATAACTTGCCCGGCGCTACGGCCATGACACCGCCTGATTCCAGCAAGTTTTTTCAAGGTCCGCCCATCGCCGCCGGCGCCGATAAATTTCTGGGCAGCGCCTACGCCGGAGTAGGTGATGACCTGTTTGTAAAATACTGGACCCAGTTAACGCCCGAAAACGCCGGCAAGTGGGGAGCCGTCGCCGGCACGCAAGATACGACCAGTTGGAATTGGACTGGACTGGACAGAGCCTACAATTACGCGATCAATAACAACCTGATTTTCAAGGAGCATACCCTGATCTGGGGCGCGCAGCAGCCTTCCTGGATTTCCGCCCTGGACTCGGCCCAGCAGATCAAATATATTGAAACCTGGTTCAGAATGCTGGCAAAAAGATATCCCAAAATTGATATCATTGACGTGGTCAATGAACCCTTGAACGGACACAATCCCCCTGATGGAGGAGGGAGCCCGGCGCGCGCAAATTATAAAAAGGCTCTGGGTGGCAATGGCAGCACCGGCTGGGACTGGGTCATCAACGCCTTTGTATTAGCCAGACGCTATTTCCCGACTGCACAACTGCTTCTGAATGATTTTAACATCATCAATGACAATGCCGCGACCAACACCTATCTGCAAATCATCAACCTGTTGCAACAGCGAGGACTGATCGACGGCATCGGCGTTCAAGGCCATCGCTTTGAACTGGAATCAGGCAGCACTACCACTTTGAAGAACAATCTCAACAAGCTTGCCGCAACCGGACTGCCGATCCACATCACCGAATTTGACCTGGGCAATCTCAGCAACAACGGCACGCCCAATGACACGCAGCAGCTGGATCTTTACAAAAAAGTATTCCCGGTGCTGTGGGAACATCCTGGGGTCAAAGGCATCACCATGTGGGGATATCTTGAAGGACAGATGTGGCAAACCACCTGTTACCTGGTGCGCGCGGACGGAACCTGGAGACCCGCCCTGCATTGGCTGGCTCAGTATCTCAAAGACTACAAGACGCTCGTCGAAGTGAACGAGCCGGAACAACCGGAAAATTTCAGATTGGAGCAAAATTATCCCAATCCCTTCAATCCAACGACCCGAATCAAGTTCGCGATTGATGCACCCGTAAAAGTAGATCTTAAAATTTACGATCTGCTCGGCCGGGAAATCGCCACTTTGGTAAACGAAAACCTGAACGCCGGAGTCTACGAAGCCGTCTGGGATGGAAAAAGCGGTATCGGCGCTCCGCTCCCCAGCGGCACCTATTTATACCGGCTCGTGGCCGGTGATCGTAATGTTACGCGTAAATTGCTGTTATTACGCTAGCAGGTCATTATGGGCTCTTTCTCATTTTCTCCGGAAAATGAGAAAGAGCTTTTTCATGGCCGGTATCGTATGATCCGCAATTTGGTTTGCTGCAGAAAATCCTAAACGTGTTCCGTTCCTCTGGCTTTATTATATTCCGGGACAAAAAGATAGGAGGTTATTTATGAAAAACACACTATTTCGCCTGTTGGCCGCAACCTTTATGACAATAGGAATCTGTTGGGCGCAGACCACACCGCCTGCTGCTGCCGTGGAAGACTTTAAACCCGCAACCACCAATCAGCCGGGCAGGGAATTTCCCCAGGTCAATTCCGAAGGCCGGGTGCGCGCCAGCATTTCGGCTCCCGAAGCTCTGCGTGTTCAGCTTGATATCAGTGCGGTAAAATACGATCTAAAGAAAGATGACAAGGGCGTCTGGACCGGTGATTCGGATCCCCAGGACGAAGGATTCCATTACTATCAGCTCTGGATCGATGGCGCGGCGGTGCCCGATCCTGCCAGCCTGTACTTTTCTGGCGCAAGCCGCTGGGGAAGCGGCATCGAAATCCCGGCCAAGGATCAGGACTTTTACGCCCTCAAGAACGTGCCCCACGGCCAGCTGCGCGAGCTTGCCTATTTCTCCAAAAGCAACAACAGCATGCGTCGTTGTTTCGTCTATACGCCGCCGGATTATGACAAGGATACTGAAAAGCGCTATCCGGTGCTTTACCTGCAACACGGCGGCGGCGAAGACGAGACCGGTTGGGGCAACCAGGGCCGCACCAGCCTGATCATGGACAACCTGATCGCCGAAGGCAAGGCCGTGCCTTTCATTATTGTGATGGACAACGGCACCTGGACCTGGCCGGCAAATCTTCCCCGGCCCAAACCCGGCGAACGCCCCAGAGGCACCTGGCCTCCCGAAGGCTGGGCCGACGGTTTTAAAAAGACGCTGCTGGAGGACATCATCCCCATGATCGATACGACCTTCCGCACCCTGGCTGATCAACCGCATCGAGCCATGGCCGGACTCTCCATGGGCGGTATGCAGACCCGGGTCATCACTCTCGCGGACACCAGGACTTTTGCCTATGCCGGCCTTTTCAGCGGCGGCAGCTACAGCCTTGAAGATGTGACCAAAGCTCCGGGATTCAAAGAAAACGTCAAACTCGTGTTTGTCAGCTATGGCAGCCGGGAACTGGAAAACGGTAAAACCCGCTTTGGCGGCGACCCCAAGGCGGACACCGAGGCCCTTGCACAGGCCGGTGTCAAAAGTCAATACTATATCTCTCCACTGACGGCTCATGAGTGGCAGAGTTGGCGGCGCAGCCTGCATGAATTCGCGCAGTTGCTATTCAAAAATTAGAGGAGAACAATTATGAAACGGTTTTTTATAGGATTTGTTTTGCTGATGGTTTTTTCCATTTCACTCTGTTTGGCTCAGACGGATCAGCCAACCATCAAGGACGACTTTAAACCTTCAACCCTGAACCAGCCCGGTCAAGAGTTTCCGCAGGTGAACTCGCAGGGTTACGCGCGATTTCGCATCCTGGCCCCTCAGGCAGACAGCGTCAAAGTCAGTCTGGGCGGAAGAGGCGGCACCATTCTCACCAAAACCGGGGATGGCACCTGGGTCGGGACCACAGCAGGTCCGTTGGATGAAGGCTTTCACTACTATCGTCTCACAGTGGACGGCGGCGTGTTCAATGATCCCGGAGCGCTGAATTTCTATGGTTCAGTTCGCTGGGAAAGCGGCATCGAAATTCCCGCTCATGATCAGGACTTTTATGCTCTGAAAGACGTTCCGCACGGCAGAGTGCAACAGATCCTTTTCCCCTCCCAAAGCACCAACACCTCGCGCCGGGCGTTTGTCTATACGCCCCCCGATTATGACAAGGAGCAAACGAAACGTTACCCGGTTCTGTACCTGCAGCATGGCTGGGGCGAGGATGAAACCGCCTGGAGTAATCAGGGCCACGCCAATCTGATCATGGATAACCTGATCGCCGAGGGCAAGATCAAACCTTTTCTCATTGTCATGACCTATGGCATGACCAATGAGATCAAGTTCGGCGGTCTGCGCAATTTCGACATCAAGCCGTTCCAGACGGTTCTGGTGGAGGAACTGATTCCCTACGTTGATGCCAATTTCCGTACGCTTGCCGATCAACCCCATCGCGCCATGGCCGGGCTTTCAATGGGCGGCATGGAAACCAAAACCATCACCATGGCCAACCTGGATAAATTTTCGCATATCGGCCTGTTCAGCGGTGGAACATTCTCGATGGATGACGTCAACAACACGGCCGGTTTCAAAGATAAAGTCAAGCTGGTTTTTGTCAGCTTTGGCAGCCGCGAACTGGAAAACCGCGGCGCCAGAGGCTTTTGGGGCGGCGATCCCAAAACCAATGCCGAAGCCTTGCAGCAAGCCGGCATCAACAGCGTTTTTTACGTTTCGCAGAATACCGCGCACGAGTTCCTCAGCTGGCGGCGCAGCCTGCGTGAGTTCGCACTGCTTTTATTTTAACGGAGGCTATTCCGCGCTGGCCTGATCAACGATATTGGCTTTTTCACCAAAGTCTATTGCGGCCATTATGTTTACATAAAAAAACCTTATGACAAATCATACATCACGGTGATGCGTCAATTGGCCGAATCCCTGAGCCAGGGCACGGCCCCCGCGCCGCAGCCCTACTCTGCCAAAGTAGGTTGCGCTAATCCGATGTCGGTTACTTTGGGTCCGGCTACTATTGTTTTTGATCCGGACTATATTAAATCACCTGAAAACTAGAAACCGCACATGAGAAATATTCTGACCTTCGTTAATAAAATCATACTCGGGCTGGCTCTGACGGTTTGGCCGGCTGCAGCGCAACAGATCGATCGGGTGGAGCTCGGACATTTAGCCACCGGCGCAACGGTTTCGTTCGTCCGTGCCATCGGAGGTGAGTGGGGGATTGAAATATCCGGCAGCGCTGCTCCGCGTTTGATACAACAGAAACCCGTGCAGATCGAAATCATGCAACCGGGCAATAAACACAACGAACTGGCAGCCGGTTACAAGACCATCCGGACAGCCTCTGCCGGAATCGATGCTGTTGCGGAAATCGCATTTGGCGACAGTGTTGTTTTTCACATAGAGGATCACTGGAAACTGACCGGCGCTGTGATTTCGCTGCGCAGAAAAATAGAGGTCGCCGGCAACGCACAGGGAGGATTCAATTCTTCTGTCCGGCTGCTGGTCGATCCCTCTGTCCGCTGGTCGGATGTAAATTGCCTGGCGCCAGGCGCTTTGTACGGTGATCCGACCTGCAATGGCGAACGATCGCCCGGCGGCACGCTGAACCATGCCGGCCGCCGGTTTCTCATGCGCGAGGATATTCTGCCGGCGCCGCTGTTCGCACTTTCTTTTAACAACGGTTCCTCGGTCTCATTGTTCGATCCCAGTCCCCGCTGCGAATCCACTGTCGAAGAGACCAGACTGGTGCACGATGTGATGGTGGATGCCAGATTCCAGTTCGGCGCGCTGGGGGCGTGTCAGGAGGATACGAATTCCATCGAGCTCGGTTTTCAATTTCCCGGCGCCACAAACCTGTATCCTTTTGGCCCCGATGCATCAGCGCAACCAAGATGGATCCGCCGTTTCCATCCCATGGCCCGGGGAGTCGCCCACAACTATGAGGTGTGTTTTCGCTTCGGAATTGATGAGTCGTTTCGGGACCTCACCCGAAACGCATGGCGCTGGGCCTGGAGCGTGTTAAATCCCGCGATTACCCCCATCGACGTCGAGCAGATGCGCCGTGTTTTGACGGACCACCTGGCTGCCCAGGCTGCCACCATCGACGGACGCACCGCCATTCCGTTTGCAGTTGCGGTTTTCGATACCAATCAACTGCAATGGAACTGGACCATGGCGGCCATGGGCTTTGTAAGCAAGAACATCGAGTGTGCCGACCAGTTGCTGCGCGAAGGCGACCGTGACACCACGCTACGGGGACAAAAAATGCGGCGCATCGGCCTGAATATCATCTCGTCCATGATCCGGGCGCTTTCGACGATACCGCTCCAGGCAACCGGTTATGATCTTGCCACCGGAAAACCATGGACGGGCGAGCGGCAGGAATGGCTGGCCCCCTGGCTGAGGAACGCCACAGAAGATATGCGCGTCTTGCTGCGGGCCTATCGGCGCGAAAAGTCATTGGGCCGGGAGCATCCGGAATGGTTCAACTGGATTAAAGCCTATACGGATTGGCTGATTTTGCAGCAAAGAGAGGACGGATCCTTCCCCCGGCGCTGGAAACCCGGCAGCAACGAGGTTGAAGAGCCGACCGGAACAACGAGCTACTCTCCTGTGCCGCTGCTCGTCATGATGAGCGAAGAGACAGGTGATGGTAAATACAAGCAGTCGGCCATCCGTGCGGCGGATTATATCTGGGATAATTATGGAGTGCGGGGACTTTATATAGGCGGCGCCAGCGACAACCCGAACATCTGCGACAAAGAGGCCGGCATGCTCAGCATAGAAGCTTTTCTGAGTCTTTATGACTCCACCCGGGAACCCAAATGGCTGGAGCGCGCAAAAGCGGCGGCGGATTTCACCGAAACCTGGATCTGGATATGGAACCTGCCGATGCCGGTCGATGCGGACGACGCACAACTGCACTGGAAGAAAGGCGTACCAACGGTCGGAGTTCAGGGGATAACGGCCCGGGTTGCCGGCAGTGTGGATGAGTACCTGGATTGGTCCGTGCCCTCTTTTGCAAAACTCTACCTGTATACCAGGGACCCGCATTACCTCGATGTCGCACGGGTATTGCTGCACGACACCAAGTCCATGGTCGCACTTCCCGGGCGGCAGTATGATATGAAAGGCATCGGCTGGCAGCAGGAAGGTTGGCGCATGGGCCCGGGCGGCCGCGGCCGCGGCATTGGCGGGCATCGGTTCTGGCTGCCGTGGGTTTCGGCCAACCATCTGTACGGCATTACCGGTCTGGAAGAGCTCGATCCGGATTTGTATCGGCAATTGGCCGAAGGAGATTAACAGGAGAAAAAATGAGACATCATCTTGATGGAAGCCGTACGTGTTTAAAAGGCACAGTATCTATTGTACGATTTGCCGGTTTGGCGATTTTGCTGTTATTACTTGTTCAGACAGCGCAAGCACAGACGTATCAACCTGCCGCTCAGGAAAAACAAGAAATCTTAGAACGCCATGCCCTGAACCAGGAGAGCCGTTGATGAATTCTGCCCTATTCACTAAGCCACACGAATAAGCCTCTTGCAAGAAGAGGGGCTGGCCTTGGCCGGTGATGGTGGATACCCTTTGAGTTTTAATGCGCTCATATTATCCCGATCCATACTATTGAAGAGCATCTTGATTTGATGGTCGCGGAACGGCATTCGATACGGAATACCGATCTGCACGTATCAGTCATTTTCACAGCGGTCGCAAGTTCCAGCGCGCCTTGTCGCTTGTGGGGTCGAACCGGGCTAGTGTCGGCGTGCTGTGACCTGCTGCAGCCAACGCCAGTGATTCCGTGGAATTGGGCACAACCTTGGGCATGATGCGAAAAGTGCCGTCGGTTAACTGATCGATGCGCCACAGTTGTTCAGGATCACCGGTAAAGGCGGGAACTGTCACCACCTCGCCGTCTGCTGTGGCGGCCAATGCGCGATCCGTTCCGGCGATGGTGATCTTGAAATAGGGCGAGCCGGGATAGCCGCCGGCACCGGCCACGGGTGTGATAGTCCATTTTTGATGAGGCCGCATCATATAGTCGCCGAGTCGGGTTTCAATGTTGTCCGTGGGCCAGTTCGGTAAAACCTCAGCCAGTTCCTGGAACGGAATAGGTTTCACGGGTTCCTTGGGCGGGCCCCAGCCGCGCATGCCGCCAGCCATGCGTATGAAATCAACCGTCAGTTCCAGCGCATAGCCGCTGCGCTCGGACTGGATTTCATAAGCGCCCCCATTTAAGTTGTCTCCGGCTATGGGCCAGCCGTCTTTCCAGAGCAGCGGGCGAATATCCAGCACGCTACGGCCGCTACGATCCAGGTCGGCTTCATAATGGCAGGAAAATTTCTGTACGCTGTCGCCCAAATCGAGCAGGCCAAAGTGACCCGGCCCGACAAAACGGCCGCTGGCAGCTACTAAAAGTTTTCCGCCCCCCTTGAGCGCGTCACGGCCCATATTGTCGATGTAGGGGCCGGTCACTTTTTTCGAACGGGTTACACGGATATTGTAAGTGGAATTGGCGCCGTCACAGCAAGTGCCATGCGTGCCAAGCAGGTAGTACCAACCGTCGCGATACATCAGCGCTGTGGCTTCCATGTCGATGGCGATGTCTATGGGCTGATTGTCGGGTATGCGCTTGCCCGTTTTGGGATCGAGTTCGATTATTCGGATGTAACCAAAATAGGTGCCGTAAGTAAGCCACAGACGGCCATCGGTGGGATCGAGCAAGAACGCAGAATCAATGGCATCGCAGTCCTCGATACCATCGCTTGAGGCAACGATGAAATTATCCTGAAAACCAAAATCGGGTGACGATGGATCGAGCGTTTTGGTCCACATGACGTGGACGTTTGAGGCGTGGCCACCGGCCAAGCCGCCGCCTCCCTCGGCATAGGTCACATAGTAGCGATCGCCGATGTGGATAATATCCGGCGCCACTCCGCCGCCAGGACGCACAGCTCCACTATGCCAGGTCCAACCGTCATCAGAGATCAAGCCACCCTGGCCGGTGCCGAAAGTATAAAATTTGCCGTTGCACAGCGTGATGGTCGAAGGATCGTGAATATACGGTTCACCCTCCAGAGCCAATGCCAGGCAAGAAAAGCAGAACAAGATTAAACCGGAAATGATAATAGCAAGAAAACGGGTTTTCATAGATCCTCCAGATGAGAACGTCAGAGACCAAGTCCGTCACAACCGGGCGGCATGTATTGATACAAGCCGGTTCCATAAGCAACCGGGGCTGCAGCCTGGAATCGTATCAAATTCATTTTTTCGCATTTTCCAGGTTCTGCGTAATATCCTTGATCGGTTCGCCATTCTCATCGATAAAACGAACGCAGAAATCGCTCATGCCGGGGCCATTGATGACCGCGCCGCGAATGATATTCGGTCCCTCATGAAGCGTCAGGCGTTTTGAAACGCAGTCGTCCATAACCATGCGCCGATCACCGGAGAGAATAACGGCTTCCACGCCATTAAGCCACCACATGGACGCTGAATTGGAGCCAACAGCCATGCGCACGTTTTGCATTTCCCGCGGGCTGTTGACCACGGTAACAGCCCAGAACAGAACTCCATACGTCGGTTTGTTCAGGCCGTAGGCGAAGCGAAAAAGCTTCACGTTCCAATTGGCTGAATCCACAGCATGCCATAAGAGCGGCTTTCCGTCGACCGTCACCTTATCGCCGTTGTATGGGACCAGTGTGAATTGGCCGGGAAAATACTCGGTATTGAATACAATACGGATGTAGCTGTCGGTAAACACGGTGTTGCTGCGGTTTGGCTTGATGACCGGCTCCAGCAGCAGCCAGCGCTGGAGAAAACCGTCGACATCCGGCGCTTTGGCGCCCGGTGCAGCCGGAGCAAAGTACGGTGCGATGCTGCGAGCTGTATCGCCTGGCGCAGCGGCAAAAGTTGTCAACGCCAGGGCATTTACCATCAGAATCAGGGTGTTGCGGAGTCTATTCATAACAGATCTCTCCCGGAATTTGCGATTGTTTCAGGCAGGCTAAAGAATATTTTTTCTAAACTTAATGTACATGATTCGTGGTGCTTTGTCAATGCCTATATTCACTACGACGAGGCCGGTGGCGGCGGAGGTGATAGCCCGGTTCGTATTAAGTATTTGTAAGGAAAAGCTGTTTAAAGAGGAACTTGCTCGAACAAGTGGCAAACCTGGTTCAGCATCATGACACAAGTTTTACTGAATTTAATCAAAACCTTTTTGCATGCACAGGACATTCAGTCCAGCATAACCAGACAGAGAGAGACAGTATGAAAAGCAGAATTGCCAAGATTTTGTGGATGGGAATGCTTTTAGCCGGCACAAGGGCCTTTTCTCAAGATCCGGATTTTTATGTTTTTCTCTGCTTCGGACAGTCCAATATGGAAGGCAACGCCCGGATTGAAGAGCAGGACCGATCGGTCGATGACCGTTTTCAGGTATTGCAGGCTGTGGATTGTCCTGATCCGGGCAAAACAAAAGGTACCTGGCGCCCGGCCGTTCCTCCCCTGTGCCGCTGCACTACCGGAATAGGACCGGCCGATTATTTCGGCAGAACCATGGTGGCCAACCTGCCCGGGAACATCAGAGTGGGAATTATTAACGTCTCTGTCGGAGGATGCAAAATAGAGTTGTTCGATAAAGATCATTATCAATCCTATATCCCAACGGTTCCCTCCTGGATGATGAATATGATCAAGGAGTATAACGGAAATCCCTACGCTCGTCTGGTTGAAATGGCAAAATTGGCTCAGAAAGACGGTGTTATAAAAGGTATCCTGCTGCATCAGGGCGAATCCAATACCAACGATAGCACCTGGACCAATCAAGTAAAGCGCATTTACGATAATCTTGTTACGGATCTGCACCTCGATCCCGGAACGACACCGCTGTTGGCAGGAGAGGTTGTGCATAGCGACCAGGGAGGCATTTGTGCCGCCATGAACAGGATCATAGCACAATTACCCCAGGTGATTGCCAATTCGCATGTTATTTCCTCGAGCGGATGCAGTGACGCGCCGGATAATTTGCATTTCAATACTGCCGGATATAAAAGACTTGGTTCGCGGTATGCGGAGAAAATGCTTTCCTTGATCGGTTATGAACCAGGCACGCCAAAGGGGGTGAAGGTTGAAGAAGGGGTGCTGCAGGGAACCACCGAAGACGGATTGACCGTTTACCGCGGTGTTCCTTTTGCAGTTGCTGCTCCGGCCGGATCGTATCAGAAAACAGAACTGGGAATCAAATCAACGATCAACTCTGTGACGGTTGAAATACAGGTTTACAATCCCTCAACCATCCGTGTTCTGAAATCGCCGGCCGGCATAGCCTTTGAGAAAAAAAGCTTGTCGGTTATCGCGACTCCACAAAAGACAGAATTTGGCATTCATCAGCTTGGAGACGAACTGGTTCTGAACACCCAAAAGGTCAAATTGGGGCTGAACCTGAAAAACGGCAGAATCTCCTTTGCAACACTCACCGGCAAGCCGTTGTTGACCGAGAAAGAAGCTGGAACTGCTTTCATCGAGTTCGACGATGCCGGCAACAAGACGTTTTCGGTGTCGCAGGCCTTTGTCCTGGCAATTGATGAAGCCATCTACGGCCTGGGCCAGCAGCAGAACGGGAAAATGGTGCAGCGGGACATCAAGCTGTATATGGTGCAAAACAACACGGAAGACTTTATTCCATTTTTTCAGTCAACCAGGGGCTATGGACTTTTCTGGGATAATTACTCGCCAACGCTCTTTGAAGACGATCCGCACAGCACCAGCTTTACATCGGATGTGGGCGATGGTGTCGATTATTATTTTATGTATGGCGGAAATGCGGACGGTGTGATCGCTTGTATGCGCAGTCTGACCGGCCAGGCGCCGATGATGCCTTTATGGACTTTTGGCTACTGGCAGAGCAAGGAACGCTACAAAAGCCAGGATGAGCTGCTGGGCGTTGTTGAAAAATATCGTGAACTGGGCGTGCCCCTTGACGGCATCATCCAGGACTGGCAATACTGGGGCAACAACTATTTGTGGAACGCCATGGAGTTTTTGAATCCCGAGTTCTCCAATCCGCAAAAGATGGTTGATGACGTGCACAAGCTGAATGCGCACATCATCATCTCCATCTGGAGTTCGTTCGGTCCGCAAACAAAACCCTATAAAGAACTGGATAATATCGGCGCCCTGTTGGATATTAAAACCTGGCCGGAATCGGGCTCTGAAAAATGGCCGCCGATCATGGATTACCCGTCCGGCGTCAGAGTCTATGACCCTTTTAATCCGCAGGCTCGTGATATCTACTGGAAGTACCTCCATCAAGGTATTTTTTCACTCGGCATGGACGGCTGGTGGATGGATTCCACGGAACCCGACCATATGCAATTCAAACCTTCGGATTTTGATAATAAAACCTGTCTCGGCTCATTCAGAAAAGTGCGCAATGCATTTCCTTTGATGACCGTGGGCGGCGTCTTTCAGCACCAGCGCTCCACTAGTTCGGACAAGCGGGTGTTTATCCTGACCCGGTCCGCTTTTGCCGGCCAGCAACGCTACAGCGCCAATACCTGGTCCGGCGACGTGGTGGCCTCCTGGCAGGCGCTGCGTAATCAAATTTCCGCCGGGCTGAATTTTTCCCTGTGCGGCATACCGTACTGGAACTCGGACATCGGCGGATTTTTCCTGTGGAATTTCCCAAAAACTTTAAATGACGCCAATTACCGCGAACTCTATGTGCGCTGGCTGCAATTCGGCACTCTCTGTCCGATGATGCGTGCGCATGGAACCGATGCGCCGCGCGAAATTTATCAATTCGGCAAAAAAGGCGACAAAATCTATGACACGATTGCCGCAGCGATCGATCTGCGTTACGCATTACTGCCGTATATCTATTCGACCTCGTGGGAGGTAACCGCGCATCAATCCAGCATGATGCGTGCGCTGATGATGGATTTTGCCGATGATAAAAACGCTCTGGATATCAACGATCAGTATCTGTTTGGTTCATCCCTGATGGCTTGCCCGGTCACCGAACCCCTGTATGTGGATCAACAGATAGCCGGACCGGATACCACCTGGGTGGAAAATTTCAGCCGCATCAAGAGCAAAACCATCTATCTTCCTGGCGGCACAGACTGGTATGATTTTTGGAGTGGCGAAAAATACACCGGCGGACAAACCATAAACCAACCAGCGCCAATTCAGGTCATGCCGATACTGGTCAAAGCAGGTTCCATTCTCCCCCTCGGCCCCAAGGTGCAGTATGCCACAGAAAAGAAATGGGATGCTTTGGAGATACGTATATACCCGGGTGCAGACGGCCGGTTCATATTATATGAAGATGAAAATGACAACTATAATTATGAAAATGGATCGTATGCCACCATCGCCTTTAAATGGGATGACAGGAAAAAAACATTGACCATCGACCGCAGACAGGGTTCGTTTCCAGGCATGCTGTCTGAACGCATGTTTCATATTGTCAAGGTGGCGGCCGGCGCCGGCGCCGGCCTGGATGCCACGGTCCGGTATGATCGCAGCGTTAGCTATAAAGGCGATAAAGTAGTAGTTAGATTTTAAAACATTTCATTATTTAAACTTGAAGACAATACGAGCATTTACGACGTCTTCCGCATTCAGTAGTAGTTAGATTTTAAAGCATTTCATTATTTAAACAGGAATCTGATTATGAGATCATTTGTCCAAGGACTCGCTCAAAAGTTGTTTGGCATCGCTCTGTTGTTATGCCTGACCACAGCTCTCGTGGGGCAACCCTTGCCGTTTCTGAATCCGGGTGCAAGTTCGGAAGAGAGAGCGAACGATTTGCTGAAACGGCTGACTCTGGAAGAAAAGGCCGCCTTGATGTGCGATGTTTCCGAAGCTGTCCCGCGACTGGGTATCAAAAATTTCAACTGGTGGAGTGAAGCCTTGCACGGGCTTGCCAACAACGACAGCGTCACCGTATTTCCCCAACCCATCGGCATGGCCGCCTCCTTCGACGACGACCTGGTTTATCAAATTTTCAACGCGACATCGGATGAAACGCGCGCCAGGTATCATCATGCTGTGCGCAGCGGCCAGGGAAACAAGCGCTTTCTGAGCCTGTCGGTATGGACGCCGAATATCAACATCTTCCGCGATCCCCGCTGGGGACGCGGCCAGGAAACCTATGGCGAAGATCCCTTCCTGATGTCGCGTATGGGCGTGGCGGTCGTAAAGGGATTGCAGGGCCCGGCAGACGCCAAATACAGAAAGCTGCTGGCCTGCGCCAAACACTATGCCGTGCATTCGGGACCGGAGTGGAGCCGCCACGTCATCAACATCCAGGATCTCGATCCGCGTGATTTGTGGGAGACCTACCTGCCGGCCTTCAAGACCCTGGTTCAGGAAGCGGACGTTCGCCAGGTGATGTGTGCTTACCAGCGTCTGGATGATGAACCTTGCTGCGGCAGTACGAGACTCTTGCAAAAAATACTGCGCGATCAATGGAGCTTTCCCTATCTGGTGGTTTCCGACTGCGGCGCCATCGCCGATTTTTACACCAGCCATAAAGTCTCCTCCGATGCCGTGCATGCGGCGGCCAAAGGCGTGCTGGCCGGCACGGATGTGGAGTGTCAGTGGATCGACCACACCTATAAAAAATTGCCCGAGGCGGTGGCCAGAGGGCTGATCACGGAAGAAGAGATCGATGTGCGGCTCAAGCGTGTTCTCATCGGCCGTTTTGACCTGGGCGAGATGGATGACGATGCCCTGGTTCCCTGGGCGCAAACCCCCATGTCGGTCGTCAACAATGAGCTGCATCGGCAACTGGCTGTGCAAATGGCGCGTGAATCCATGACCTTGCTTGTAAATAAAAACCAGATCCTGCCTTTGCAGAAGAATCGGCAAAAGATCGCCGTACTGGGTCCCAACGCCGATGATGAAGCCATGCTCTGGGGTAATTATAACGGCAAGCCGGTCCGCACCATCACGATTCTGGACGGCATTGCTTCGAAACTTGCCGCTGATAAGCTGTTTTACGACAAGGCCTGCGATCTGGTAGAGGATAAAGTCACCAACAGTTATCTCTCACAATGTGCCATCGACGGCCAACCCGGTATGAAAGCGACTTACTGGAACCGTCCTGACAGAGAGGGCGAGGCAGCGGCCGTGCAGCAACTGGTCCATCCGATCAAACTGACCACTGCGGGGCAGCACGAATTCGCTCCCGGCGTCAGACTCGAGGGATTTTCAGCCCGGTATGAAACCGTGTTTGTGCCCCAGGTCGATGAAGAGATCGTGTTCAAATGCGGCGCCACCGGCTTTTTTGAGTTACTGGTCAACGGCAAATCCATCGTTCACTACAACAACTGGAGAACCTTGCCATCCCGTCATCCTTTCGCGGTAAAAGCCGGACAAAAATATCACATCGAGATCCGCTATGCCCAGCTGCATAATTGGCAGGCCAACCTCGAGTTCAATTTCGGCAAAGAGGTGGATGTGGATTATACCGACCTCCTCAAAAAGCTTAAGGACATCCAGGTGGTCGTATTTGCCGGTGGTCTTTCCACGCTCCTGGAAGGCGAGGAAATGCCGGTTTCTTATCCCGGATTCAAGGGAGGCGATCGCACAGAGATCGAACTGCCCGCCGTGCAACGCAATTGTCTGAAAGTGTTGAAACAAGCCGGTAAAAAAGTGGTTTTTGTCAACTGTTCGGGTTCGGCCCTAGGCTTGACGCCCGAAACAGAAAGTTGTGACGCGATTCTGCAAGCCTGGTATGGCGGAGAGTCGGGCGGACAGGCGGTCGCGGATGTTTTGTTCGGAGATTTCAATCCCTCCGGAAAACTGCCGGTCACCTTTTACAGGAATCTGCAGCAATTGCCGGATTTTGAAAATTACGCCATGAAGGGACGCACCTATCGCTACATGTCCGATCCACTTTTCCCGTTCGGTTTTGGTCTCAGCTATACGACCTACGCCATCGGCGATGCGAAAGTGAGCAGGACCGCCCTGCATAAGGATGAAACCATCGAACTGACCATTCCAGTCGCCAATCTGGGAAAACGCGACGGCGTCGAAATCGTTCAGGTCTATGTCCGCAAGGTACAGGATCCCGACGGTCCGTTGAAAACCCTCAGAGGTTTTCAGCGAGTCCGGGTGGCTGCAGGAAAAACCGGCCAGGCGGTGATCCGCTTGCCGTACCATTCGTTCGAGTTCTTCGACCGTTCCCAGGGGCAAATGACCGTTACGGCCGGCGAGTATGAGGTATTGTATGGCAACAGCTCTGATAAGCGTGACTTGAAAACAGCCAGGATCACCATTTTATAATCCCCGGATTCTGTGTTAACGGCTTGAGTGAAAAAATTGCCGGCATTTAGCCGGACTTTCACTTGATTTTTTGGCCGTGCTGTTTTGGCCAAAACAATTTCATTT
>Ga0116157_10000429_pt1 | contig 43674 bp, 32 predicted proteins | sample AD_UKC048_MetaG_FD_89882 | JGI IMG/M metagenome (GOLD analysis project Ga0116157, IMG submission 89882) | Active sludge microbial communities of municipal wastewater-treating anaerobic digesters from USA - AD_UKC048_MetaG | ecosystem: Engineered > Bioreactor > Anaerobic > Digestate | place: USA... | reverse complement strand
TTGCCCTCGACCAGTTGAAAGACCGCTATTACGAACCCGGCTTGCTGGCTAAAGTGATGGGCTTCGCCGAAGGCCCCATCCGTAAAGTAAGCGACCTGGACAATCAAGAATTGGCCCTTTACCCGGATTTGGTTGAGGCAAAGCTTTTAGACGATCAAATCAGCGTACAACTCACCAAACGCAGCGGTGGAATCGGCCCCGTAAGTCTTATATTAGACGATGACATTGAAATAGCTACCGATGTCAACCCTGAACGAAAAGCCAACTTTACCATCAATCTGCAACAATACGCCAAACATTTTATTCCTGGCGAGGTAAACAAACTGTCGCTGGTCTTTTTTAATGCAGATAAATGGCTGCCCAGTCCTCCACATCACATCAATTACGTGCCCGGTTCAAAAGGCAAAGACACCCCCAATCTTATCTCGCTCAATGATCGATCTGATCAGGCCATTTCGAATACGCTTTACGCGCTGGTTGTAGGGACTTCTGATTACAAAGGCACCCAATTGGATCTTAAATTTCCAGACTTGGATGCTGCAGCCTACAAAGACATGCTCCAAATTTCCGCTGCTGGCTTGTTTGGCAATCGGATGCAAATTAAGTTGTTGTCCACAGCTAAAGGCAATACCCGGCCAAGCAAAACCGCCATTCGGGCTGCCTTGATGGAATTTGCAGCCAAGGCAGAGCCTAAAGATGTATTGATCGTTTATTTTTCTGGTCATGGTGCCACCTGGCCTGAAAATGACCCCAGCAGTCAGTTTTATTTTCTGAGCATTGACAACGAAAACTTCGATTTAGCCAATCCGGTTAACCGGCAATTGGCTCTCGCTCAGGATTCGTTGCAAGCCTGGATTCGGAGCGTAAAAGCCCGCAAGAGGATTCTTATTCTGGATGCTTGTAACTCAGGAGAAGTGGTCAAACAGCTGGATCTGGGCGCTAAAGGATCTACCTTGAATACAGATCAGCGCAGGGCATTGGAACGCATGAAAGACCGGGGCGGTTTTTTTGTTCTGGCGGGTAGTGCCGCAGACATGAAAAGCTATGAGGATCCTCGTTTTGGGCATGGCTTGCTGACTTACAGCCTTTTAAACAATATGCCCAAGGTGGCGGCAGGTGACAAAAACAACTACATTGATGTGGGGAAACTGTTTCAGGAAGTGCGGGATGACGTACCCAAATTGGCCGCTGCATTGAATAAAATCCAGGAACCCAAACTCATTGGTATGGAGGATTTCAGTATTGGCATCATTAAAAACGATACCAAGTACAAACTGCCTACGGCAAAAAAAATCATCATCAGTTCCGATTTTTCCAATAAAAAAAGATTGGATCCCCTCAAATTTAAAGCAGAATTCAACTCCCAATTGGAGGCCATGCTGGCCAACCCGGAATTGCCTTTTGCCTATTACCCCACCGACAAAGCGCAGGGCCTGCACTATTTCATCAACGGAGAATATGAGGTAATTGCCACCACCGCAAAAGTGACCGCTTACCTCTACAAAAGTGACCAAGAAAACGAACTCGAAACCTTTAACGTGGAAGGCAGCAGCACCAATGTAAAAGCACTGGTAGAACAAGTCCTTGTCAAAGTGAAGGAAGCACTTGCCAAACTAAAATAAAAACTATGCCTAGAATCATCATCGTTTTTTGCTTCTTCTGCTTGATACAGCATTGTGTCGCAGCGCAGGAACGCAGCTTTGGCACCTTGCCACTTATCAACAAACCGGGGATAGTTCTGGCCTCCTCGGGTTCCAAAAAAATCGACAGCGTTCAGTATCGCCGTGTTTTGAACATCTACAACCGCCTGGTACAGGCCCGGGGAGATTTTCGTTTTCCCGTGCCCAGTTTTAACCTGGTGGCAGAAGAGCGTCGGGTAGCGGGCATCGACTACGATCAACTCAATATTGTGCTGGAAGAAAAAGCCTTGGGGGTATGCAACAGCTTCGGCGCGGATGCCGACGCTGCTATTGCTTTTTTATTGGCACATGAATTGACGCATTATTATGAAAAACACGCCTGGCGCAGTGGTTTTGCCGATGACAACAAAGACCTGAAAATTGGCGTGGAAATGAACAAACTGGCCGATGATACGGCCAATGAAACCGAGGCAGATTACCTGGGTGGTTTCCTGGCTTATTCCGCCGGATATGGCGTGTTCCAACGTGGGTCTGAAATCATCCAGGGCTTGTACAAGGCTTATGGACTCAAAAATGAAATCGCAGGATATCCCAGTTTGAGCGACCGCCAGGCCCTGAGTCGGCGTACTGCAGAGCGGCTTGCCAATCTGGTTGACCTGTTTGAAATGGCCAATTTGCTTTCCGCCACTGCCAAACACAATCTCGCCTACGAATACTATCGCTACCTTTTGCTAGAGTACCAAAGCCGGGAAATTTACAACAACCTGGGCGTTACGGTAACGCTGAGCACCATGGAAGAAATTGGAACGCAGAAGTACCGGTATCCGCTTGAAATGGATCTGGAAAGTTCGGCCCAAAAAGCAGCGATGTTAAGTCCCGGAGACCCCAGAGTTCAGGAAAAATTTCGTCAAGCCATTTTACACTTTGATGCGGCCATCAGCATGGATCCCAATTATGCCCCGGCCTACTTGAATAAAGCTACAGTTTATGCGTTAATGGGCGACCTGGTTCGGGCCCGCTTTTACGCCAATGTAGAAGCCAGACAAGCCAGTAAAACCGGAAATTACCCCAAAGTAGCCCAGGACATCGATGTACTCATGGGCATCATTGAAGCACGCAGCAACAATGTAAAAGGGGCTCAAGCTTTGTTCACCAAAGCCGACAAAGCGGGCAGCGCCCTGGCCAAAATCAACCTGCGCGTTTTGCTCAAACAGCCCCCTTTAAAAGAAATTCCTGCTGGCGGCCTGTGGCTTGACGCCGAAAAGATCGAAAACTTTAGTTTGGATGAGGTTGCCCGTGATTTGCGGGTTGATCCCAAAAAAACGATCATGGTCAAAAGCAGAATGGAGTTTTTGCAAACCCCGCCCATCGGCACTGCCTCTACCGTATTTGTTAACCTCGTAAACAACGATCAAAAAACCATTTTTCACCTGACGGAACCCGGCTATACCGGCAAAACCGCCCGTAAAATTGGCCTTGGAGATCCCCGCGCCAATGTGGTGAAGGTGTATGGAGAACCCGCGCGCAGCCTGGAAACTCCCCGTGGGCAAATCATGGTGTATCAAAACATCCTTTTCATCATTGGAAAAGATGGCAAGCTCGAACGCTGGGCCAACTATCAATAGACTAACCAAAACTAATCTTTATGCCTAAATTTATCGTCTTCTGTTTGTGCCTACTCGGCGGGATGAGTGCCGCAAGTGCACAAAATGACAACCCGATCGTAGTGATGGCTGCCCAGGGAAAAATCAGCTATCAAGCACCAGGGTACAAAAGTAAAGCCATCAGTGCTGGAACACTGTTCAAAAACACGGGCACGGTAAAATTGAAAGCCAATAGCAGCATTACCTTTTTTACGGAAGGTCAATTTCAAACCCTGCAAGGTCCCAAATCCAGTACCCTTCAGGACGTTTTCCCCGATCAGGGTGGCATGAAACTCAATTTTGAGCGTGGTTTTACTGATTACTTAGTAGCGGCATTAGATCTGGCCGCCAACCCCCAAAATCCCAAAGATGCCTGGGGTACGGTGACCAGTAAAAAAGGAACTGGCGACGGCTGGGGTACGGTGACCAGTAAAAAAGGAACTGGCGACGGCTGGGGCACCGTGACCAGCAAAAAAGGAACCGGTGATGGCTGGGGCACCGTGACCAGTAAAAAAGGAACCGGTGACGGCTGGGGTGGCAAAGGCAAGCTCATCAACACCATTGCTCCTTTTGGCAAAATCCGTCCGGGAGCAAAATTGTTCCAATGGTCAAAACCAGCAGGTCCTCAAGACTATCGATTGGAAATCAAAGACAGCAAGGGAACTACAATCCTCAAAATCACCACCCTGGATACTTTGCTGAGCGTTGATCTCGATCCTGCAAAATTCAAGGAAGGCCAGCAGTACGTTTGGCAAGTGTCCACGGCAGCAGGCGATGTGCTATCCAACCCGATGGTTTTTGAAATCGGTACCAGCCAGGCTTTGAGCAGCGCTGTACAAAAAGCAGAAACCGCAGAATCCTTCACCAAAAACACCGAAACTGTCCAAGGCTTGATGCGCGCCGTCGCTCTGGAACAAGGGGAATGGTACCAGGATGCAGCCCTAACCTACTTCCAACTGCAAACCGCCGACCCCAATAATCTACTCATCAAATTGATGTATGCCGCCTTTTGGATGCGCAATGGCCCAAAGCCATTGGCCGAACAAGCATTTAAACTGCGTTGAAGCCTGATAAAATAAAAAAAGGCCCCAACTGCCTTTCACAGCAGTTGGGACCTTCTTTATGCACTATTTTTTCCGGTTATGGATTAGGAATGCTCAACACCTGACCGACTACGATCAAATCAGGGTTTTTCAAGATGTCCTTGTTGGCTTCAAAAATGGCCACGTATTTGCTGGCATCATCAAAGTAATGCTTGGCAATTTTGCCCAAAGTTTCGCCCGCAACCACAGTGTGGCGGTGGTAAACACTGTCATCACTGACTTTGATATTGGCCTTCACTTCGGAAGGAGCAGCATCGTCTTTCGACAGTCCGTTGATTGACTTCAGTTTGTCCCAGATGGCATTGCGTACAAATGGAGTTGGAACCGTACCGTTAAATACGATGTTACCGTCTTCTTCATGGAAGTTTTCCATTTCTGCGCCGTGTTCTTTGGCGAAATCAAGGGCTGATTGGTACTTGTCTTTCAATGACATTTCAATTGGTATTAATGAGGTGATTAAAAAATTTCCGTGTTTGACAAATGTTAGGAATTATAACGACTTTCGCAAGTTCCGCTGGTTATTTTATCGTAAAGAAAAACCTTTATTTTTTTGAAAAATATCGGTAAGCCATTTCTACTACTTTCCCCATTGCCTCGTTTGCCGCGGTTTCATTTGTCCAGCCTTTAGACAGGATGGTAAACGAAAAGTAACGCCCCTCTGGGGAAATAATTAAAGCTGAATCGTGGTGATGCTGGGTAATCCAGCCGGTTTTGTGGGCAATCTGCACATCGGCGGGCAAACAGGTCGGGATCACATCGTTAAATTCCTGATCCGAAAGGATCTTGATCATCTCCTGGCAATCGACTGGCCGCCCCGCTTCTCCCCTGCCGATGCGCTCCATCAGCAACATCAGGTCATAGGCGGTGGCACTGTTGTTGAGCCCAGCGGCATAAGCTTTGCTGTCTTCTACTCCACGTCGAACCATGATGTCCTGGAGCCCCAGATCGCGCATGGTTTGGGTGGTGTTTTCCGCACCCACCAACTCGATCAGCATGTTGGTCGCCAAATTCGAACTGCGTACAATCATCGCCCGGGCAAGGTCGTAAATGCTGACTTTTTGCCCCATACGCTGGTACCAGGGCAAATCGGAATCATCCCCTTCACTGAGCGAATAAGGGCTGCCATCCACAATACTTTTGAACTCGTTTTTCAACACAATGGAATCGCTGAGTTTAAATTTCCCCTGATTGGCTTGTTTAAAAACCTCCACCAACACGGGCGTTTTCATGGTACTGGCGGGGTGAATGCTGATTTTTTCATTGATAAAAATGGCTTGTTTGGGGTTTTGTACATCACGAAAAGCGACATAAAAGGTTCCCTCCACCCGCGCAAGTTCCGCTTTTATCGCCGCTTCCAACTCCGTCAGATTTTGGGGATCTCCACCCTTATTGCCGGAATCTTTGCGCATTTTTGCGGCACGAAAGAGCAGATCAGCGGCCATCAAAACCTTGTTGCGCAGCCGGTAAGGAAAATTGGGTGACTTTGCCAAAAACTGGCGCACCGCAGCCGAGGCCTCTGCCGAGTTTTGCCCACCCAATACCGCGCTAATCCAGCGGCGCGGAAAAAAGATGTCCCCGGTGCGCTGAATTTCTTCCAACAATTCCAGTGCCGGTAGAACGTAGTGCAGCTTTTCTGCATTGGGGCGACGAGGATGATTCAAATAGCCCAAGGCGTCCTCCACCCAGGGTTCATAGTCGCGGTTTTCTTCTTTTTTTAGGCTGTTGAAAAAAGCATCGCGTTGGGCTTGGTCGGCAGCAAAAACCGGGCGGATGAAATTCAGGCGCTGCTTACGGTCGGGATTGGTAATTTCAGCCAATTGTTGGGTCAAAATGGAGTCGGCCCGCTGCGGCCAACGCAAGGCAATGGCACAAGCGAGATCGATGCGCTGGCTTTCGGAAAGCGTTAGGCCGGTAATGCTCAGGCTTTTGTTCCACAAACGGTTCAATCGCTGTACCGCAGGCCATGTTTCCGCCATCGACTGGTAGGCGCTAAAATAGGTCAAACGCGCCGAAGCGTCTTTGGCACTCAAGAGCAAATCCCAGAGCAATTCCTCAATTTTTGCTTTGCTGGATAGCCGCAATTCGGAATCGGCAAAGCGCCAATAAATGGTCTGCAACTGATCGAGCAATTGTTGCCGATTGAGGGGTTCCTGTTCGGCGGGCAAGGCTTCCAGAATGCTTTCGAGTAACGTACTCGGCGGCATGGCTTCGTGTAAAAATTCTTCCATCAGCGCCATGCGTGCCGCACCGCGCAGGAGCGGATCGGCAATTTTAGGCGTTTGTTTGAGAAAATACGTCAATGAACGCATGTCCAGGCGGCAAAAACCATAACTCTGCGGCGAAGCCAGCAAAAGTGACGCCAGGGGAAAAGGATAGCCTTTTACCGCGTTAATTTCCGTTTTTTCTCCAGCAATTTCCACCGGAAAAAGCGCCACACTATCGGGATAAAACAGCGCCAACTGGGTTTGTTCCGGCCAGTATTTTCCCGAAGCGGAAGTTTTTTCTTGCCGCACGATCAGCTTTTCCAATCCTTGGCCATTGCCTATTTGTTCAAGTGCAAAGCGCGGCATGCCTGCTTCTCTGACCCAAACCTGGCTCCATTCAGCCAGGTCTTTCGGGCAATATTTGTCCAGAATGGCGATGAGTTGATCCCAGGTTGCATTGCCATAACTATAGGTGCGCAGGTACTCTTGCAGGCCCTTGCGCATTTGATCCTCCCCCATCATGGCCTCCAGTTGGCGCATCACCACCGGCGCTTTTTGGTAAATGATGCCACCGTACAGGCTACCCGCATTTTTGAGGTTTTCTAATTCTTGCTGGATGGGATGGCTCCCTTCTGAGCGGTCTTCGGAATAAGCCGTGGGCTGATGCCCGAGTAAAAAGCGCAGCTCGTGGTTGATCTTGGGAAAAGAAGGATTGACAATTTTGGCGGCCATAAAATTGGCAAAAACCTCTTTGAGCCACACGTCGTTGAACCAGTTCATGGTCACCAAATCGCCAAACCACATGTGCGCGGTTTCGTGCGCAATCAAACTGGCACGACCCAGTTTTTGGTTTTCGGTGGCATTTTCATCCAGCATCAAACTGGCTTCCCGATAAAAAATAGCCCCGATGTGCTCCATGCCACCGTATTGAAAGCCGGGCATGAGCGCAAAATCAAGTTTGGCAAAAGGTAGTTTAATGCCCGTGTATTCCTCCATCCATTCGATGGCGTGGGCGTGCAAATCGAAGATGTCTTTGAGGTTGCGCTGCACCTTGGCCTGGTCGGTTTCGCGGTACAACATGGTCAGGCTGCGGCCATTGCGGGTTTCGGTCACTTTTTGGAATTTCCCCGCACAAAAAGCAAAAACGTAGGTACTGAAGGCTTCGGTGGTTTTGAAATGCAATTGTTTGCGCCCGGCTTTTTCGGTGCTGTTGTCCAGCGGGCCATTGCCCATGGCCTCCCAATCGGCAGGAACATCGAGATGCAAAGTGTAGCGCGCTTTGAGATTGGGCTGGTCAAAACAAGGAAAAACCGTGGAAGCCCGATCGGGTACCACCAGGGTGTACAAATAATCGGCGCTGCGATTGAGGGATTGGTTGTTGGCTTCAAACGTAATGCTTACTGCGTTTTTGCCCAGTTTCAGCTGTTTAGCAGGGAGTACAAAATGGCCTTGCGTGTGATTGCCTTTTGATTTTTTTCCATTGATGCTCAGTTCTCCAGCCCAGGTTTTACCGGGTTTAAAGTCCAGCAAGAGGTCTTGCGTTTTGTTTTTTAGCTCAAAAGCAATGTCCAGCTTACCCGTAATGGGATCGGTTTTCGCCAGCGGAATGTGCAGGTTTACATCGTACAAAATGGCGCTGAGGTTTTGGCTACGCCATTGCGCCAATTCCCAGGAGACACCTTCTTGCAACGGGATGGGGGTATTTTTTTGTGCAAAAGCCATGGTGGAACTGATCAGAAGTGCAATGAGTAAAAAACGCATGTGCTGGTTTTATGTAGATGAGGGATGAAAAATGTATTTCAAGGAAACATACAGCTTTTAGCGCAAAATCACCTCACTGCTTCAGCAAATTTTCATACGTATCCACCACATAATAACCCACATTTCCCTTGATGGCCTTACCGAGCTTTTGACTCAGCATTTGTCGGCCTTGTTTGTTAAAACCTTGGAAGTACACACAAATGGTTTGGGGCGGAATGGACAAATCTACCTTTTCAGCGTGGTTGCTATCCAATACCAATAAGTTTTGCGTTGCATTTTTATACCGCAGCACTTCATTGCCTTTGGCCATGCGGAAGGGGTCTACGGGTAGTGTTGTGCCCAAATAGCCGCTTTCATCCACTTGCAAATGGGTGTTTCCCTGGGCGTCTATTTCGAAAGGCTTTCCGTCGGGCTGATGATACGCAATACAAAACTTGCCTCCGAATCCTGCGGGAAGGGTGATGATGGTTTTGGGTTCTTGGGAAAAATCGAGGTCTTCAGGCTTTGCTCCGACTTTGTAAAACAAACTGACTTCGTCGATGCGGTCCTCAATTCCTTCCCTGTCCTGGAAGCTGTAATACACCATAAAATTGTGCTCAAGCTGAATCCTTCCGCGAAAAAGGCGGTCTACTTCAATGCCATCATAATAGCCCCCGTCTTTGTAAATGGTATACTTATACGTCTCTCCAGAAAACAAGTCCATCTCAGGATTAAACGTAAAATATCCGAGCGAGTCGACCTGAATAAAAAATTCGGGCGCTGCGGAGTGGTGCCAACGACCCAGGATGGAGTTGTTTTGGGCGAAGACTAAAATACTTTGCAGGAACAAAGTGAATACCAAGATGGGTTTAGCCAATGGAGTAGTCATATTGAGTTGAGTTTTTTTTGCAAATCAAGTAAACGTTCAGCACTCGCCTACGGCGAATGCATCCAGATTTAATGCGCCCGCAGATCGCGCAGATTTCCGCAGATTTTTATTCAAAAAATGAACATTATCTGCGGAAATCTGCGCGATCTGCGGGCGAAAAATAAAAACATATACTACCGCAGGTGGATACTAAACTTTTACCAAATCAATAGAAAAACAACGTTCTTATATCTCCCAAAAATTGTGACCACTAAAAATTTAAAAAACACTTATTTTATCTGCTCAAAAATACCACAACAAGACATGAAAGCCTTTTTCCAAAACACCTACGCATACCAGCATCATTTCAACGAGCAATTGATTGAACAGCTCATCTTGCATAAATCGGTGCTACCCGAACGTTGTATCCCTCTCTTCAGCCACGTACTCAACGCCCAAAAAATCTGGAATGCGCGGATTTTAGGGTTACCTTCTTCCGGCGTATTTGATGTACACCCCCTGGAAACCATGCAGGCATTGGCCCTGCTCAATCATCAGCACTCCCTGGAGATCATCGAACGTTTTGACCTGAGCCAAAGCATCACGTACCGCAATACCCAGGGGGAAGTGTATTCCAATACCATTCAGGATTTGTTGTTTCATGTCATCAACCACACGACCCACCATCGGGGGCAAATCATTTCCGATTTCCGTCAGGCGGGTATTGAGCCGCTGAAGACCGATTATGTGTTTTATGTGCGGAAGTAGAGTCACTCCCTCACCGTCGGCACCGCCCCAATTTTCCAACCCAGCACCTTCGTGAACCGACCTGGCTTGCTCTGTTTTTGCCCCGCTTGCTCCAAAGTAATCAGATACTCCCCTGGGCTTACGGGATTGGCCGGGCCTCGCCGCCCACGCGCAGGGGCAGCACTGAAATTCCAGACCAGTTCATTCAGCCCCGCTTTGGGCAACAACTTCCAGGTACGTACGGGTCTTCCTTGCACATCTTGGATGTTCACCCGCAGCGAATCGCTGGAATTGCTGGTAAAATAGCGGATACTCAAACCATTGGGTTCATTCGGTGTGCGGATATGGCGGTTGCCGTACAAGTGGTAATTGGCGAATTGCACCCCTTCCAGGCGCAAGGGTTTAGGCTCGATGTTGAACAGATGCAAGGTAGCCTTATCCATTTCGGGTTTGTACTCTTGCAGGGCGCTGACGTCCGCCACAAAAACGCCTCGGCCATACGTACCCACCACCAGATCGTTTTCACGCGGGTGCACCAACAAGTCGTGAACGGGCACACTGGGCGGCATGTTGCTTTGAAAATGTTGCCAATTGCCGCCTGCGTTTAGCGAAACATATACGCCTTTATCATTGCCGATGTAGAGTAAGTCCGGATTTTTAGGGTCTTCAAAAATGACGTTGACGGGCTTGTTGGGCAAACCCTGCATGATCGCAGTCCAAGTCCGGCCAAAATCCGTGGTTTTGAACACGTAGGGCTTAAAATCATCGGCTCGGAAGCCGGTTTTGGTCACATACGCCGTGCCGGGTTGATGGGCGGAGGCAAACACCCGGCTCACCCACAATTCTTTGGGGCCTCCCAAGGGAATCAACTCCGCTGTACATTCCGTCCAACTTGCGCCGTGGTCTTTAGTAACCCACACCCGGCCATCGTCGGTACCTACCCAAATCACGCCCGCTTGCCTGGGCGACTCCGCAAGGGTGGTAATGGTACAAAACTGAATGTTGCCCTTGCCGTTGATGCGCTGTGGATTATTGGTGGTCAAATCGGGACTGATTTCCTGCCAGGTGTCACCCCGATCCAGTGAACGCAGCAGCACTTCCGCCCCCGTGTACACGATGGACGGATTGTGTGGCGAAAGCCGAATCGGGGGCGACCAGTTCCAACGGTAAGGTTTTTGGCTGCCCGGCCGGCGTGGAGCGATGTTTTTGCGCTCCCCTGTCCATTGATCGAGGCGGATGTGGTTGCCAAATTGCTCTTCGTTGTACACCCAGCGGTTATTGCTGGGGTCGATCTGGTTGTACATGCCGTCGCCGCCACCTACGGGCACCCAGTTTTCAAGAGTGATTTCACCCGACCAGGCGTTGCTGGGGCCTTTCCAGGAATCGTGGTCTTGCAGCCCGGCGTAGATGTTGTAGGGTTCCTCCATATCTACGCCAATCGCGTAGATTTCTCCGCCGGGGATATTGTCGTAATAATCGCAGGTTTTGCCGCCATCGTAACTGAGTTGTAGGCCACCGTCGCTACCCAGCAGCATCCGCTGCGGATTGAATGGGTCGATGTACAGGGTGCGCACGTCGCCAAATGCTTCGGGGAATATTTTGCTGGTGTCTGTCCATTCAATGCCTTTCCAGGTTTTGCCGCCATCGTAACTGTGCTGGAGGTTGAGGCCGGTGACGTATACTTTTTGGGGATCTTGGGGGTCTACGCGTAAGGTGTTGAAGGAGTAAGCCGCTTTGCCCCCTACGTTGTCTTCCATGCGGTTGGTTTTGCGCCAGGTTGCTCCGGCATCGTCGCTGCGGTATACTTCGCCGCCGATTTCCCGCTTTTGGGGGCTGAGTCCAGCGACACTATCGGCTTTGATTTCCGCAGGAAAAGGATCGCGGAGGTTGATGTTTTCGATGACTGCGTACACCACATTCGGTTTGTTGCGGCACACATCCAAACCGATGCGGCCCAAATCGCCAGCGGGTAAACCCTGGCTGAGTTTTTTCCAGCTTTTACCGCCATCGGTCGTTTTGTAAATGCCTGTTTCTTTACCTCCGGTGATGAGCGTCCAAGGGTAGCGGTATTTTTCGTAGGCGGCGGCGTAAATGACATTGGGATTGGAGATGTCCATGGCCATGTCGACAATCCCCGTATTGTCGCTGATGAAGAGGGATTTTTGCCAGCTTTTGCCCCCATCGATGCTTTTGAACACGCCTCGTTCGGGATTGGGGCCAAAGAGGTGACCCATTGCCGCGACGTATACCGTATTCGGGTCTTTGGGATGGATCAGAATTTTGCCGATGTGTTGGCTTTCGGGCAGACCACAGTGGGTCCAGGTTTTGCCGCCGTCGCTGCTTTTGTGTACGCCGTTGCCGCTGTAGGAGCTACGGGCATAATAGGAGTCACCGGTGCCCAAATAAATCACGTTGGCGTTGGAAGGAGCCACAGCCACCGCGCCGAGGGAATGTACATCCGGGTGATTGAACACCGAAGTCCAGGTCGTACCGTTGTTGGATGACTTGTACAATCCGGCGTTGCGTGTGGCGACATAAATGGTGTAGAGGTGTTCGATTTGGGGTTGTTCGGGTACGGCCAAATCCACCACCCAACAACCCGGGCGAAAGGGGCCAATGTTGCGATAACTGAGCTTGTTCAACAGATCAGTGGCCAGATCATTTTGGGCAAAAAGAGGACTCAGGCCAAAGCAAGAGGCCAGGATGAGGGTTAAAAGACGCGGCATAGGTATGGTTTTTTCTCTGAGCCTAAAGTAATCACATTTATAGACTCCAAGAAGCAACATTCCTCCACAGCAGTTTTAGTAGGTCAGACAACAAAAAATGAATGACCAATTCACTTTAGATTGCAGTGAAAATTGGTCATTCATTTGATCTAGTGCATTATTTAGTTTCCGGTATTTGGACGCCGTGGCTTATGCGTTCTTCTGCCCGTTGCCTGCCCGCTTGCCGGATCGCGAGGGCTGGTAACGTTGCCATCTTTGTCCTGGATCTCGAAATTACCCAGTTTGTCTTGCTTGGATTTCCGGCTGGTATTTCCTGGGCTATTTACGGTTACAGTTTTGTCTACTGGCTTTTTGACCCACAACAAGGAATCATCTCTCCAGCCAGAAGGCTTTGCGGTTTTAGCTTTGACCCTGGAGCGCTCCTGGGCAAATGTAACGGTAGCAAACAAAGTGAACATGCCGAGCAAAAACAGAATCTTTTTCATGTTGAATAGGATTTTGAGATTTACAATTCGATTGATTCGATTGAATACATTGCAAAGTTGCAGGAGAAAAAATAGCTGCACCTCACCTAAACAGGTGATTTTACTGCTACTTTTATCAAAGTTAAATTTTTAAGTGAAAAGAATTGCACTTTTTTAGTCAATAACCCTTCAAAATCAAGCTTTTGGAATGAATTCAACTGATGATTTTTTTGATGTAATCGTATTGGGTGTGGGTTCAATGGGAGCCTCGGCCTGTTTTCATTTGGCCAAACGTGGCCTCAAGGTGCTGGGCATTGAACAATTCGGCATTCCACATGACCAGGGTTCACATGCCGGGCAAAGCCGGATTATCCGCAAAGCCTATTTTGAACACCCTGACTATGTTCCCCTGCTGGAACGCGCTTATCAAAACTGGCATGAGTTGGAAACCTTAACGGGTGCTCAAATCTACCACGAAACTGGGCTTTTGTATTATGGCCCTCCCGAAGACGACATGATGCAGGGCGTAAAATCATCCGCAAGAACCTACGATGTGCCACTCAATATGTTGAGCCAGGAACAGCATCATGCCAAGTTCCCTCAAATCTCAATTCCGGCGCATTACGAAGGGCTATTTGAACCCGCAGCCGGGTTCATCCCTCCTGAACGAGCTATTTTGTTGTATACCGATCAGGCCATCAAGCACGGTGCAGTCATCAAAACCCAGGAAAAAGTATTGAACTGGACAAAGAACCCCGGAGGTAATGTTACGGTAATCAGCGAAAAAGGAAGTTATCAGACTGCAAAGCTGGTCATTACCGCCGGGCCTTGGGCTGGCCATTTTATCCCTCAACTCAAGCCCAAGTTACAAGTCACCCGCCAAGTATTAGGCTGGGTAATTCCTAAAAACCCACAGCCATTTGAACTAGGCCAATTGCCTTGCTGGATGATTGTGGATGAAGTCAATCCCGGCATTTTGTACGGGTTCCCCATCATGCCCGTAGGACAATTCAATGGCCCAATTGGTTTCAAGGCAGGATATCATGTGCCGGGAGAGGTCACTGATCCCGATCAAGTAGACCGTACCGTGAGTAAGGCGGAGGAGCAGTTAATCATCGATGCATTGATGCGTTTTTTCCCAGAGAGCTACCAATCAACCAATGTGCTAAAAACCTGCTTGTACACTTACACGCCCGATGAAAATTTTGTAATCGACTTTTTGCCCGGTTTTGACCAGGATGTGGCCATTGCAGCCGGATTCAGCGGACATGGGTTTAAGTTTGCATCGGTAATTGGGGAAATTTTAGCAGATTTGACGATTGATGAAAAAACCGCACTACCCATCGGTTTTCTCAACGCAGATAGATATGTTCGAACTTAACGTTTTAAAGCACCTTTTATGAAAAAAGTCCTTTTTCTGCTCTTCACTTTGTTGGTTTTAACGACCCAAAGTCAGGCCCAAAACCTCCTGCGCTACGTCAATCCATTGGTAGGCACCGATTCTGACTTCAGCCTCAGTACGGGCAACACCTACCCCGCCATTGCCCTGCCTTGGGGCATGAACTTCTGGACGCCGCAAACGGCTCCCAACGGCGACGGTTGGCAATACGCCTACGACGCCAACAAAATCCGGGGTTTCAAACAGACCCACCAGCCTTCGCCCTGGATCAATGATTACGGGGCTTTTTCCCTATTGCCCATGGCGGGTAAAAACCCCGAAGTGCGCCACAGCAAACGAGGCTCCTGGTATTCGCACAAAACCGAAACCGCACAAGCTCATTATTATCAGGTATATCTGGCCGACTACGACTGCTGGACTGAAATCACCCCTACTGAACGCGCCGCCCAAATGCGTTTCCGTTGGGGCCAGGATGGGCCTAAATCCATCCTGCTCGATGCTTTTGACATGGGCAGCATGGTCAAAATCATCCCTGCCGAACGCAAAATCATCGGCTACGCCAAAAACAACCACGGTGGAGTGCCCGAAAATTTTCGCAATTATTTTGTCGCCATTTTTGATCAGGATTTTGAGTTGGCCAATACGTTTAGCGATACCATTGTCCTCAAAGACCTGAGTATCGAAGGCAAACACGTTGGTGCGCTGGTGCATTTCAAATCCGGCGTACGCACCGTGAATGTAAAATTAGCCTCTTCTTTCATTAGTCCCGAACAAGCCGAACTGAATTTGCAACGCGAGATCGGCGCCGATGCTTTTGAGGTGACCAAAGAAAAAGCGCGTTTGGCCTGGGAAAAAATCCTGGGTCGGGTACAAGTGCAAGGCGGTGCGGAAACCGATAAAATGAACTTTTACACGGCCTTGTACCGCGTCATGCTTTTTCCCCGCAAGTTTTTCGAGTTCGATGCCAAAGGTCAAATGGTACATTACAGCCCCTACAACGGGCAGGTTTTGCCAGGTTACATGTTTACGGACAATGGTTTTTGGGATACCTTCAGAGCCGTATTCCCGCTGTTCTCGGTGCTTTTTCCCGAACTCGACAGCCAGATCATGCAGGGATTGGTCAATACTTACAAGGAAAGTGGCTGGTTGCCCGAATGGGCCAGTCCTGGTCACCGCGATTGTATGATTGGTTCAAATTCCGCCTCGCTGGTCACCGAAGCCTGGCTCAAAGGCATTCGGGGATTTGACATTGAGACTTTGTATGAGGCGATGGTCAAAAATAGCCAGAGCGTTGGTCCGGTGGCCTCAGTTGGTCGTCTGGGTGCGGAACATTACAACCGACTGGGCTACGTTCCCTACAACGTGGGCATCAACGAAAATACCGCCCGCACCCTGGAGTACGCTTATGCAGACTACTGCATCTGGCAATTGGGCAAAAAGCTGGGCAAACCCGAGGCGGCCACTTTTGCCAAACGTGCCCAAAACTGGCGCAACGTGTTTGACAAATCCAGCAATTTCATGCGGGGCCGCAACGCCGACGGCAGCTGGCAGTCCCCCTTCCGGCCCGACAAATGGGGTGATGCCTTCACCGAAGGCTCTTCCTGGCATTACACCTGGTCAGTTTTCCACGATCCGGCGGGACTGGCGAGTGCAATGGGCGGCAAGCCACAAATGGCGGCTAAACTCGATTCTATTTTTTCTTCCGCGCCTACTTTTGATTATTCTTATTACGGTTTCCCCATTCACGAAATCACCGAAATGCTGATCATGGGTATGGGACAATACGCGCATGGCAACCAACCAATCCAGCACGCGGTGTACCTTTACAATTGGGTGGGACAGCCCTGGAAAGCACAAATGCGTGCCCGCGACATCATGAAAAAACTCTACCAACCTACCCCCGACGGGCTTTGTGGCGATGAAGACAACGGCCAAACTTCGGCCTGGCTGGTGTTTTCGGGCATGGGTTTTTACCCGGTTTGCCCGGCTACAGGGGAGTATGCCTTGGGCAGTCCGCTGTTTCAGAAAATCACTTTGAAACTGGAAAATGGCAAAACCTTCACGATTGATGCCCCTGGCAACTCAGATCAAAACATCTACATTCAAAGTGCCAAACTGAATCAGCAGCCTTTTAGCAAAAATTTCTTAAGCCACCAGCAGATCATGCAGGGGGGAACGTTGCAGTTGATGATGGGCGCGAAGCCGAACACCTTGCGAGGGGTGAGTGCTAAGGATGCGCCGTATTCGATGAGTGCGGAGTGAGGTGGGATTTGAACCACCTCAGGCATCTAAGTTCAGCTTAGAAAGACTTAAGTGTCTGAGGTCGTTCAACCTACAATTCGTTACAGACACAGTGCTTTGAATTCATTAAGTGTAAGTACCATAAGCGGTGGATAATCATTGGCTTTATAAGGGCGAAAATGTCGGTCTTCAGATACAATACAGTACGCTTGTGCAGATACTGCGCAATCAACAAATTTGTTGTCGTCAGGATCTTCAACAATTAAGTTCCAGTTGTAAAAAACGTTGATATGCTCCACAGCAGGGAAAGCGACTAAAAAGTCGATAAAGTTTGAAGCAACTGTAGAATTGATTTTAGAAGTAAGCACTTCCTCATATTCGAATAAGATTTCGTTTGAGATACAGAGAAGGAATTCTGATGCAAGAACTTTATCAAATATCCATCGATTAGGGGACTTGCGTCCAATCATCGAAACTACGACATTGGTATCAAGAACGATTCTCAGCGCGCCAGTGCTCATATGCCCAATTTGCAATGTCCAATGGGGTTAATTCTTTTTCTTCGATAAAAGCATCCATTGCTGCACTAGCTTTTTCAGCAAAGTAGAGACCGATAAGTTGGCGTATGGCCAGCAAGTCGTGTTCATCTATATTGTGGGCATAAAGTTTAAGTAATTCCAATTGGAGATTACTCAATGTACGTGGTTCAACATACATAAGACAGATGGTTTGTACAAACTTACAAAAAAAATTGGTTGGGAAATTGATAAAATTTGCAATTCCAGAAACATCTGCCTCACAAAGCGCCTTCTACCTTCGATATCCCTCAACATACCCCGGCAACTCAACTTCCTTCGCTTGCACCTCATCCTGCACTGGCGCTCCAGGCGTCAGTTTCAGCGGCAACAGACCCGCCCAAACTGCGGCGTCCATGTCCTCTGCATCATCCCCAACGCCATGATCGCGTACTTTTGCGGAGGCTTCCTCTATTTCAACGGCAATGAACATGGTTTTTTTCATCTCACTGGCTGAAGGTTGCCGTGCGTCATCCCAACGACCTGGAATCACGTGTTCAACAAAGCGTGCTGCGGCTGTCCAGGCTTCCTCCGGGTCTTCCACCAGCCGGGTGGTGCCAAAAATGACTACGGAGCGATAATTGATCGAGTGATGGAAAACGGAACGCGCCAACACCAGTGCATCAAGCAAAGTGACCGCGATACATACGGGAATACCTTTCGCCATTTGCATAAAAAAGTGGCTACCAACGGAGCCGTGCAGGTACAGGGTATTGTCGATGCGACAATAGGCTGTGGGCAAAATAAACGGCTGCTCGCCCAGACGATAGGAGACATGGCAAACCAGCGCCTCGTCCAAAATGGAATGGATGGTTTCGTCATCATTGCGCATGCGCTTGGCGAGGCGACTGGGTTGGATACGGGAAGTTTTTGGCTTCATAGTGGGTGCTGAATTTGAGCCAAAACTAAAACATTAAAGGCCTGTTTGAATCAGCCAGTTTTAATAAAATTGCTAGTCCACTTGGGTCAGAAACCAAAAATTAAAACCAGAAATTCACAGAAAATCGAACGCAGATAACCGATTGAGCGAAAAACGTAGCCCATTTGTCGATACAAAACCAATGAAGTGCGAGATCTGGTATACTTTTGTCGAATAAGCAAGAAGAGAAGACTATGCACTATTGGCTATTTATCCCCGCATTACTCCAACTCACCTGGGCAGAGCAGCTGCTATGGGTCTCTGCGGTGGTGTTTACCATCTTGCTAAGTATTCTACTGATCATGGAATTTTTTAGTGGTGGGCCAGATCATGCCAGTCATCGCCCCAAACTTTTGAGTGCAAGCGTCATTCTCACCTTCTTTACTTTTTGGGCCTGGACGAGTTTATTGGCCCACGTTTGGGAACCGGGTTTGGTCATTTCACTTTTGGATGGACTACCTTTTGGAATCCTTGCTGCTTTGTTTCCCTTTATCATTTTGCGTTTGCGCAAGCCCGTTAAAAAAATTGTTCCCTCCAGTGACAATTTCAATTACCAGGAAGCACTGTCCAGTACCGGAGAAGTGTTGCAATACATCCCTCCACACCAGGAAGGTTTTGGACGGGTCCACCTCAATCTCCGCAAAGCTCCTTATGCCTTGGATGCGATATCCATTGGCGCTGAAATTCGCCCTGGTGATTCCGTACGTGTTGTCGACATTGTAGACGATCACATCCTTGTCGTGGAGCCGTTGCAGCACGTTGGCCCACAAGCTCCGTTTTAATCCTTAACATTCCTGGAGATAATTATCTTTGTCTTTAAATAAATCAATCCGCTATGACCTTGCGTGATCTTCTCATTTATGTTGGCAATCACCCTGAATCAGTGGTATTGTACTTTGCCATCTTGCCCATCGCGGCATTACTTTTGGCCTGGATAGCTGGCGTGGAGGGGCGTAATTCACCCTGGAATTACCTCTATTCGGCCATTATTTATCTGAGTGCAGTACCCGGGATTTTTGCCCTTTCCCTCAATGTCTACATTTTTTTGTTTGAGCGGGGCAGCATCATGAACCTGGACGTCTATACTCAATTGTTGCCCATTTTGTCCATGATCCTCACGCTGGGTATTGTGCGCCGCAATGTCGATTTGAGTTATGTGCCCGGATTTGGTAAACTATCGGGTCTATTGATGTTGATTGGCGCTACGATCGGACTGATGTGGCTGGTAGATCGTACACGGATCTACGCCATCGTGAGTATGCCTTTTTCGGTAGTGATCTTGGTCTTTGTGGTATTGATGCTGGTCTTGCGCTTTGGGTATCGCCAAACCTTTGGAAGAGGCCATCGTAGCTAAAAAAAACGGCACTATAGATTAAAGTTGAAGTCGTCGTCGTCTCCTCCTTTTTCTTTGCGCAGGCGCTCAGGGCTCACGCGGAAAGTATATTCCCGATCAACGGTATAACCAAAAGTAGCGTGGGGCAACAAGCGCATCAGGAATTTACTAACCAGTTTTAATTTACTAGCTTGCATGCCTACGGTAAAATCACTGCCGTCGGCAAGCTTGAAATGCAAAGTACCTTTGCGGAAAAGGTGAATGCCAAAAGGAGTGCGCTCGGTAATGACCGAATAAACCCACACAATATGTTGGGGTTGATACCGCAGGTAATTGAGCAGTAAGTGGTTGTCGATGCGCAAATTGGCCGTGGTATCCACCACCAATTTACCCCCAACCATGCTCAATCCCAAACCAATAATGGAAAAAACTACATTCATCTTAAACGTCAACACACAAAGTCCAGAACCAAAAGCCAACAAAACGAGGCTCATGGCAAACTGACCACGCAGTTCGCGTAGAATGGCGTTGCGTAGGTTGCGCATCGCCGGGTGACGATAAAGAGTTTCTCGGTTCAAGATGATGAAATTAAAAAAAATAAACAACAAATTGTTGTTCAGCAAAGTTATTTTGCTGTATATTTAACGCAAAAATACCACTCTTTTCGTTCTTTTGAACTGATTTGCAGTAGTTTTTAATATTTTTTTAACATCGGAGCACATGGCACAACAGCAAGTGAGTTACAACGAGGACAATATCCGCTCTCTGGATTGGAAAGAACACATTCGCCTGCGCCCAGGAATGTACATTGGCAAGCTAGGTGATGGTGCTTCTTCCGATGACGGGATCTATATTTTGATCAAAGAAGTCGTAGACAACTGCATCGACGAATTCGTCATGGGGCACGGCAAGGAAATTCAGTTAAAAATTGAAGACAATACCGCCGAAATCCGCGATTATGGCCGGGGCATCCCCCTGGGCAAAGTAATCGATTGTGTATCCAAAATCAATACCGGGGGCAAATACGACTCCAAAGCCTTCAAAAAATCGGTGGGTTTGAACGGGGTGGGTACCAAAGCGGTCAATGCCCTTTCCGATTATTTTATGGTCAAAGCTGTGCGCGATGGCCAGATGAAAATAGCGGAGTTTGAAAAAGGGGAGTTGCTAAAGGAACATCCGATCAAAAAAACCGATGAACCCAACGGTACCTACGTCACTTTCAGGCCGGACAATATCATTTTTAAAAACTACCGCTTCCAAAAAGACCATCTGGAAAACCAGCTTTGGAATTATGCCTACCTCAACTCCGGTTTAAAGCTCAATTACAACGGCAACATCATCACCTCCAAGAATGGTTTGTTGGATTTGCTGGAGCGTAAAAGCAAAAACGAAGACCTGCGTTATCCCATCATCCATCTCAAAGCGGATGACCTGGAAGTTGCCATGAGCCACGGCAACCACTACGGAGAGCAATATTATTCCTTCGTCAATGGCCAAAACACAACCCAGGGTGGCTCCCACCTTAGTGCCTTCAAAGAAGCCGTGGTGGACACGGTGAAGAAGTTTTACAACGCCAATTACGACCGTACCGATATTCTGGGCTCAATTGTGGCCGCGGTGAGCATCCGGATAGAAGAACCAGTGTTTGAATCACAAACCAAAACCAAACTCGGCTCGGTCAACATTGCTCCCGAAGGTCAAACGATCCGCACCTTTGTGGGCAATGTCATCAAGGAACACCTGGACAACCACCTGCGCAAACATCCCGAAATTGCCGACGCCCTGAAAAAGCGAATTCTGCAATCAGAGCGGGAGCGCAAAGAAATTGCCGACATCAAAAAACTGGCCAATCAACGGGCCAAAAAAGCCAATCTGCACAATAAAAAGCTGCGCGATTGTCGCTTACATTTCAACGACTCGGCCAAAAAGGTAGCCGAGGATATGCGCTTAGCCACGACCTTGTTCATCACCGAAGGGGATTCCGCCAGTGGTTCCATTACCAAAGCACGGGATGTACAAACCCAGGCCATTTTCAGTTTGCGAGGAAAACCCTTGAACTGTTATGGCTTGACCAAAAAAACGGTCTACGAAAACGAGGAATTCAACCTCCTCCAACACGCCCTCAACATCGAGGATGGTATGGACGACCTGCGCTACAACCGCGTGGTCATCGCCACCGATGCCGACGTAGACGGCATGCACATTCGCTTGTTGATGTTGACTTTTTTCCTCCAGTTTTTTCCGGAATTGGTGCGAGGCAATCACTTGTACATCCTGGAGACACCTTTGTTCCGGGTGCGCGACAAGCAGCAGCGCTTTTACTGCTACTCGGAAACCGAAAAAAGAGCGGCCATCAAAAAACTGCGCGGCAAACCGGAAATCACCCGTTTCAAAGGTTTGGGTGAAATTTCTCCTGATGAGTTTTCGGCTTTTATCGGTCCCGATATCCGCTTGGAACCCGTCATCATCAGCGACAATACCGACATCGACGATGTGCTTTCCTATTATATGGGCAAAAACACCCCCGAACGCCAGGATTTCATCATTGGCAATTTGCGGGTGGAATTGAACGATGTGGAAACGGAAATTGAAGATGCACCAAAATTGGAAATGGTAGAAGTAGAGGATTGATGAATATCTTATCCTACTTACCCGAGATTTCATACCTCATTCTAAGCCTGCTGGTATTGGACTTACTAGGCAGCGGCCTGTTCCGTTTGATCGTGCGGCCACGTGCCAAACGTTATTGGGATGCTACTGAGGAGCCTTTGCCTCCACTGCAATTGGAGCATCAATTTCCCCCGCAGTGGCAACAATACCTTGAAAAAAGTGGTGCCATCCTGGCGGAGCCTTCCAGCAAAGTACGCCTCCGCATGAAAGGAGTAGTTCGGACCAAACCTACTGGCAAATGGCATCCAACAGAATGTAAAGCGTTTTTCACCAGCAACCCTTTGACGATGGTTTGGTACGCCGACATCACGCGAGCTTTTTTGGTTTCCATCAAAGCCACTGAGCAGTTTGCACAGGGTCAAGGGTTCAGCACCCGTTGGATATTGTCTATATTTCCTTACCGTTGGAAACAAGCCAGCCTTCCAGAAACAATGGCTCAACGCAATGCTTTTTATAGCTTGGCGGCAGCAGTTTGGCTCCCCCAATGGTGGTTGCATTATACTTTAGATTGGCATGAAACAGCATACGATTTACTTCCCTTCACCTGTACAATTGATAATCAAGTCTTCTTTTTAAAAGCGCAGTTCAACGCCGCTCATCAACTCACCGAATTGAGCCAGTGGCAGGAAAATTGGCAGGAAGTCAATACAAAATTGGTCTTCAGTGATTACCAGATGGTGCAAGAACAATCAATCCCTTTACGAGTGGAAGCGCTCGAAAAAGATGCCAAAGGGCAGTTGTTTGTACACATCGACTTACAGGTGACGGATGTGGTGCAAAAGGGGCCTTATGCGTGGTGGTAAGACATTATTATTGAAACAAATCGGACAACTTCACTTCAAACCCTGGCAACACGGCTCCGCCGGTAAGCACCTCATCAAACGGCACTTCTGTTTCGCTACCATCCGCCTGATAAACCGTAGTTTTTTGTAAAAAAGGATCAATCAACCAGGCTAGCTGACAACCACACTCCATAAATTCGCCAATTTTTTCTTGAATCGGTTTCAAACTGTCACTTTTTGAACGAATTTCGACCACAAAGTCAGGAACGATCGGAGCAAATGATTCCTGTTCGTCTGGCGTCAGGGAATTCCATTTCTCGTGAGTCATCCAGGCCGCGTCCGGTCCGTAAGTGGCACCATTGGACAATTTGAAGCCTGCTGAAGAATCAAAAGTTTTTCCAAGTTTATATTCCCTGTTCCAAATCCCCAATTCCGTGTTAAATTCTGAGTTCCTAATTCCCGTTTTAGATCCTGTTGGCGACATAATGATGATTTCTCCTGCGGCGTTGCGTTCGATTTTCAAATCCCGGTTCAGTCGGCAAAATTCAAAAAACTGGGCATCACTCATGCCCTTTTCTGGAAAGGCGAGCGCCAGGACTCCTTCAAATTGATTGGCAACTGCGGTCATGGTCTTGACTTTTTACAAAAATAGGCAATGTGGCGCACTTTTACAAGGCTAAACACGGAGGTGGCATTGGTCAAACAGCGATAAGTACGTTCTCTCTGAACAAAAGGTACTAATCATTTTCGTTTTTCGTTTTTCATTGTACTATGCGCTACCATCTCATCTTGTTGCTGATTCTGTTGTTTGGTCAAAGTCACACCTTTGGCCAAAGCTATACCACCCGCACTACGCTCAGCCCCAAATTGCAAAAGCAGTTTGAAAAAGTGCGGGCCCAGGTAGATGCCAAAGCCTTTACCGAAGCCAAAACGGGTTTGAACAAAATCCTGCAAGAAGACCCCAACTTTATCGACGGCATCATTTGGCTCGCCAACATTCATTACGATGAACAAGACTACCCCCAAGCCATCAAATCCTACCAGGCTGCCCTGCAACTGGGCCCCGAATACCAACCGCGTTTGTTCTACCAATTGGCACTGGCTCAAATGCGCGCCGACGATTTTGCGGGTTCCATCCCTACCTGGGATCAATTTTTGCAGCGCGAAAAAAAGAATCCCGAGCTCATTCAACGCGCCCAGCGCAACCGCGCCGATGCCGTTTTTGCCGCAGAAGCCATCAAAAAGCCACTACCCTTTCAGCCCGAAAAATTACCACCCAGCATCAATAGCCCCGAGCACGCGGAGTTTTTACCTTCGCTGAGTGCCGACGGGCAGACGATGGTTTTTAGCCGCCTGATCCAGGGGCAAGAAGATTTTTTTGTGAGTAAAAAAAAGGAGGGCATTTGGCAAAGCGCCGAACCCCTGGTGGAACTCAATACACCCTTTAACGAAGCAGGTCATTGCCTCTCCCCCGACGGCAAAACCTTGTACTACACAGCTTGCAACCAGGCCAAAAGTTTGGGCGGTTGTGACATTTACGTATCCTATTATCGCGATAGCAGCTGGACGGCTCCGGCAAATCTTGGCGCACCGATCAATTCTGGGGCATGGGAATCACTACCTTCTATCTCCGCTGCTGGCCGAGCCATGATTTTTGCTTCGGATCGAGCGGGAGGTATAGGTGGCCGTGACCTTTGGTTGAGCCGTCAATTGCCAGACGGCAAGTGGTCGACACCCCGCAATTTAGGCGCGAAAGTGAATACCAAGGGCGATGAACAGGCGCCATTTCTACACCCCGATGGAGCTACCTTGTACTTTATGTCGAATGGGCATGCAGGTATGGGTGGCTTCGATTTGTACCTGACCAGACTAGACAGTGCGGGCAATTGGAGTGTCCCGCAAAACCTGGGTTACCCCATCAACACCCGCGCCAACGAAGGAGCCTTGGCGGTGAGTCTGGACGGTAGCCGTGCCTGGTTTTCAACCGATGTGGAAGATACCCGCAATGCAGAAGGCATCAAATTGGGTCGTTCAGACATTTACAGTTTTATCCTTCCCGAAATTAATCGCCCCAAAATGGTCACTTTTGCCCGGGGGAAAGTGTTTGACTTACAAACCCAAGCGCCACTTGCTGCCGAAGTAGAAGTACTTGAACTTGCCTCCAAAAAAGTTTTTTACAAAGCCAAAGTGGCCGAAGATGGCACTTTTTTGGTATGCCTGCCCCTCGGCCAAAACTATGCCCTCAACGCCTCTTTTCCTGGCCATACTTTTTATTCCGCCAATTTTGCCCTCGCCGAAATACGCAGTGCAGATCAGGCTTATGAGCTGAGCGCGGGTTTACAGGCCTTGCCTCAACCCAGTGACCCGGTTGCAAACAAAGACAAAGCGCCCGTGGTGTTGCGCAATGTGTTTTTTGAAACGGCTTCAGCCACTTTACGCCCGGAATCTGGACCGGAATTGGATCACCTGGCGGATTTACTGACCCAGAACCCAATCTTGCGCATTCAAATCAATGGGCATACGGACAATGTAGGTACGGAGGCCGATAACTTGCGGCTTTCAGAGCAGCGGGCCAAAGCGGTGTACACCTATTTGACTGGCAAAGGGATCGCTGCGGAGCGCCTAACATACAAAGGTTTTGGCGAAGGCCAGCCCATTGCGGACAATAATACAGAAGAAGGGCGGAAAGTAAATCGGCGGACGGAATTTGTGGTGTTGTAACACAGCTCAATCCTGATTTTATAGCCGCCAAATGTACATGCTATCTCCCCAGCGCCTTCTCCCACCTGATTTTCGCCACCAAATAATTGTACCAGGCGTTCAGCGAATTGTTCTCCGCTTCGCGCAAGGAAAACTCGGTATTGAGTAATTCTGAAAAAAGCAAATCGCCCCCGGCATATCGCTCCTTTTCCAATTCGAGGATTTTGCGGGCTGTAGTCAGGTTCTGCTGTGCGCTCTGCATTTGTACCTGGGCATTTTTTAAAGCCGTTTGGGTAGAGGCCATTTCGTAGTTGATGTCTTGCTGTATGCGCTCGAGGTTTTGTTTGCTCACCTGATTTTGCAGTTTGAGTACATCCAGATTTTTGTTGCGCAAGTTGCCATCGAAGAGGGTAAAGCTGGTTTGCAAGCCCACGTAAACCGCCGGAAACCATTTTTCCCATACCGCAAAATTGTTGCTCAGGTGCTGCACCGAACCATTGGCAATGGCGCTCAAATTGGGGCGATATTGCTCCTTGATGCGTTGCTGATCCAACAGGTTGATGGCCAAACGCTGTTGCTCCTCCTTGATTTCCCAGCGTTGGCCAATATTGGCAGGGCTGGGAAGTTCCGCAGTAGGCGGCGGGATATCTCCCACTTGTAGGGGGGTGTCCAGGGGCAAACCAACTCGATAAGCCAGGTTTTGCCGACTCAAGTCCAGACTGTTTTGGGCCTGGTCGCGTGCGGCGCGGTTGTTGTCCACTTCCAGTTGGCTCCGCTGGACCTCGCTGGCCAGCAAGGCTCCGGCGTTGAAGCGGTTTTGGCTGATTTGCAAGAGCGATTCTGCACGTTTGAATTTTTCCTCGGCCAGTTTGAGCTGTTCTTGCTTCAAAAACACGTCGTACCAGGCCTCGGCAACGGTCAAGCGGTAGTTAATCTTTTGTTTTTCCAGGGTGGCTTCCTGCAAAACTCGTTGACCGTCGGCCCGTAGTTGATCGGTACGCAGTGTGGGGTCAATCAGGGAGTAGGACACATTCACTGCCCCGGTAATGTTGAAGGTAGTACCGAAGCGTAGTTTTTGATCCTCGCCTGTGGCAGGGCCACCAAATGCTCCAGCGGGAATGATGGTGGTAGGCAATACCAGGTTGCTGCGCAATTCGCCGTTGGCGCTCACGACTGGGCTGCGGCGGGCATCCACTTTGTTGCGTTCACTTTGAGCCAATTGAATTTGCAGAGCCTGGTTTTTGAGGTCAAGGTTGTTGCCCTGCCCCAGGGCGATCGCTTCTTCAAGGCTGAGCACGCGTGGTGTTTGGCCAAAGGCCAGGCTTACACTTAGGAAAAGGAATATGGTAAAAAATGGAGATTTCATGGTTGAGGAGGTTGAGGAGTTGAGAAGGTTGAGGAGTTGAGAAGGTTGAGGAGTTGAGGCTACCGCGAGCGACATTGTAAAACGCGGTAGCCTCAACTTCTCAACCTCCTCAACTTTTCAACCTTTCAACTAGATTCTAAAAATAGCCGAAGGCTCCAGTCCAGTGATCCGCCGAATGGCAAACAAACTGCCAAATAACGCAATGAACAAGGTCAGCACCAAAAAGCCAAAGCGCATCCAGAGGGGAAACTCAAAAATGGTACCCGCCTGGGCCACTCCGGTTTTGAAGCCATTGACAAAAAAGTAGCCGATCAAAAACCCGATGATCGCCAGGATGAGGGCCTGCATCAAAATCAGGCGGCTGATGTATCCATTTGTAGCGCCAATGGCTTTGAGGGTTCCGTAATCGCGGATGCGGTCGATGGTTGCGGAGTACAGCGTGAGCCCGATGATCACAAAACCCACAATCAAGGCAAAGATGATCAAGGTGCCAAAAGACAAGGCGATACCACTGGAACTCAACACCGTAAGAATGGTTTCACGGGTGAAGTCTTCACTGGGCCAGGCTCGGATTCCTTTGATATTTTTGTTGATCGAATAAATGACTTGCTCCCGACCTATCTTAGGATCCCATTTGAGCAAAAAAGCGCTGGCTTCATTGTTGGGGATATTGCCCAGGTAACGTGCCCTCTCGATGGTCGTGAACGTATACGTTCCACCAAAGGAACGCACGCCTTTGGTATTGCCTGCGATGAAGACCTTTTTGCCATTGATCTCAAAATAGTCGCCAATTTTGGCGCTGCCGAGTGCTTCGCGGTCGAAGAAATCGGTGATGATGGCTCCGTCTTTCAACATGTCTGCTTTGCTGCCTTCACTCAGCATCCAGGGCCCACCCGCACATTCCGGATATTGTACTCCGATGAGGACCACGCCTGAGTTTTTGCCGTTGGCAAAACGGGCACCACCTGAGGCCAGCACCAGTGGACTGACCTGGGTAACGCCGGGCACACTAGCTAACTCGCGGGCTTTGCGCATATCGAGGGTAGCCAGTGAGTTGACGTCGTTGGTTTTGTCGTCGACCACCCAGATGTAATCCTGGTTGTTGCGCACCAGCGCCGACATGGCATTGGTGAGGAAAATAAAAATGCCGCATTGCTGCCCGATGAGAAACACCGAGAGGATTACGCCGAAGAGTGCACCGAAGGATTTTGCTTTGTCGTAAAGCAGAAAACGAAGAGCGGTTTTGAACATGATTGCTGATTTTTGCTGGTACAAGTCTCTGACTTGTACCGGTTATCTGCACGTCTCTGACGTGCCGTTCGTTCAGTTTTGCACGTCAGAGACGTACGGATACTAGGTTCAAGTCTGGAGACTTGAACCAGCAGTCTGGAGACTCGAACCAGCGGCTCACTCTTGATCCAGTTCGATTACACACTCTACCCGGCTACCGATCAGCACTTTGCTGTTGTCGTCAAGGCGCACGTGTACCTCACGTACCCGACGGTCTTCGAGGTTGTCGGCCCGATCCGAAAACAGCGATTTTTGCTTCAGGTAGGATCCCGTAAACACCACCGTTCCCCGGGTCAGGACTTTGTTCTCGCCCTGAGCACGGATGTAAGCTTTGTTGCCATTTTTGACCCGCAAAGCATACAGTTCATCCACTTCGCCTACGGCGAGATAAGGGCCGTCTTTGGCAAAATCGCCCAGTACTTTTTCACTGTTGATGTAGTTACCCGGTTTGACATCGCAAGAAAGAAAGATGCCGGAAAGAGGGGCACGTAGGTTCTTCTTGCCCAATTGGGTTTGGCTGAGGCTGATGTCCGCACGCAATTCTTCCAGACGTGCCCGCTGCTGCTCGATGTTGGCTTCTTGCGCAGCCAGTTGCTTTTGCAGATCTTCTACATTGAAGCGGCTATCGTCTACACTCTGCTGGGTAGCGGCGTTGCCTTGCTGAAGTTTAAGGTTACGGGTATAGGTATTTTGGGCGTTGGCCAGTTTTACCTTGAGCGATTCCAGATTGGCTTTGGCCGCGTCAATCGCTGCCTGTTGAGTTTTAATGCGGCTCTGGGTCTGGCGCAATTGTGCGGTTTCGATGGCGGATTCCAGTACCACCAGCACCTCCCCTTTTTTTACCACCTGGTTCTCGGCAAAAAGAACTTCTTTGACAAAACCCGCCGTTTCAGCATTGATGCTGATGATTTTGCCTGACGGTTCAATCCGGGCAATACCGACCACTTCTTTGACATTCATGGTTGAATCCAGCGGAACTTCGGTCGAAGTAAGGGGTTCTGATTGGGTTTCTTCGGTGGTTTTTCCTCCACCGCAGCTCCACAAGGAGGTTAATACTGCAAAAAAGATGAGTTGAGAAGTTTTCATGATTATTGTGATGGGCTTAAGGAACAGAAACAAAATAAACTAAACTTTTGACTGGCTCTTTTTTGATTTTGCTGCGTTACTCGTCAGTTACGTAGTACACTATGCGCCTTCCTCCTGCCTTGCCAAATCAAAAAATAGCTATGTCAACTTGTTTACTGTATTTCATTTCCTTTCCTAATGATCAATTTTATCCACTGCGGTGACGATGCCATTGTTGACCGATACAATGCGGTGGGCGTATTTCTCCAGACGTGGGTCGTGGGTGACGACACATACCGACTTCCCTTCGTTGGCCAGGTGGCGTAGCTCTTGCATGACGACATCCAACGAGTCTTTGTCCAGCGAGGCCGTCGGCTCGTCACAGAGGATCAGTTTGGGATTCGTGACCAAGGCACGGGCAATGGCTACCCGTTGCTGTTGTCCGCCAGAGAGTTGTTTGGGCAATTGTTTGCGGCGGTCCATCATGTCCACCATCTCCAGCGCTTTTTGGGTGCGCTGGCGGGCTTCAGCATTTTTGACCCCTTGTAAACGGAGGGGCATCAATACGTTATCTTCCGCCGTGAGGGGAGCCAACAAGTTGAAACTTTGGAAAACAAATCCAATGGTACTAAGGCGGAGGTGGGCCAACTGCCGTTCGTTGAGGCGGTTGATCTCCTGTCCATCAACCCACAGTCGTCCTTTGCTCGGGTAAAGCACACAGCCAAGGAGAGAGAGCAGGGTCGTTTTGCCCGAGCCCGAGGGTCCGATGATCAGCAGCAATTCCCCTTCTTTCACCTCCATGGTGGTGGGTTGTAGAGCGACAATCTCTTGGTCTCCCACCTTGTACACCTTGCTGACTTCTTCCAGTTTGGCAATCATAAAAATGGTTTTACAATTTTTTCACAATGAAAAACTGTGTTTTCATTGTATTCTTATGGTAAAACTGGATTTAAAGGAAAAGGTTGCGGGATTGAAGCAATTTTTTCAGAAAATTATTAATCTTTTTTCCATCCCTGCATCCCACCGGTATGTACTACACAGATGCGGGAGTCCCTTGGAAAAAATCCCTTTTGTACCAAATCAAGTACACCCCACAGCATTTTTCCCGTATAAATAGGCTCTAAAGGCAGGTAATAAGTTTTCATCTCGACCAAAAAATCGAGCAATGCTGGCGGCGTTTTGGCATAGCCACCAAAATGATAATCAATGCGGACGTCCCAGTTGATCCAGGTGGCAGGAGCCAGCAAATCACTTACGGCTGCAAGGTGAAAATCTCCCTTGAGTGCCGAAAATCCCAGGGCAAAAGAACGCCCGGCCAGGCCTTGAATCAGGCCAGCTAAAGTACCGCCCGTTCCGCAGCTGAGGCAAATGTAATCGACTTGTTCCTGGACCAGAATTTCTTCGGCCAATTCGGCACAGCCCTGTAAGGCCAGGTCGTTGGTGCCCCCTTCGGGCAATAGATAAGCTGATGGATATTGCTGCTGCAATTGAGCCAGTATTTCAGGCTCCTCTTTGCGGCGGAATTGTTCTCTTGTCCAAAATTGTAGTTCCATGCCACAATTCTGGGCGAAAGTTAAGGTAGGGTTCAAAGGTTGGGGTTTTTCTCCCCGTATGATCCCGATGGTTTTGAAGCCAAATAATTTTCCTGCGCTAGCGGTTGCGGCGATGTGATTGGAATAAGCGCCTCCAAAGGTAAGTAAGGCGGTGTATCCATGTGCACGCGCCTCCAGGAGGTTGTATTTAAGTTTGCGCCATTTGTTGCCACAGAAAGCCTGGTCTCCCGGCCAGGCTTCCATGTGCAACAAATCATCTCTTTTAATCCAGCAACGCAATCCATGATCCTGAAGCAGGGGGTGTTGAAACACCTGCATGGGACTGGGTGGATGCTGCATCAAAGCTTGCATTATTAGTATCCGAATACTTCTTCCAGGCTAACTTCTTTCAGTGTCCCAAAACCCTCCAGATAGTTCAGGTCTACCTGTGATTTGCTGCCCATGACTAGGAATTTGTAGGCCCGACCCCGCACGTATTCTTCGTGAAAAGAGACCAGATCGCGGATGCGCGCCTGTTCGGTACGCTGGTAGATGTCGCGACGCAAGTCGGTGGAGTAACCCAGTTCCCGGTTGGCGCGGGCTTGCCAATATACCCTGGAAGGAATGATGCGCTCACTTTCAATACGTTTGAGGATGGCTTGTCGGGCATGCTCGATTTGCGATTCTACCACGGGCATTTCATTCAACAATTGCAAAAAAGTGGGGATCGCGTCGGAAAGTTTGTCGGGTTGTGTTCCCACATAAGCCTGGAGGTAGTGCGCCCAATCGCGTTTGCGGGGCGAACTGTAATAGGCATAAGTGGAATACGCCAATGCTTTGGACTCGCGGATTTCCTGGAAAACAATCGAGGAAAGACCCAGTCCAAAATAATCGTTGAACAAATCACTCATCAAGTGTTCATCCATATTGAAGCGCGGCGTACCTTTAGACACCAACATCACATCCGTTTGAACAATCGGGAAGTCTAAAAACACAACCTGATTTTCTTTTGTTTCGAGTTGGTTGTATTGCCGCGAGGGTATCGCTTTTTTCAGTGGCGTACTGACGTGGTGATGGGTTTCGAGCAAGCGGACAATTTCTTGCATGGGAAACTGCCCGTAGTAATAAATTTTGTGCTCAAAACCATTCAACGTTTTGATTTGGTTGCACAACTCGTCGGCCTCCAGCTGACTCAGTTCTGCCGCACTCAAGCGGTAAGTGAACGGTGAGTCATCGCCGTAACGGGCGTAATTGCTCAAGGCATTCCGCAACACCAGGTTGCGGTCCTTTTTGGCATTTTCCCGGTGGGTTAAGGTATCGGATATGACATTTTTCAGAATGGTTGCATCGGGTTTGAGGTTGGCCAGAATGTGCTCCAACAACTCCAATCCCTTGACCATATTGTCTTCCAGGCCACTCAGTGACATGTAGGTGTAATCATCATCGTTGCTCACGTCGAAGCTCAGGCCCAGACGGAACAGCTCCCTTTGCAAATCGGCAGAACTGTACCGATCAGTACCCAAATAAGGAAAATATTGCACCGCCAATCCCAGTTTCCGGTCGCTGTTTTTGCCCATTGGGAAAATATAATCCAGGCGAAAAAGCGAGTTATTGGGGTTGCGTACATAGTCCAGCGGTATGCCTGAACTCAAGATGGTTGACTCAATGGCGGTTTCAAAATCTACAAAAACGGGTTCCAGGCTCGGTGCGGTAGTTTCCAAAAACGACTGTGCATAAGAGGAAATGGCATCACGATTGAGTTCTACTGCCGTAATGATGGGTTTTTCCACCTTGGTTACGTTGGAGTCTTCTGCTTGAACCTTTTGCACTTCCACGTAATTGTCGCTAAAGTGTTTTTGGGCAAACTCGACAATTTGGGCTTTGGTGATTTTGGCGATGTCAGCCTGCCGACGGGTATAATGTTCCCAATCGATGCCCAGGATAAAGCTGCTGGTCATGGCATTAACCCTGGCATCATTTGATTCTGAGGCCATGACCTGTCCCAATTTAAAGTCGGTGGTCACTGCTTCAACCATCCACTCATCAAATTCCCCACGACAAATTTTATTCAGTTCTCCCAGCAGGAGGTCTTTAACTTCTTCCAGGGTTTGGCCTTGCCGGGGTTTGCCGTACAAACCAAAAACCGAATAATCTTCATAAAACCAAAACCAGGCTTCTGATTCCAGTACTTTTTGCTGTTGATTCAGGTTCAAATCGAGCAAGCCCGCCTGATCGTTAAACAACAGTGATCGAATCAAGCCCAGATAGAGGGTATCATCAGACTTGGCCTGATCAAATCGCCAGGCCAACATCACCAGCGAAGGCTCCTGACCGTATACTACGCGGTGGGCAGGCTGGGTCAGCGGGGGCTGGGGTTCGAAAGTAAAAGGAGGAACGGGTTTACTTTGATAGTTCCCAAAGTATTTTTCAGCCAACTTTACCACTTCAGCCGGATCAAAATCACCCGCCATGACAATCGCCATGTTGTTGGGTACATAGTAAGTTTGAAAATACCGTTGGATATTGACCTGTGAGGGTGTCCGCAAGTGTTCAGCCGAACCGATGGTGGTTTGAGTACCGTAAGGGTGTGAAGGAAAAAGTACTTCCCGGATGGCGGTATTGACCTTGCGGTTGTCTTTGTCCTGGTTGATGTTGAATTCTTCGTAAACAGTTTCCAGTTCGGTATGGAATAAACGCAGTGCCATCATCCGAAAACGCTCCGACTCCAACTTCATCCAACGTTCCAGTTCATTTGAGGGAATGTCGTTGACGTAAACGGTTTGCTCCACCCAGGTGTAGGCGTTGGTGGCCCGGCCTCCGATGTTGCTCACCAACTTGTCGTACTCACTTGGCGCCGACAATTTGGCAGCCTCAAAAGAAATACGGTCGATCTCGGCATAAATGCGGCGACGTTCGGCATCATCCTGGGTAGCGCGGTGGGCTTCGTACAAATCAGATATTTGTTCCAGCAGGGCACTCTCTTTTTCCCAATCCAGGGTCCCCATTTTGCTGGTACCTTTAAAGAGCATGTGCTCCATGTAATGCGCCAAACCGGTGGTTTCTGGAGGGTCTTGTTTAGAGCCTGCTCTTACCACGATATTGGTGAACACCCGTGGTTCATTTTTATTTACACTCAGGAACAATTGCAGGCCATTCGGCAAGGTATAGCGTTGCACTTTCAGTAAATCGTCCGGGACGGTTTTGAAAGCATACTGTATTTTTGCATCCATCATCTCTTCTCCTTTTTTAAAACAGCATGTAATATAATGCATAGAACCGAAGAATAGTTTTTTTAGAGATTAATCCGCCTTCAAAAATTCCTCCAAAAACCGAGCCAAAAGTGCTTTAATCTTCATTTTAATGCCCTTTAGCCCTGCTTTTGGGCTTTTGGGCTTTGTGCAATTATTTTCCACCCAGCATTACTTATATTCGCCTATTCACCCCGTCTACCACATTTAATCAAGGGGTAATTTCTATCTCAGCCACTAAGCTTATGGCACCAAAATCATCAATAGGCTTAATTAACCAAATCCAAATTTATGCAACTTAGGCTGTTATTCACTTTGTGCAGTGCAGTTTTTGCGTTGTCTCTCTCCGCGCAATCTCTCGACCTTAAGCCGCTCAAAAACATCAAGCCCCGCAACATTGGCCCATCAGGGATGTCGGGGCGGGTCACCGCAATTGATGTCGTGCTTCAGGATCCTGACCACATTTACGTCGGTACGGCTTCGGGAGGAGTCTGGAAATCAGAAAGTGGCGGCATCACCTGGGCCCCACTTTTTGACGATCAAGCCATCCAATCCATTGGTGCCATTGCCATCAACCAGACCAACCCCAGCGAAGTCTGGGTAGGGACGGGAGAAGGCAATCCCCGCAACTCCCAGAATTTTGGCTTGGGCATTTTCCGTTCCCTGGACGGGGGCAAAAACTGGAAGAACATGGGGTTGAAGGAAACCAAAACCATCCACCGCATCATCATTCACCGCGACAACCCCAATGTGGTGTACGCGGGTGCTCAGGGCTCGGCCTACGGCCCCAATGAGGAACGGGGCGTTTACCGCACCAAAGACGGGGGCAAAAACTGGGAACGTATCCTCTACGTCAACAACCAAACCGGAGTTGCCGACATGGTGGTGGATCCATCCAATCCGAATAAAATCATCGTGGCCATGTGGGAATATGGCCGCAAACCCTGGACCTTCAATTCGGGGGGTACCGGCTCGGGCATTTACGTCACCCACGATGGCGGAGATACCTGGGAGCGCCGCACGGATGCTGATGGGTTGCCAAAAGGTATGCTGGGTCGCGTTGGTCTGGCCATATCCCGCTCCAAACCAAACATCGTTTACGCCCTGGTGGAGGCCAAAGACAATGCCTTGTACAAATCCACCGATGGAGGCAAAAAATGGAGTATAGTGGCCACCAAAAACATCGGTGACCGCCCATTTTATTACGCAGAAATTTATGTAGACCCCCAAAATGAAAACCGTTTGTGGAACATTTTCTCCCTGGTGACCAAAAGTGAAGACGGGGGTAAAACCTTCGAAACGGTACTCCCCTACTCGGGTGTACACCCCGACCACCACGCCTTCTGGATTCACCCCAACGACCCGAATTACCTCATTGATGGCAACGACGGGGGCTTGAACATCTCACACGATGGGGGCAAAAGCTGGCGCTTCATCGAGAATATTCCAGTCGGTCAGTTTTACCACGTCAACCACGACATGTCCATTCCCTACCAGATCGGCGGCGGAATGCAAGACAATGGTTCCTGGGTAGGGCCCAGCGCGGTTTGGCAGGCCGGGGGCATCCGTACCAGTCAATGGCAGGAAGTGTTCTTCGGTGATGGATTTGATTTGGGTTTCCGGCCCGATAATTCACGCTATATCTACGCCATGTCGCAAGGCGGCAACGTGGGCACGGTGGATACCGAGACGGGCAAAACCCAGTTCATCAAACCCACTTCGCCCAACAATACTGAATTGCGTTTCAACTGGAACGCGGCCTTTGCCCAAGATCCGCACAACGCCAGCGCCATTTATTTTGGCAGCCAGTTTTTGCATTACAGCAAAAACTACGGACAAACCTGGGAGGTCATTTCACCCGACCTGACCACCAACGACACGGCCAAACAAAAGCCTCATTTGAGCGGTGGGCTTACCCTGGATGCGACGAATGCCGAAAACCATACCACCATTTTGGCCATCGGCCCAAGCCCGCTTGACGCAAAAGTGGTATGGGTAGGTACCGATGATGGCAATTTGCAACTCACCCGCGATGGCGGTAAAACCTGGACCAACCTGACCAGCAAATTACCGGGCAACAAAGCGGGAAGTTGGATTCCCTATATCGAAGTATCGCCGCACAACGCTGCCGAAGCTTTTGTGATCGTCAACGATTACCGGCGCAATGATTGGCGGCCAATGCTTTACCACACTACGGATTACGGCCAAACTTTCCGCAAAATTGCGGATGAAAATAAAGTGAGTGGGTTCACCCTTTGTGTGGTGCAAGACCCGGTTGAGCCCAAATTGCTGTTTTTGGGCACCGATCAGGGGTTGTACCTCAGCATCGACAAGGGGAGTACCTGGACCAAATGGACGAATGGTTACCCTAGTGTGCCTACCCAGGACATGAAAATCCACCCCCGCGACCACGACCTGATCATCGCTACTTTTGGCCGGGCATTCTGGATTTTGGACGACATCCGCCCACTGCGCGAGATTGCCCGTACGGGGGGCAAAGTGCTGGAGCAGCCTTTCAAAATATTCCCGATTCCGGATGCGTATCAAGCGGCCTTTAAGTCTTTTGAAGGCATTCGTTTTTCTGCCGACGGGATGTTTGCGGGGGAGAATAAAGCACCAGGAGCCTGGATTACGCTATGGGCGCCGCAAGCCAAAACCACAGCACCAGCAGCCAATAATGTCAAAACCGCAGCGGCCAAAGAAGAAAAAAGACCAGAACGGGTCAAAATCATCATACTTTCGGCAACAGGGGATACGGTACGCACCTTTAGTTCACGGGTAGACACCGGCATGGTGAAGGTTTACTGGCCACTGACCCGCAATGGGGTACGCACGCCCAGCCGTCAGGAACGCCGTGGAGATGAAGATTCTGCACCCAGCGGCCCACAAGTACTGCCGGGAACGTATAAAGTGGTAGCGGTTTGGGGCAAGTTTAAAGATTCCAGCTCGGTGACGGTGAAATCTGACCCTCGCCTGAACGTCAAGCTTGATGACTTAAAAGCCAAGGATGCGGCCTTCCTCGACATGGAGAAGGTGGTCAAAAAGGCAACCGAGGGTTTTGATCAACTCAAAGAAGCCCGCAATACCATCCGCCGCGTGGATGCTGCACTGGCCACCGCGCCTGATAGCACCAAACAGCGTTTGGCCAAGTTGGGCAAAGCCCTGCAAGACAGTTTGAACGTACTGGAACAACTCTACATGGAGCCAGAAGATGTCAAAGGCATCCAGCGCAATGAGAACAACTTGAGTTCAGCATTACAACGTGCCCAACAATACATGAATGCCTCGGACGGCGCACCGAACCAGGGGGCGCAGCGCATGATGGCCAAAGCCCGTCAACAAACGACAGAAGTGTTGAACCGCATCAATAATTTCTTCGCTGGCAAGTTTGCGGATTACCGCAAGCAGGTGGAGGCGGTGCAGTATTCGTTGTTTAAGGCGTATGTGCCGGTGAAGGTGGAGTAGGGATATTTTTAACTACGCAACGAACGACAAAGGCCTCAGGCAGTTCCCGCTTGGAGCCTTTGTCACTTGCCTCATTCAGTCGTATTTTATCACACATACAAAATATTTTGAATTACTATAGTTAACTCTGCAAATGCTTCTTCAATATTTGCGTATTCTCTAAGATGGTTTTTTAATTGGGGAAATTTTTGAAGCTCACCAAATTCAGTTTTCCAATCACAGGGACCAACAATTACTGGAAGCAAATTATTAGCATTAAACAAACCAAGGGACACATTTTTTGAAAGGGCAACATGTTCATCTGAAGCGAGATATTGATAACTAAAGAAAGAGACAACTAAGTCTGCATTGCTTAACAAATCACGTTCATTTTCCAGGATGTTTTCACCCGCCAAAATTTTACTTTGATCATATACTACAATTTTGTTGCTGCGCTGGAGTGGCTTTAAAAATAAATCTAATTTTTTAGCATACGTAGCATCATCAATATGATAGTGTAGATAGATAATACGCTCACCATATTTTCCTTTGAATTTTTTATATTTTATATCCGTGCTGATTGGGCGTGAAGATTCAATGTGGGATAATATGGAATTGATTTCTCTTAACATTTTAGTCTCGACACCATTGTGTTTTTTTGCATTGATCAGGAACGCCCTTATTTCGAAAGTATCTCTAAAATGTGAAACGAGAAAATTAAAACAGCGTTCCGAAGAACCAAATAGCTCTAGATTATTTTTTCCGACGAGTGAAGCACTTTTTTGGAAAACATCCTGGTTCTCGATTATCAAGTCTGCAATTCTTTTTAATAAGGTATTTACATCACTAGGGTAGTTCATGGGCAGCAGGGTTATATGATATGTAACATAAATTCAGAAGCACTAATGTTATCTTCCTCCGAAAAGACTAAGGCTTGAATATCATTCACTACTATTTCTGAAATTAACGCCCCTGGAGTCCAACCTAACCATTCTTCGATAGCCTCTCTTGCATCTACGATAGAATTTGCTTCACTTTGATTAGATAAATGAATTGTAATTGGTATCCCCTGTGCTCGACTCCACATGATTGCCACTAAACATTTTTTTTCTGGCCAAATGTGCCAGCTTTTTCTTGTAAGGTGGTTCGCAATTGGGCTAAAATTATCACTGAACGCTTTAAAAAACTGTTGGAAACCCATCACTCGATTTCTAGGATTCAGCACTTGAAGCATTGAGTAATCCCAAACTGCTTGATTTTCACTTACCGCAAGTTGTTTATAATCAATCTCTGAGAAATTCAATTCTACCAGTTTCACATAGTGCTTTTTTATATTTTCTCCTATCAATTCGATGAAATATTGAGGATTCTCACTAACTTCATTTTTTGTAATAACATCTTGTACGCTATAATCGCGAAAAGAAAGTCTAGTATCTTTGTAGTCTACATGATTGGAAACTATGACATGCAACGTGCCTTCACTTTGTTTGACATCGTTAAGATACTCTTGGACTTCTTTACTACTCCGATCAGCATTATTTTCAGGATTTAGCGACAGATCCAAAATAACCAAAGCATAATGCTTTTTTTTAAGCAAATCGATGGCTTCAATGGAGCTATCAACACTATCTACATTGTACTTATCAGGAATCCACTCTTTATATCTTCTTTGATATGCAGGGTCGTCTTCAACGATCAATATTCGAGTTGTGCTCATAACAGATTTGTTTAGTTAAAAGAAAATAGGCAAAACAATTTCAATATTAGTTCCCTCAGATGAATCTGTTGGTATAACCTCGACAGTTCCATAAAAATATTCGATGTAATACCGAATAAACCACATCCCTAAACCTTGCCCACGTTTGTGTTTTTTAGTACTAAATCCATGGTTAAAAATTTGCTCTCGATTTTCCTCAGGGATACCTGATCCATTATCGATAATGTTTATTTGTGCTTTTAAAAGATCCTCTTTCTTGAAATCGACTTTAATGGTAATTAGCCGTTTTTCATCTTCGGTTGCTTCAATAGCATTGTTGACAAGTGCTTCAATAACTTGCTGGAATTGCGCCGTTAATTCACAAATCATTTCTTTTTTAACGTTTGCATCGTATTCCATTCTGACAGCCGCAGATGCAACCAAATTTTGATATTTTTTTTCAAGTGTGATTTGTATTTCATCGATTAAGTTTATCCTCTTCCGCTCTCGGTCCATCCGATCAGGATTAAAGTCTTTTTGCAATTGAGTCGTAAGTTCATGTACCTCTTGCAACTCTTCAACCATATCTTTGATGTATTGAATACCATCTCGGTTTTTAAATTTCGGGAAATCTATTTTTTGACTTGATGCACTCTGCAACAAATAATTTAAATCTCCTTTAACTCCATTAATTTTGCCGCCGATTTTGTGCAAATGATCTATTGCAATGGTTCCCATCTGGGTCAAAATCAAACTATTCAATTCAGCTTTTTCGCGTTTTTTCTTGCCAAGCCTAAACCGCCCCGCCGCAATACTTTCCGCCATCCGCTTTGCCAGAATGCTGATGATTCGAGTATCGAAGTCGGTAAACACATTTTTTCGAGAGTCTTCAATGTTGATCAGTCCAACAAGGTCGTTATCTTGATCCCCATGAATCAAGGGTACGACCAACTCACTTACTGCCCCTCCTGGTTCGCCACTCAAGTTTCTATAGAATTCCACATAAGGCGAAGATGAAATGTCATTTAACACCAGAGGTGTTCTGCCTTTTTCAAAAATAACGTATCGCCCACAGATTGAGTTATCGGGGTCAAGGGTAGAATTAACATAATTTCCATTGGTACTATCCGCAACGACCGTTAAATGTTTTTTATCTGTATCCAACAACATAATTTGGCCAAAGCGAAAATCCAATATTTGCAAAATATCATCAAGTAATTTTTTATAAATTTCATAAGCGCTTTGTTCTCCCGAAAGCAGCGCTGCGTTAAAATTGTCAATCAGTTCAATCCCTTTCCAAAGTTTGGTTTGACCAATGGCAATGGCAATTTGCCCGGCCAATAACTTACAATGGTCAACTTCTTCTGGGGTGAATTGTCTTTCTTCTGGAATTTCAAGATTGAAGACGCCCAAAATTTTATTCCCGCTGCTGTCTTGAAGCGGTATAATCAACTCCCCTTTGGTATCCGGGTGAATTTCTTTGTATCCAAGTTCGTTAGCAGCATTAGCAACATTGATGATTGCTTTCTGCTCGATTGCTTTACCTACTAAGCCAGTTGATAATGGATATGTTCGATTAAGCACCAATTTATCCTTTGAAGCTACGATCCGAAGCTGATCTTGCTCAATCTGCAGGATGTGTGCATACTTGGCACCAATCAGTTCAGTTCCTTTCTCCAAGACAAGTTCGTATACTTCATCCGAAGAACTGGTAGTTTGCAAAATTTTTCGATCCAATTGATTAATTAGCTGTTCACGCTCATGGTAACTATTAAGCGAATTCATCAATTCATTAAATCTTTTAGTAATATCCTCTACCTTATTTTGCCATGGTGGCAATTTTTGCTCATTCATTGGAATTTAGGTTATTTTATTAGTAATATGTTATAGTAATTTATACCCGCAATATAATGATACGAAACAACATATCAAAATAACTTTTCGATTATTTTTCACACCACACCTGATTGCATTAATACTGTTATACTAAAAGCCCTAAAACCACTTCCTCCCCCGCATCCTTTTTTTCAAATCCTGCGAGAAATGGTATTCATCCAGCACCCCTACCAGGCGGTTCCAGGGATTGTATACGGGTAAGGCACCTGCGTCGGAAGTTTGCAGGATGCCAAACGCCTGCCGCAGGTTTTCGGCACTCACCAGGGGGTGAATGTCGGGCAACATGTATTTGCTCACGGGCGTTTGCAGGTCATTCTTTTTATGGGCTTCTTTTAGCCTGAATTCGGGCAATACCCCCATCAGGTTTTGCCATTCGTCAAATACCAAAAAATTCTTTTCCAGGCCTAGTCGGTGAATTTCCATAACGGTTGACATCGAATCTGTGAGGTACACCCGCGAAAAATTACCCCGCATCAATTGATCCACTTTCAGTTGCCCTACCAGGTGCTCCATGCGCACCGAGCGGTATTCGTTTTCGGCTGTAAACAAGATGAATAAGCCAATCAGGGCATACATCGGGTTGGTTTGCCATACCCCCAGGGCGATCATGCCCAAGGCCAAAGCCTGACCAATCCGGGCAGCGACCATGGTTGCCCGCAAACGACCCAAGCCGATTGAAAGCAGAGCGCGTAAGATGCGGCCTCCGTCCATCGGGAAAGCAGGAATGAGGTTGAAGGTGGCCAAAATGACATTGAGCCAGGCCATAAAAAATATAAAGCGATCGAGATCCGAATATTCGTACAGGAAATAATTGCCATTGGAAAAAACAACCCCATTGACAATTTCCCAGCGTTGCTCGGGCGTGAAGTTGAACAAATACAAGCTGAACAAGGCCGCGATGGCCACATTGACCAAAGGCCCGGCAATGGCGACCCAAAATTCGTGAGCGGGCTTTTCAGGCAAGTGATCCAGGCGTGCTACCCCGCCAATCGGTAAGAGGATAATGTCGCGGGTAGTGACACCGTAGCGCCGTGCTGTCAGTGCGTGGCCAAATTCGTGTAAAACCACCAAAAAAAACAAGACCAGCACAAAAATACCCGACCACATCATGGCCATTTTGTCCCAATCGGTATCATAACCGGCGTACAACACGTAGCCCAACACCAACACAAAGAAACTCCAGTGCACCCTCACTGGTATCCCAAAAACACGGGCAATCCGAAACGCTCCAGTCATAATCGTTGAGGAGTTGAGAGGTTGAGGAGTTGAGTGTCGGTCACCGAGCGAAGCCGAGGTGCGACACTCAACTTCTCAACCCTCAACTCCTCAACGATAACTTGATTAGTTTTTTACTGCTGATTTAGTCCCCACGGAGTCCATTTGCACAATCCAGCCAGAGCTTTCTCCAATGAAACGAATCAGGTCGATGATTTCGATTCCTTGCTCGCGGGCCTGTTTAATCAAATCACTTTCTTTGGCCTTTTGTTCAATCAGGTCGCGGGCTTTTTTATTGATCTTGTTGTAATCCTCCGGTGTGAAGGTATTGAAGGAGCCTTCAGAAATGTCGTAATAGTCGATGTCGTGGTCGATGGAAATGATTTCCGGTTCCTTGGGGATGTTTTTGATGGTGATGGTTTTGGTGGCCGTATCGGCTTTGATGTCCAGTCCTTCCAGGTCGAAACCGACCGAGACCTTAGCTTTAACGCGCAACAAGGCTTTTTTTCGGAAAATCCACCAGTCGTATCTCCAATAGTCTTTGTGGTTGTACAACTCTGAAAAATAACCCTCTACAGTAACCAATTTGGCTACTGTTTTCATTTTTTCCAATAATACCGAGGCTTCCGCTTGCGTTACGACCCTTTCTCTGGGCATGAACACACTGCGGGCAATCCAAAAGCCTCCGATAAACACGGCAATAAATCCCAATACAAGCAGTAAACGACGCATAGCCTATTTTTTTGGCCAATATAATCAATCCTTAGTCCTCCGGGCTGATTTCCTCATCCGCTTTTTTGTCCTTGACTTTGGCGCTCAAGGGGTAACGCACCCCTCGGTAGCTCTTCAAGATGACTTTTACCGAGCCAATGGAGATCGGAGATTCGATCATCAGCGGCAGGCGGTTTTTATCATCCGAAGCCCAGATGGTCAGGTTTGAACTTTCTTTAAAAATGTACCCTTTGATCACTTCGGGATTGAGGGCTACGGTATTAAAATGCCCCAAACCGCGGATTTTTTTGTTGGGAAATTTCCCCTTGTAGTTCACTTTTAGCGGCCAGGTTTTTTTGTCAATAAAAATCTTGATCGGAAAATCCTGTCCTGGTCGCATTTGGTCAAAACTAAGGTTGCGGGCGCAATACACCATCGAAAGGATATCGTGGATGCA
>Ga0116157_10000428_pt1 | contig 43686 bp, 39 predicted proteins | sample AD_UKC048_MetaG_FD_89882 | JGI IMG/M metagenome (GOLD analysis project Ga0116157, IMG submission 89882) | Active sludge microbial communities of municipal wastewater-treating anaerobic digesters from USA - AD_UKC048_MetaG | ecosystem: Engineered > Bioreactor > Anaerobic > Digestate | place: USA... | reverse complement strand
TCAAAGGAAAACCGCGCTCCGAAAAACGCGATTTTGGAGGGTCTGGTGCCACCGATCCGCGAAACACACTCTGCAAACGCGAAAAATCCCAGTCTTTGCCAGACCTTTCCCAATAAATGGCTCCCATGGCGCGGTTTTCCCAGAGCCCGGAATTTCACAGCCCGCAAGGCTGTGAAATATCCGGGCTAGTTCTTTGAGGCGGTCATCAGAACCAGAATGGCAACGCCCCCAACGGCGAGGGACACGATGAAAATCAAGAGAAGCACTCGCCCCGCGCGGTCAAGCTCCTTTGTGTCATCATAGCCCTCCTGGCAGATCGCGCAGGGGACCGTGACGAAGAGATTTACGATCGGCACCAAGATGAGCAAGGAGTACCATCCACTTCTCCCGATGTTATGCAGCCGATTGACCACGAGGACAAAGCCGAAGAAAAGGCAAACGAGAGATCCGAACATGGCCAGGCCACTGTCGCCGCTGAGGCTGGAGAACAGCCAAAATGCCGACATCGCGAGTGTTCCGAACCAGTAACCAATTCGCCGGATGCCGCCATATACCTTGATGGCTGGATAGGGTTCCGTGACAGCCGTTGGGGGATCGATTGGCGATTGCGGCATTGCGGCGATCGATTGCAGGGTGGAGGGATCTGCCGGTGCCTGGGCTTGCTTTCGCTGGGCGGGTTCGTCATAGGCACAGGGGGTAGGCAATGGCGGCGCGGAGCTGACAGGCACCCCCACAGGATCCGTGACCTGCATCAGATCCTGCGCAGGGAGCCAATCCCCCATTCCATCGGTCCATATCAGGGTCTGGGGCGCGATCGCGCGAGAATTCAGGAGCGCGAGGATCTGTTCTTCTGGCACCGGGCCAATTGGGGTGCTGCCCTGTGCATAGTACCATGCGCGGTTCATTGAATTACCCCCATGCGTCAGATGCCAGTGGGTTAGAATGGAAATAAGGGCAGCCGCATCGCCTGAGGACGCATGCTGCAGCCATTAAAAGGAACTTCGGTCCCATTCCCAATCTCTCCCGTGCACCATCACTTCCGGAACATCTCGAAAGCCTGAAGGCCCGCGACCACATTTGCGCGGACCAGTTCGGGCATCGCCGTCACCACCTCCGCCGGGAGCGGGGACGCCTTCGCCCCGCTGCACCGCTCCCACAGCGGGATGTCGATCTTCTGAAACGTGACCACCACATTCCGCACCGGGGCCATCACAACGCCGGGCATCTCCTTGACCTCCCGCGCCCCGAGGATGGTCCATCCATGAAAGCCCTTCTGGCGCGCATCTCAGTATGCCGAGGTGACGATCGTGAACTCCCACGTGTACCGGTAGTTCTTCTCGAAACTCTCCGTCCCCGAGCACGGCATGACGCCAGCTGCCGTGGCCGAATACTCGTAGGCGCCCGCCGGCAGGCTGGTCGTGGATGTGCCACCCGCTGGGATCGTCAAGTGCCTCTCAACCGCGCCCGAGACGCGCAGGGAGATCTGCCGGTCGGTACGGTTCACCATTACGACCTCGGGCTTTTCGAGGCCCGCGACGTACTGCGCCCGAAACGGACCGGACGACCCCGATGGCTGGGTCGCGCAGCCGCCCAGCAATGAAATCGCGATGAGGGCGCCGAGCCTGCGGATGCCCGCCCCCCGCTTCGAACCGCTAAATGCGCTCCACATGCATCGCTCCTTGTTTTGATGTTCCATTTTCAGGTTTCTGTCCTCCAGAGCGCGACGAAGGAGTTCCTACGGCATCGACAGGGCCAAGATCCGGCCCGGATCCCGCCCTCGGCCGGGGGCATCCGGCACGACCTCCTCCTCGCACCGCTCACACCACACGCGGGCAGAATATCGGGAAAGCCTCTGCCCGCAACACGAATCGATGTCCCAGTTTGTGATTCTTGGTCGCTGAGATCAGTGGTGGCTGGGGACTGGACTTCGCGCGCCATTCCTTCCTTATGACTCGGTAGTTAATCGCGTAGGCCCACTGAATTCGAACATCCTTGCAAGCCCTAGCTCGAGACTATATCGTCCGTTCGTGGGCGTTGTTTGCGGGCGACATCGCTGGAGTTTGCACGAGTTTACGCTTCGGTCGGCAGTGTTAACTGCCGCCCTGTTGATCCCCGTATCCGCCACAGCCACCACCATCCGCAAGCTCTCGTTGGATGAGCTGATCTCAAGCGCGGATGACATCGCGGTCGGGAGGTGCGAGAAGAAGGAAACGATCTGGATCGAGAGGCGGATCTTCACCATCTCGACCATCGCGGTGAGCCACGGGGCGAAGGGAGATGCGGCCGGGGGCCAGAAAATCCAGGTCCACACCCTGGGAGGGAGCGTTAAGGAACCGCTGCCGGTGACCATGCACGTGCCCGGCGCCGAGACCATGGCCGTGGGCGAGGAGATGCTGCTTTTCCTTGAGCGTTTCGGGGACAAGAAGCAGTTCCGCCGCGTCGTCGGGATGTCGCAGGGCAAGCTGCCGATATCCGACGAACCCAAGACCAAGCAGAAGGCCGTCCATTTCGAGTTACCCGTGAAGGGGGTCAAGTGGGTGGACAAGAGCGGCAAGGCGGTCGCCCCCGATGCACCGGACGCTCAGGAGGAACCGACCCCCGAGGGCAGCCTCGAGGGATTCCTCGGGCGCATCGGCAAGATCAGGGCTGAGCAGGAGAAGCAAAAGCAGCCTGGCGGGGCGAAAGGCGGCGGGCCGTGAGGGCTAACGGCCCATTGAAAGATGCCTTTGGATGCCGAGGCCGGCGTCCCTCCCCAGATTATGTCGGGAGGGCCCGCGGCCTAAGTCCGCCTCAAAACTCTGGGAACGGCGCCGCCTGGCACAGGCGGCCTACAAAAGCTGTAGGGCGTCTCTGCGAGACGCCACCATGTGACGACTCGGTTTTGAGACAGGCTCGCCCCGCGGGCCGGGTCGGTCATGGCCGCGGACAGGTTTTTCAACGGACTGCCAAAGCGCATGGCTTGCGGTCGCGCATCCCACGTGCGATGGCCATCGCGCTCCGCGGTCTCATCGGGCTGGTGCCGGTTCTCTCCTGGGGCTATGGCAACCTCCAGTTCCACGACGCCCGCGCCAACATCGTCAACACCCTCTGGGACGAGCGGCAGTACGACTACGCCGCGTTCTCCAACGGCATCCCCTGGATGATCAGCACCAACCTGATCCCGGGCTCGACCCTGTCCAACATCAGCCTGGCCCAGTTCCAGGGCATCGTGAGCAATTCCTTCGCAACGTGGCAATCGGCGCCCGAGACCAAGATCCGATTCGCCTGCGGCGGGATCACGACCAACAACCCTTCGGGCACCAACATCGTCTCGCTGCCCCCCAGCCCGAAGCTCGACGGGGACAACGTCGTGGGTTTCGGCAGCCTGCCCTCCGGGGTGCTGGGCCTGACCTGCCAGTTCGTGCTCAACGACGAGTACACCTTCACCGGCACCAACAGCGCCTTCGGCGGCAGCGACCCCGATCCCGACATCCCCGAAGGCACCTACCCGTCCGGGACCATCCTGGACGCCGACATCCAGCTCTCCACCACCGCCCAGTGGAGCGTGACGGGCGAGCGAGACAAAATCGATATCCAGGCGACCATCACCCACGAGATCGGACACTTCATCGGCCTGTGCCACTCCGTCGTCGGCGCGCCCTACCCCGCCACGATGTACCCCTTCGCCGAGAGCAATCCCGACGGCTTGGCTGCACGGGAACTGTACGCCGACGATAAGGCCGGTGTCGCCGCGTACTATCCCTCGCCATCCTTCGCGACCACGTTCGGTTCGATCTCCGGCCAAATCCGCCGACAGGACAATTCGAGAGCGGTGCCTTCGGCTCACGTCGTTGCACGCCTCACCAACGACCTCTCCCACGTCGTGGCCTGCTACGCGGACACCAACGGCCAGTACCGAATCGATGGCCTCGTGCCCGGCGGCTACATCCTGCGAGTCGAGCCTCTTCCAAAAGCGGCAAAAGGCGCGACAACCGGGAGCATTATCAACGACATCGTCAAGTCTTGGTACGACGTCGACTTCTTACCCCAGGTCTACGCGAACGCCGCACGAGAGGCGGACGCCGCCCTTGTGGCAGTTGCCGCGGCTGTCATCACGTCCAACTCTAACTTCGCCGTCCGCGACGGTGACGTCGCCGACCTCCTCGAAGACGACGACACCCCCGTCCAAGCCAGGACCATTTCCACCGACGGCAAAAAGGAATTCCACAACATCTATCCCGCGTACGATGTCGATTGTTTCTCGTTCGCGGCTGCCGCCGACAAAGAGTACATCATACGGACTACCGATCACGGTGAAAATGCGGGCGCCTACACAATCCTCACCGACTCCAAGAGCCGCATTCTCTCCGCGCAGAAGGATCCCACGACCGACTCGTGGATCCACTTCCTGCCACAGACAAACGGCATTTACAGCATCAGCGTCAGGCATGCGGACGCATGGGCGGTCTTCAGTGCCCGAGCCGGTGCAGGCACGCAATATGCGGTTTCCATCAAAGAGCAGACTCCTGTCGTGCATCACGTCAGCGGCACGGCGGGCAGCGATTCGGGCGGCGACGGGACCATGGCCAGCCCGTGGGCCACCATCCTCTATGCCATTAACCATGCCACGGCAACGGCAAACCGGCCGGCGGCGCTCGCGGTCGCCGCAGGCACGTATGCCGAAACCGTCACGATCCCCAGCCACCTCGCCGTCCTCGGGGGCTTCAACCCGGCGAACTGGGAGCGCGACACGGAACTCTATCGCACGATCCAAGCGGGGAATTCGGCGGCCACCGTCGTCGTCGCAGCCGACCATTCCCGACTCGACGGCATGGTGATCCAAGATGGCGCCCTCGGAGTGGCGGCCAAGGGCCGCAGCACCGTGGTCGGGAACGTCATAACAAACAATATCCAGGCGATCTCATCGCGTGATCCGACCGCACCCGTGATCATAAATAACCGGGTGACGGCGACGTCCGGGGGGGTGGCGTGCGACATATACGACAGTTATCCTGTGATCCTCGGAAATTCTATAATCGACAACGCGGGCTGTGGGATACAACTCTTCCAAAACCAGTACGCCATCTCGGTGGAAGTCGCCGATAATCTGATCGCCGCCAACAGAGGTGGCGGCGCGTGGTGCAATGGTTATCGCGAGTATTTCTTGAGAAACGTTTTCGTAGCGAACAGTGCAACCGATGGCGGTGGCATATCTGTGCATGGATCTCTGACTCGATCGACCATTCAGGACAACGTGTTTGTGGGGAATTCAGCGAGTGGCGGAGGGGGAATCGGATCGGATAATGCCAGGCCATCGATAATCGCCAACAGGATCGTGGGCAACCAGGCAACAAATGGCTCGGGCATCAGATTCTATGGGTACTACACCTGGCTCGATTCAACCGCATGCAACAATCTCATCATCGGAAATGCCTCGATGGCTGGTGAGACAAATGCCGTCATGGATGTGAGTAAGCAGAGCCAGAATCTGATGCTATTGGGCAACACAGTAGCATTGAATCGGGGGAGCGCCCTGAGCATACGAAGTCCGGGTAATGACGATACGATAGATGCGTTCAATAACGTGTTTGCTCTGAATTCAGGCTACGGGATATGGGAGGGACGATCAGACGCGGATCCGGATGTATGGTCGAATGATTTCTATGCAAACGGTCATGGCAACTACTGGGATTATGATACGACGAACACGTACAATAGTGCGGCGGACATAAATAGTCTGGTGCGGAACGGACCGCATCACGGGGTGGCGAATAATGTCGATTGGGTGCCAGAGTTCGTTGGCGCCCCCTGTGGGTCGGTGGCGGCTGTTTCGTATGACCGCGATGCCTGGAAGTCCGTTTTGATTGATAGTTCGGCCATGCTCGTGCCGGGGGCACTTTGTGGTTTGACCATTAATCCGAATACGAACCAGTGGCTGCAGTTCTGCATTGTGACGAACACGGCGACGACGATCACTGTTTGGGGAGATATGAGCGGGGTCGCGACGGCGGGCTGCGCGTATGCGGTGTTCGATTGGCACCTGGCGAGGGAGTCTAGGAACATCGATGCGGGAAGGGACATCGCTCCATGGTTGAATTCCGACATGGACTGGGAGTCAAGGCCTGCTGGGGTGGGGTGTGACATCGGCGCCGACGAGTTCGTGGACGGTGACGGGGACGACGTGGCGAGCCAATGGGAGGCGCGCTACGGGCTGAATCCGTCGCTTGCGGACACCGACGGCGACGGCATGCCCGACGGGTGGGAGCTGGCGTACCGCGACCCGTGGATCGCGGGGGACGGGAACCTCGATGCGGATGGGGATGGCATGCCCGATGGGGGCGAGTCCATCGCGGGGACCGATCCGGATGACCGGGAGTCGCTGTTGCGGATCCTGAGCATCGACCGGAGCCCGACGGGGAGCGTGGAGCTGGTGTGGAGCAGCGTTCCGCGGAAGCGGTATCTGGTGCTGTCGGGCACCAACCTAAGCCTCGGTTCTTGGCGCGGGATCAGCGCGACCAATGCGGCGACAACGGGGGCGAGCATTTTCACGGATTTCGGGGGGAGTGAACAGTCGAAATTCTACCGGGTGCAGGTGGCACCCTGATGGAGGATGACAAATCGATGAAGGACATAACGAAAGCCATGGCGGTGCTCGCCGCGGGATTGATGCCGGCGCTCGCCGGACATGCGGGTGGTTTCAAGGGGGTGTCGACGGTTTCCGTGGCCGAGGAGGTCACGATGCCGAAGAATGGCATGGGCTACTCGGGAGCCACGGGGGCCTGGGGGGCGGGCCTGTTTGGGGCCATCGGTGGCGCGGTGGCCTCTGCGGGCAATACCGACCCTCGAAACAAGTACGCGGATTTGGCCCGGGCCAATAACATCGACGTGGCGGAGATGTTCCGCACGGCGTTCATCGAGCGGCTGAAAGGCGCGGGGGTTTTCGATCAGGTGGGCGCAGCGCCGGCGCAGGGACAGTTCCAACTCCAGATCAAATACTATTCGATGCAGATCAGCGTCAAGAGCCTGGGGGAGATGCGGCGGATGCAGCCTACGATGATGGTCGTGTCAACGCTGCGCGACAGCGGCGGCAAGCAATTGTGGCAGAAGAATGCGGTGGTGGCGAAAGGCGCGAAGCAACCGAAGGGTTCTAACAACGAGGGTTATTGGGCGGATCCGGAGTTGTACCGCCAAGACTGGAAGATCGTAGCGAATCTGGCCGCGGAACGGTTGATTGAACCATTGGCAAAGGGGAGCAAAACCGCGTCGGGTTCGCCGCAGGGCGGAGGAACCCAGAAAACCCCGAAGCGCGCGGGCAGGTAGATCGCCGCCATGGCCTGGGGGCGTTACCGGATCGCTGCGAGCCCGAGATGAGATGAAACCGAGATCAAAGCTAGTCCTCTCCCGTGGGGGCGATCACGAGGGACGGGGACCAGATGGGCGACCCTCGGCCGCGGCACCGGTCAAGAGCCGATTCGCGCCAATGGCCCCAGACCTAGAGGCTGTCCCGCAACAGGAGGCCGTATTCGTCCCCGCGGGTTGGTCCAAGCAGGTCCTCATCCTCGTGAGCGTCCTGCTTGTAGCCGTCCTGGCCCTCGTCTTGCTCCTGGCCTCCCTGCGCCCAGGGCGCATGAGTCTGGGCCGATCGTATGTCGAGGCAGTACCTGCGGCACCATTGGCATTGCGGTCGCCGATCGAGGGCTTCTTCTCGGGTGACACCCTCCCGGCGGGTACGCCACTCGCCCCGGGCACCGTGCTCGGCGTCATAGAGTCCCAGACACACGGCGAAAAACTGGAGGCCGTCCGCCTGAGGCAGCGCCGGTTCGTCCTCGACCTACTTCTCCGCGACGAAGAAATGCCCAATCTCCAACTGCAGGAGCCGCGGGATGAGTTGCGCCGCGAGATCCTGCAACTGGCCCGGGATCTGGACCTGGTCGCCGCGGAGCGCCGCCTCGTTGAGGCCCAAGAGAAGGATCGGTTTATTCGCTGCCCCTGCCGGGGCGTGTTGGCGACCGACTTGCCTGTGCCGGGCCGAGTTGAGAAGAATGCCGAGGTCGCCCGCATCATCCCCGAGGGGTCGCGCATGCAGTTGCGGGTGCACGCGCCCCTCCCGCAAACCCTGGATTTCCTCAGGCGGGGGAAGATCCGGGCCGAATTCACCGCCCCCGATCGCCGGCTGACCGTCCCGGCAATCGTGGACATCCGGTCCTTGCAGGCCTACTCCAAGCAACCATTGGGATCAAATCCCGAGGCATGGGCCACCATCTCAGCAACCCCCGTGCACGATCTGCCCGCCGACTTCGGGCTGTTCATGTTCGGAAGCGTCATCACGCCTTCCCCCATGGACTGGGCCAAGGGGCTGTTTCCCGGCGGATCGATACTCCCGGGGCGCGCCGAAGAAGGCCGCCACGCCCCGGCCGCGGTGCCCGCCGGAACCGATAGGCGGCCATCGGCCGCGCGCGCGGTTTCCAGATCCGCGATGACGATTCCCGCGCTGTGGGTCCACGCCAAGAAGCTCGACGTGGCCTTCGAGCTGTCGGGAAAGATCAAATCATTGCCCGTATCGGCCGGCCAGACCGTCGAAGAGGGTGAGCTGCTGGCCGAACTCGACCCCGAGGAGATCGAAAACCTTATTCGTCGGCACGAGCAGATCTATGAGCGCGCCCAATCGGAGATCGAAGCGGCGAAGCTGAACGTTTCCATCGCCGATGCGAATTGGGAGACAAATGACAAACTGTTCGAGTCGGGTTCGCTCCCCCATCTCGACCACAAGCTGCTCTCCCTCGAACGCGACAAGGCACGGACCCTGGTCCTGGTGGCCGAGAGGACAGCCGGCACCGCTAAGGCCGAGCTTGAAAATTATCGCCTCTTGCGCCGGCGCCATCGCCTCCTCGCCCCCTGCCGGGGCCGGGTGCAGGAACTGTGCGCCGCCGAAGGAGAATACGCCAAGGTCGGCGAACCGGTGGTGCGGATGATTGGCGGCGACAGTGAGCTGCACGCCCTGGTCCCATCGCCCCCCCCGGACTCGCCCAGTCCCCCGCAATTCGCCCTGGACGCGTCGAAACCCCCTCTCCTGGAGGCGGCCTGGACCCGCTGCGTGCCCCTCGCACCCGGCATATGGGTCTTGCCCCTCCGCGTGTCCGGCGGACTCTCCGCCATATCCGGTAGCGAGGCGCGCATCAGGGTCATCTTTTCACATGACGAAACATTCGCTCCATGGCGGGACGGTCTTCTCGATTTGGGCGGCATGGACGCTGGTCTTTGAGATCGCCCTTTTCCTCGCCTCATGCCACCTGCGTGACGAGAATGGCTTTCTCTGGGTCGGCTGGACCATAACCCTGGGATGCCTCTTGGCGTACTCCGCCTGGGACTGCACCCTCCTGACGATCTGGTCGCTCGCTCGCTTCCGGGGCCTTTGCGGTCCAGATCCGGTGCCGCTGGCGCTGTCACCGGCGGAACGGGAGGATGCCGAGCGCGCCGCGGCGGGGCTCGCCCTCGTCATCCCCGCCCACAACGAGGCGTCCACGCCGGAGGATTCCGAGGCCTTCGCCAAGAATATCGCCGAAATCATCCAGCTCACACCCCGCGCCGCACCCCTGTTCATCCTCTTCGACTCCCCGTCGGCCCAGAGAGAGTCGGAGCAAGCGGTCGTGCGCCGTGCGCGTCAGATGCTCGAAGAGGCCGGACACGGACCGCAGTGTGGCCGCATCCGCGTCGTGGAGTATCGGGATAAGCCTCCCCAGCTAAGAAGCAAACCGGGGAGCCTTTCCCTGTGGCTCAAAGATCACGGCCATGCCTTCGAATACATGATGGTGCTCGACGCCGACAGCTCGCTCCGCCCCATCGGCGCCCGCGATCTGGAGGGAACCGACGTCGTGCACCGGCTGCTGTTTGCGATGGAGCGATATGCGCCAAGGCCCCACCTCATCCAAACCAGCATCCGCGTCACCGGCGGGCGAACCATTTTCGGCTGGCTCGAGGAGGAAGAATCCTCCGCATCCAGTTTCCACGCCGGCATCTTCGCGCTGATCTTCGGAAATCAGGCCCCTTGCTTTGGGCACAACTTCATCTGCCGTCCCTCCGAGTTCTCCAGGCACCTGCGGACCGACTACCTGTCGCACGACATGATCGAATCGGCATCTCTTGCCGCCCACGGAAAATCATGTTTCATGACCCAGGCCGCCGCGACCTCCGAAAGGCCCGAGGAACCAGCCAGCGCCTGGTTGCGCCGCGACGCACGCTGGGCGCGTGGATGTGGGCAGTGGTGGCACTATCTCCTGCGCAAGAGGCCCCCTTGGCGCCCGTCGGTCTATCTGCTCCTCGCCCTCTCCAACTACCTGGCGCAGTACGGCGGATGCGCGGCGATCTTGCTGGCCTGTCTGGCCTACCGTCACGACATGACCCTCATGCACGCCGCCGCCCCCGCGTACTTTCTGCTCGCCATCGTCGTCTCGGCGCCGCTCATCACCAAGAAACTGGCCGGGCGCTCCCTGCGCACCGTCATCGTCGCCTCCGTTTTGCGCCTGCTGCTCTTCACCGGACTCATATGGCCGAGGACAGTCGCATTCCTTCTGGGGCCCGTGCGTGCGCGGTGGTCCCCGCGTCCTTTCAGAAACGCCCAGATCCGATGCAACCCCCTTTGGGATGCCGCGCAAATGCTCCCCATCTCCCTCTTGGCACTGGCGCTTTGGCCCAGGGCGGCGTGCGACAATCCAGGATTCGGCCCCGCCATGCTCCAGTTCGCCCTCGGGGCCATGATGCTTAGCCCGATCACCGTCGCACTGATGAGCTGGCCCATCGGGGGTCGGGGCCTCCAGAACGGTTAGTCCGGCTGTTGGACCGAGTCCAAGAGACCCCTATGGATTCGCCTGCGGCTGGGGGGTGGGGGTGGCAGCGGGTGCCTTTGGCCCGAGCCGTTGGCGGATCTGCGTGGCGCGATCGGGATCGAGTTTCAGGGCCTTCTCCCACGACTCTCGGGCATCCTGGTGGCGCCCGAGTTTCTCGAGGATGTCGCCGCGGTGCTGGAGGATCTCGGGCTCGTCGGGCTCGGCCTTGAGCGCGCGGTCGACTTCGGCGAGTGCCTCGTCAAGGCGACCCAGTCGGAAGTAGACCCACCCGAGGGTATCGAGATACGCGGTGTTGCCGGGTTCCAATTCCAGGGCCTTTTGCACCAGCTCGAGGGCCTCGGCCAGGTTGATGCCCCGGTCGGCCCATGTGTAGCTGAGGTAATTCATGGCGGGGTGGTGGCGGGGCTGGGCCCCGATTGTCTTGCGGAGCCAGCCCTCGGCCTCGGCGAGATCTCCCTTGCGCTCGAACACGATGCCGCGGTTAAACCAGATGAAGGGCAGGCTGGCCTGTTGCTCGCCGAACTCGGCGATCTTCTCGGCCTCCGCGAGGGCGGCCAGCGCGCGATCGAAGTCGTGCATCTCGGTTGCGGCGTTCGCGGCGGCGAGCCGCAGGGGGATGGATGCCGGGAAACGTTTTGACGCCTGCTCGAGCATCTGGAGGGAATCGGCGTGACGTTTCAGGATCTCGGACAACAGCCTGTGGAGATCGAGATAGGGGTTTGGGGATGCGACAGGGCCATTGACTATCTCGCGGAGAAACCGTTCGGCGTATTCCCAATCCTTGTGGCGTTCGCTCATGGCGGCGAGGTCGCCGAGCGGGATCCCCTTCTGGCGGGCGGCGTCAAGGGCCCTGCGCATCTCGTCGCGGCGGCCGATCCGGCCATAGACGTCCGCAAGGCTGACGAGGAGGTCGGGGCGGTCGGGTCGTTCGCCGACGATGCGTTCGAGCAGGGGGATGAGGTCGTTGTGGCGACCGAGCTGCGCATAGACGGCGGCCAAGAGGCGCCGCGCGTCGGAGGCGACCGCGGATTCTGAGTGGACCAGGGGCCCAAGGATGGGCAGGGCCTCGGCGGGTTTTTCCGCGTAGATGCGGAGCTGCGCGATCTTCAGCTTGAGCGCTGGACCGGCGTTGGGCAGTGCGGCGCCCGCCTCGAAGAGGGGGAGTGTCTTGATGGCGATGTCTTTGACGCCGAGCTTATCGTGCTCCGAGAGAATGTCGGCGTAGCTGCGGCCTACGAATTCCCAAAACGCGCTATCATCGGCGTTGTCCTTGGCGCGGATGCGCAGGAAGTCGATGGCGATCTGGGGGCCATACTGGTTGGCGTCCAAGTCATAGAGCACGGCCTGGGCAAGATGGCCTGATTGTTCTCCGTCCAGGGCGCGCATGGCGGCCTCGCGGGCGTCGTCCGGGCGTCCCGTCCTGCGGAAATCGACGGCGAGGCGCAGCTGCATGAGCGGATCATCGGGAAGTTGCTCTCGGATCCGGTCGAGATTGGCGAGGGCGCGGTTCGTGTCTCCGCGCTGGAGGAATTCGTGCGCGAGGCCGAGGGCCAGATTGGTGAGGCCGGCATCGCGACCCGCGGCATCGTGCCAGAGCAGGAGCGCGCGATCAAGTTGCCCCGCCCTGCGCGCCCGGATGCCCTGGGCGTATTCCGCCAGCGCGGTGGCGTATGATTCATCCTTTTGGCTGAGCTGGAGCGACGGGCCGTCGTCGGAACGCAGCGCCGCCCGGGCTCCCGGATCTGACATCCGGCGCGAAGGCGATTCCTCTTGCGAACAGGCGGCGACCAGCAGCACGGCGATGAGGGCGCTGGCCACGCTGCGCGGCGTGGGGGTGGAATCTCGGAACCCCGTGGGCATGAGGACCTTTAGCAGCATGGCGGACTTCTTAAAGCCCGGCGGGCCAAACGGCGCCTCTCGGATTCTGGATGCGGGGCACACCCCGACCTGCGCGGGTGATGTGTGCTCGGCGGCTGGCCCGCGTGCAACCGCGGCGACTCAAGACTTGTATCGCAGGCGCTTCTTGTGCCGGTTGGCGCGATTGCGTTTGCGACGCTTGTGCTTATTGATTTTCGCCTTGCGGTGTTTCTTTAGCGAACCCATGGGCTTCCGTTTCAGTAGACGACTTTGTTCAGCGGATATTCGATGATCCCCTCGGCGCCGAGGGCCTTGAGGCGCGGGACAATTTCCCGGACGACCGACTCGTCCAGGACCGTCTCGACCGCAATCCAGCCGCCGTTTGCCAGCGGGGACACCGTGGGATTTCTAAGCGCGGGGAGCGCCGAAAGCAAGCCCGGCAGGGCCTTTTCGGGGAGGTTCATCTTGAGCCCCACTTTGTCCCTGGCGGCGAGCGCCGCCCGCAGCAGGAGCATCAGGTTCTCAAGCTTTTCGCGCTTGGCGGGATGGGTCCAGGCGGCGTGGTTGGCGATCAGCTGGGGAAAGGACTCCATCAGGGTATCGACGATGCGCAGTTTGTTGGCGCGGAGGGAGGAACCGGTCTCGGTGATATCGACGATCGCATCGACCATCTCGGGGACCTTGACCTCGGTGGCGCCCCAGGAGAACTCGACGTGCGCCTCGACGCCATTCTTGGCGAGGTAGCCTTGGGTCAGGCCCACCGCTTCGGTCGCGATGCGCTTTCCGGCGAGATCCTTGACCGAGCGCACGGGGGACTCCTCGGGCACGACGAGCACCCATCGGGCCGGGGAGGACGTGGCCCGGCTGAAGGGAAGGTCGCCCAGGACGTGGACATCGCTCCCGTTCTCGGCGATCCAGTCCTTGCCGGTGATGCCCGCGTCGAGGAAACCGTTTTCGACGTAGCGGCTCATCTCCTGTGCGCGGAGCAGGCGGAGGTCCAGGCCCGGGTCGTTAACGATCGGGCGATAGGATCGCGAGCTGACGGTGATCCGCCAGCCGGCGTGCTCGAACAGCGCGAAACACTGATCCTGGAGGCTGCCCTTTGGCAGTCCCAGGCGCAGCGGCAGGCCCTGTTCTGTCTGTCCCTTCAAACTCATCTTCTAGAGCCCTTCTTTCTCGACATTGTGGGCACGATTGTCGAGCCGAAAAAGGGCGGGCGAAAAAATGGGGAACGTGGGGCCAGATTTACGGGAAGTAGTTTCGCCCGAATGGCGGCCTGGGCCGACGGCCAAGGCGCACTGCGTGTTGCGGACGCGACCGGCCGTGGCCGGCTGGGGTTTCCCGAGCCGGGCGATGGCTGGGCGCCCTGGGGGCCTTGCCTGATTCGCCCTTGACAGAGAATGCGCATATGGGAATATGCCTAAAATGGAATATATCGAGATCTACAAATGCCTCTGCGAGCGGACGCGGCTGCGGATTTTGAACCTGTTGCGGGAAGGGCCGCTGTGCGTGTGCCACCTGCACGAGATCCTGGGGGAGGCGCAACCCAACGTGTCGCGGCAGCTGGGATACTTGCGGGCGCACGGGGCTGTGGAGTCGCAGCGGCACAACAACTGGATCATGTATCGGCTGCCGGATCGCCGGCACCCGATTCTGGAAGAGAACCTGAAGTGCCTGCAGGACGTGGCGCGCGAGGACGGTGTATTCCGGCGGGATCTGGAGCGGCGGGCCTCGGTGGTGCGGCGGATCGCGCGGACGCGTGAGGGATGCCCAGACGCGGTAAGGGTTCGGGGATGCTGCTGAGAGAATGGGGGGAGCGATCATGCGGCAGGGCGGTGGGATGAGAGCCAAGACGAGGGTCCTTTTCCTCTGCACGGGGAACTCGTGCCGCAGCCAGATGGCGGAGGGCTGGGCGCGGCACCTCAAGGCCGATGTCATCGAGCCGTATTCCGCCGGCATAGAGAGGCACGGCATGAACCCGCACGCGGTGCGCGTGATGGCGGAGGCGGGCGTGGACATCTCTCGACAGCGGTCGAAGACGGTGGACGAGCTGGGCGACCTGGTCCCCGACTACGTGATCACCGTCTGCGGCCACGCCAGCGGGCATTGCCCTGTCTTCCCCGGGAAGGCGAAGGTCATCCATGTGGGGTTCGATGACCCGCCCGAGCTGACAAAGAACATGCCCGAGGCCGAGGAGAAGCTGGCTGTTTACCGGCGCGTTCGGGACGAGATACGCACGTTCGTCGAGGCGCTGCCCGGCGCCGTGCTGGCATCCGAGACCGAGCAAATGGCCAGGGACGCGGGTCTGGGTCAGATCGTCATGGCCAGCAAGTCTGGCTACGTGGACGGCATGGTGGACTGGCAGGATCCGCTCTATCAGAAAATCATGGCGGAGCTGCCACCGGGGGCAAAACCCTCCGATTATATCACCAGCCTGGAGGTGAAGGCGCGAAAGACATGAAAAGGCGCCTCGCCTTCTTTGAGCGCTACCTGACGTTGTGGGTTTTGCTCTGCATGATCGTCGGCATTGCGCTGGGCACATTGTTGCCGGATCTGACGGCGACGTTGAGCCGGCTCGAGTTTGGTGAGGGCTCGCAGGTCAATATTCCCATCGCGGTGCTGATCTGGCTGATGATCTACCCGATGATGCTCAAGATTGATTTTGGATCGCTGGGTGGGATCGCGAAGCGGCCTAAGGGGCTCATGGTCACCCTTTTCGTGAACTGGCTGGTCAAACCGTTCAGCATGGCGTTTTTCGCATGGGTCTTTATCGGGCACGCGTTCTCGGCGTGGATCGATGCGGAGACTGCTAGGAATTACACGGCGGGACTGATCATCCTGGCGGCGGCGCCCTGCACCGCGATGGTCTTCGTGTGGTCGTACCTGACCGACGGCGACCCGGCCTATACGCTGGTGCAGGTGGCGGTGAATGACCTGATCATGCTTGTCGCCTTCGCTCCTATCGTGATGTTCCTGTGCGGCGTGGCCAACGTCGTCGTGCCACCGCGGGTCCTGGTCACCTCCGTGGTGGTCTTCATCGTCGTTCCCCTGGCTGCGGGATGGGCGACGCGGAAGGCGTTGTTGCGGACCCATGGCAGGGAGTGGTTCGAGCGGGATTTCCTGCCGCGGTTCCACCCCGTGACGGTGGTTGCGCTGCTGCTGACGCTCGTGCTGATCTTCGCGTTCCAGGCGGAAAACCTGACGTCGAAGTGGTTCGCGGTCATCCTGCTGGCGGTCCCGATCTCGGTCCAGGTCTACATGAACTCCGGCATCACCTACCTGCTGATGCGGGTGTTCAAGGTGCCGCACAACGTGGCCTCGCCGGGCGCCCTGATCGGCGCGAGCAATTTCTTTGAACTGGCGGTCGCCGTGGCGATCACGCTGTTTGGCCCCGGCTCCGGTGCCGCCCTGGCCTGCGTGGTGGGGGTGCTGGTCGAGGTGCCGGTGATGCTCTCCGTCTGCAACGTCTGTAACCGGACCCGCGGCTGGTATGCGCGGGCTTAGGTATCGTCATCGCAGTGAGGGAGCCAACAAAGCGCCGACTGTGCCCATCGCCAGCGGGGCCGCGACAGCGCCGAGGAAAATCGGTTGCAAGACTTCGCTGTTTTGCTAAATAACGAATATATGGCCAAGGCGTGCGCTTCAGTGGTGGGACGGCATCGGGTGGCGGCGCGGGTGTTCAAGGCGCTGGGGCATCCGGCGCGGCTGATGATGGTGGACGAATTATCGCGGGGCGAGCGGTGCGTGTGCGAGCTGAAGGCGCTGGTGGGATTTGAGATGCCGACGGTGTCGCGGCATCTGGCGGTGTTGCGGGAGGCCGGGGTGGTGGAGGACGAGAAGCGGGGGCAGCAGGTGTTCTACAGGCTGAGGACGCGGTGCGTGGTGCGTCTTTTCGATTGCGTGGCGGACGTGTGTGAGGGGCGGTCGCGCGGGGCGACTGGCGAGGCGGCCATGGCAAGCGCGGGCAGGTCGGGGGGCTGAGGATATGAGGCGAGACCTGAAGGTATTTTTGTGGATGGCCGGGGTGTTCGTCGCGGCGTACTTCATGCCGCTGTCGGAGGGCGGGGCCTTCAGCCGCGCGATTCTGGAAGGATTCCGGTTGCTGCAGTGGTACGTGCGGAACCACACGTTGGCGTGCGTGCTGCCGGCGATGTTCATCGCGGGGGCGATCATCACGTTCTTGTCGCAGGGCTCCGTGATGCGGCATCTCGGGCCGAAATCGAACAAGGTCTTGGCCTACGGGGTGGCTTCGGTCTCGGGGGTCATATTGGCGGTGTGCTCCTGCAGCGTGCTGCCGGTGTTCGCGGGCATATACACCATGGGCGCGGGCCTGGGGCCGGCATCGGCGTTTCTGTACTCGGGCCCGGCGATCAACATCCTGGCAATCTTCCTTACCGCGCGGGTGCTGGGCATTCCGATCGGGGCCGGGCGGGCGGTGGGCGCGGTGTTCTTTGCCGTGATCATCGGGGCGATGATGGCCGTCATCTTCCGCCGGAGCGAGGGGGAGCGCTTTGCGGGGGCCGCCGATCTGGCCGCGCCAGAGGCGCCGAGGCGCCCGCTTTGGAAGACCTCGTGTTTTCTGGCCGCGATGGTGGCCTTCCTGGTCTTCAGCGACTGGTACAACCCCGGCGATGTGGTGGTGCACCGGGCAGACGGCACGAAATTCGCAGCGGTGCAGCTTCAGGAGATGCGCCATGAAGTGGTGTTTCAGCTCAGTGAGCCATGGGGCGGAAAGACCGCGGGCGAAAAGGTCACGCTGCCCAAGGCGTCGATCGCGTCCGTCGAAGAGGCGAAGACATGGGTCATCGCGATCAACCATCAGAAGTGGGTGCTCGCTGGGCTGATGGGCGCATTGGTGTTGCTGATGGTCTGGAGATGGTTTGAGCGCGACGAGCTGAACCTGTGGATGTCCAACACCTGGGATTTCGCGAAAACGCTCGTCCCGCTTCTTTTTGGCGGGGTGTTCGTGGTTGGCGTGGTGGGGGCGCTTTTGCCAGAGGCCTACGTCGCCGGATTCGTGGGCGACAACTCGCTGCGCTCGAACTTGGTGGCCAGCGTGATTGGCGCCTTCTGGTATTTTGCAACGCTGACGGAGATACCGATCTGCGAGGCCCTGCGGCGGCTGGGCATGCACAACGGCCCCCTCATGGCGCTGCTTTTGGCCGGGCCCGCACTCTCGCTGCCCAGCATGCTGGTGATCGGCAAGGTGGTCGGCGCCCGGAAGACCGCCGTATTCGTTTTGCTGGTGGTGGTCATGGCGACCGTCACCGGCACGTGGTTTGGCCACTGCTTTCCACGATAGAAACCCCCAGGAGGATGCGCGATGAAGATACTCGTACTCGGAACCGGATGCATGAAGTGCAAGAAGCTTTACGAGATAGCCGAGGAGGCCGCCCGCCAACTCGGGGGGCCATTCGAGATCGACAAGATAACGGACATCAGACAGATCATGGCGCTGCGGGTCATGATGACCCCGGCGCTCGTGGTCGATGGCGCGGTGAAGATTTCGGGCCGGGTGCCAGACATCGGGGAGATGAAGCGGATCCTCGCCGCCGCTTCTGAGAAAACGACCAGCGTATGAAAGCATCCGCCAAGGCGCTTATTATCGGTGTGGTCGTGGCACTGGCGGCCGCGGCTTTCGTCGCCAAACGCGCGAATCGCGGCACGCCGGTGAAGGGGGCGGCCGCACCGGTTGCGACGGCAAATGCGCCAGCGGAAAGACCCCTTCCTCGGCTCGTCGATCTCGGGGCAGGCAAGTGCATTCCCTGCAAGAAGATGGCGCCCATCCTCGAGCAGTTGAAAAAGGAATATGCGGGCCGGTTGGTAGTGGAGTTCATCGACGTTTGGGAAAATCCGGGCGCGAGTGACAAATACAACATCAACCTGATCCCGACCCAGATCTTCTACGATGTCACCGGGAAGGAGCTGTGGCGTCACGAGGGCTTTTTCGGGCGGGAGGAGATCCTCGCGAAATGGAAGGAGCTGGGGGTGGATCTCGGGGGCACGCCATGAACCTCGCCCCGCTGGGCGAGGACGAGGCCACCATCCGTGATTGTTACCAGCGACGGTTGCCGCCGCTGTTCGACAAGATCAAACCCTGATTCGAGGGAAGAGGGTTGGCATGGAAGCGCTGTTCTCGGGATTGGCAAAAGCGATCGAGGGGGCACCGGCCATTGCCCTGATGGCGGCCGTCGCCTGGGGTGTTTTGAGCATCGTCCTCAGCCCGTGCCATCTCGCCAGCATCCCGCTGATCGTGGGGTTCATCAGCGAGCAGGGCGCCGCAACCACGAGGCGCGCATTCTGGACATCGTCGCTTTTCGCCGTGGGCATCCTGATAACGATCGGCGCCATCGGCGCCATCACTGCGGCGGCAGGGCGAATCCTGGGCGACGTTGGGTCGTGGGCGAATTATTTTGTCGCGCTGATCTTCTTCGCCATGGGACTGCACTTGGTGGGTGCGATGCCCATGCCGTGGTCGGCACCGGGCCAGGTCAACATGAAGGGGAGGGGCTTCTTCGCGGCATTTATTCTGGGGCTGGTCTTCGGCGTTGCGCTGGGGCCCTGCACTTTTGCATACATGGCCCCGATGCTTGGCGTGACGTTCAAGCTGGCTGCCAGTGACGCTGCCTATGGCGCGCTCCTGCTCTTGGCCTATGGCATGGGCCACTGCGCCGTGATCGTGGCGGCCGGCACATCGACCGAACTCGTCGAGCGCTATCTGCGTTGGAACGAACGCTCGAGAGGCGTGTCGGTCGTCAAGATCGTCTGCGGTGTTCTCGTGATCTTGGGTGGGGCGTGGCTCATCTATATTGCCCCATAGCGGGCGGGGGTGCAAGGGCGTCTGGAATCTCGCCTTTTGCGCCAGTTGTTGTATTTTACCGCTGGCGTAAAGCTCAAAGTCCTGATAAAGGCCCCGGTCCCCGAGGAGGGGACAGCATGCAAAACATCCGGAACATTGCGATCGTCGCACACGTCGACCACGGGAAGACCACGCTCGTGGACCAACTCCTGAGGCAGTCGGGGACCTTCCGCGACAACCAACAGGTCGAAGAGCGTGTGATGGACTCCATGGATCTGGAGCGCGAGAAGGGCATCACCATCCGGGCCAAGAACGCGGCGTTCCGGTGGAACGGTTACCACATCAACATCGTGGATACGCCGGGGCACGCGGATTTCGGGGGCGAGGTCGAGCGGGCCATGAGCATGATCGACGGCGTTCTGCTGGTGGTGGACGCGTGGGAGGGGCCCCAGGCGCAGACAAAGTTCGTCCTGCGCAAGGCGTTGCAGGCCGGGGCGAAGCCGATCGTGGTGATCAACAAGATCGATCGCGAGAACGCCGACCCGCACAAGGTCCTTGATGATGTCTTTGAGCTTTTTCTGGAACTGCACGCGACCGATGCGCAGTTGGATTTTCCGATCATCTATGCGTCGGGCCGTGACGGTTATGCGGTGCGCGAGTGGGGCGGGTCGGTGACCGAGGGGGTGCGCACCGCGGGGATGACCGCGCTTTTTGAGACGATCGTCGAAAAGATCCCGTCGCCCCGAGCGGATGACGCGGGGTACTTCCGGATGAGCATCTGCAATTTGGAGTATTCGGATTTCCTGGGGCGCATCTGCTACGGGAAGGTGCTGGCCGGGAAGGTCGCGGCCGGCCAGCAGATCGTCTGCATCCATAAGGACGGGCGGCGGGAGAAGGCGCGTTGCTCGGCGTTGTTTTCGCACGAGGGGCTGAAGAAAGTGGAGGTCGAAGAGGCGGCGGCCGGCGAGATCGTCGGGATAGCGGGATTCGAGGACGCGCTGATCGGCGAGACCATCACCGACTCGGAAGAGCGCGAACCGCTGCCGTTCGCGGAGATCGATCCACCGACGATCCGGATGCAATTCGTTGTGAATGATTCGCCGTTGGCGGGCAGGGAGGGGAGATTCCTGACGGCGCGACACATCCGGGAACGCCTTATACGGGAGTCGCGCAACAACGTTTCCATCGAGGTCGAGGACACGGAGCAGGCGGCGGTCTTCGAGGTGCACGCGCGTGGCGAGATGCAGATCGCGATCCTCGTGGAGCAGATGCGACGGGAGGGCTACGAGGTGATGGTGTCGCGCCCGGAGGTGATTTTTCGGAAGGATGGCGCGGGGGGCCGGCTCGAGCCGATGGAGACCCTCTACGTGGACGTCGGGTCAGAGTTTCTCGGCGCGGTGATGCAGAATCTCGCCGGCCGCAAGGGCGAGGTGGCGAACATGGAGCACCATCCGCATGGCGTGACGGTCGAGGCGGTCATCCCGACCCGGGGGCTGATTGGTTTTGAGACCGATCTATTGAATCTGACGCGGGGCACGGGGGTGATGAGCCACCTGTTCAAGCAGTACGGCCCGTTCAAGGGGGAGATCCCGACTCGGCCGAGCGGCGTGCTGGTGGCCATGGAACCCGGCGTTTCGACGGCGTACGCATTGGATCAGCTCCAGGAACGGGCGCGGATGTTCGTGGGTCCCGGCGAGGAGGTGTACATGGGGATGGTCGTGGGCGAGAACTCGCGACCCGAGGACATGGTGGTGAACGTCTGCAGGGCCAAGCACCTCACGAATATGCGATCGCAGGGCGACGGCAAGGGCATCCAGCTCGAGGCGGCGATCAAGATGAGTCTGGAGCGTGCCCTGGAATACATCGGCCCGGATGAGTTTGTGGAGGCGACGCCGACGTGTTTGCGGCTGCGCAAAAAGATCCTGGATCACACCAGGCGCCGACGTGCCGAGCAACGCCTCGCGGAGGGGTGAACCCATGGCCCGCATGTCGGGCAGCAAGGCGGAACGGAATCGCTGGGCCGAGGCCGTCGGTGCGCGGACGCGCCGCATCTTCAGGGACAATTCGACGCCCGCTGCCGCCTGACACAGGCGGCCCACAAGACTTGTGGGGCGTCTCTGCGAGACGCCTGACGCATGCGAACTTTCACGTTAGATCCCATGCGCCGACCACCCGCCCGACGGCGTGCATCCGGGGCACCACCGGGGGTGAAAATGAGACGTAGGAGCGCGCTTGCGCGCGATTCGCGCATGGGATCGCCTGCGAGCAGGCTCCTACTGCCCGGCATCTGAATTCTCGAGGTACCCTATCAGGTCGCGGTCTTCGGCGAGTTTCCAGGAATCGCCGCCGTCGGGGGACATGAGGAGGCTGCGGCGTCGCCCAAGGTGATCATTGCGGTAGAACCAGAACGTGGACCAGTAGTCATAGGACAGGAAGAGGCGACCTTTGCGATCGATGGTGAGGCGGTGATAGAAGACGCTGTACTCCGAGATCGGGGGGACGATGAGGATCTTGGGAGGTTCCCACGGCTGGCCGGGTCGCTTTCGCTGATAGGCGAGCGTGGCATAACTGCTGAGCGGGAAGGGATCTTTGTTGCGTTGCCACAGGCGGAAGGCGGTGTGGAGGCTGCCATCTGGGCCACAGACCATGCCTATGTAAGTCTGGGAGAGATCGTCGCCGGTTGTGGCGGGCGGGGTCAAGCCGCCGGCGGCATCGTCGGGCCTGAGGGAAGCGGCGTAGGGGAACGGGCGGCCGTGGGTTCCGCCGATGGCGTGGAGCAGGCCGTTCCCGTCGATCGTGAGGCTCGGCGTGTTGTGGATGTCATTCGCAGGCGCGCCATAGCCGATCAGCGAGGGCGGGCCCAACCGATTCGCCTTGCGGTCGAAGGTCGCGACAAAGGCGGGGACGCCCGGGACTTTTGTGGCGGGATCGGTGGCCTCGCCCCAGCAGATGTGGGTGCGGTCCCCGCGGGAGGCCAGCGTGGCGGGGATTCCCGAGTGCATGGCGAGGCCGATGCCCTGCGTGGACACGGCGATTGGCCGGTCGAAGACCATGCCCTTTTCGGTGTCCCTGGCCAGCAGCAGTTCGATATCGTGGACCCTGCGCCAAAACAGTTTCGGGTCTGTGGCGGTCAGGGTGTATCGGACGATGGGCGGAGGACCGTCGGGCATATTGTGGCCAGAGAACTGTTCGATGTCGAAACTGGCCGAACCCCGGCCGGATCTGGGCAGGTCGCAGGCGGCGAAACTCATGCCTCCATCGGCAGAGCGAAGCAGGGCGCGGCGCGATCCGGTGGTGCCAAGCAGATAGAGGTTGTTGGCGCGATCAAATGCGACCTTCGAACCGAGCGGGGAAAAGGACTGTGCGGGTGAGTTCGGGTCGGCGTGGTCCGGACGGGCGGCGATGGGCAGCCTTGTCCAGTCGCGGCCGACCGGCGTGGCCAGTTTGCCGCCGTCGAGGGTGAAGGGGTGGTTCTTCGCGTCGAAGTAGATCTCGGCGTCATGGGGGTAGCCGGGAAGATGCCCGAATTGCTCGTTCTCGTGCTCGAAGGCGCGGAGGGTAATTGGAAGATGCAGCGGTTTCCTCGCGGGGGGTTCGCCCGATCGGATGGTCACGGTGACGTAGGTGGAAACCGAGGAATCATCGGCGGAGGTGGCGCGGACGTGGCAGGTGCGGGATTCGCCCCCCGGCGGTGCCGTGAACGAAAGCGATATATCCGCAGACTTCTTTGGCTCGAGCGCGACGCGGTTTGTCGAGAGCGCGGCGGGCCATGGGCCATCGGGGAACTCGACAGCCAGGTTGATGGCGCGTCCGCGCGTGGCGTTGTTATGCGCGCGGAGTGTGACTTTGCCCTGAGAGGCGGCCGAAGAGTAGACCAGCCTGCGGTAGGGCGTGAGCAACCAATGGTTTTCCGTTGCCGCGAACCAGGAGTCTGGCTGGGGAGTCCAGCAGGCCATGTCGGGGAAGGGGTCGCCATTCTCCCAGCGGGTCACGCCGTCGATTTGTGCGATGGACTCGCCGGCCGGGACGATCAGGCGCCACGGGCCACTGCCGCGCGGAACCGCTGCGGTGATCTGGCCCAGGGCCGTGCCGTTTTGGATAGGGAATGAGGCCAGGGATTTCCCGGAGGCATCGCGCAATTCGGCAGTGCCCCCGGCGCCCCGGTGTTTCAATTCCAGCGCGAATGGTCCGCGGCGAGGCAGGAAACAGATGGAGGCGGGGCGATCCGGGCTGAAGAGAACGATGGGTTCCTCATGGCGCGCGTCTTTGTGGCCCCGGGCCGTTTCGATCAGATAGCGCGGACAATTCGAGCGAAACCCCCATACGGCGGTCTCGCCATAGCGGTCTCCGGACATGGTGATCATGAGGCCATAGATGCCCCGGCGTTCGGCCTTGGCGGACAACCGGACCGTTTGCACGGGACCCATGCCGCTGCCCTTCGGACGACCGTCATCGGGAATCCTCGCTTCGGCGAGGACGCTTCGGTCGGGCCCAAAGAGGATCGCGCGCAGTTCCGACGCGCCGTCGCGTGTGTTCCGGTCGCGCTTCACGACTTCGATCTCGAGGGGCCCTGGCGCGGCGAGGAGGTAGGCGCCCCCGCAACCGCCGAAGAGCGGCGGGGATTCCGGCGGCGAAGGTTCCAGGGCGCGTGCGGTGACGCCGGATGCAATGGCAATCGCGGCGATCAGGGCCGGCGGTACAGCGCTGCGGATCGGCATGCGGCAGTCGTAGCGTCCCCGCGGGCAAAGTCAGTCAAATCTCGGGGACGTTTCGGGTATGTTCAGCCCATCGATGGGAGCGTGACGCGGAAGGTGGTGCCCGTTTCCGGCGTGGATGCGAAATCGACCTTGCCCTTGAGGTACTGCTCGCCGAGGAGCTTCATGCTGTACGTTCCAAGGCCGCGGCCCTCGCCCTTGGTCGAAAACGAACGTCTGAATAGCTGGAGTTGCACATGCTTGGGCATGTGCCCGGAATTATGGACATCGACTTGGGCGCCGCCGTCCGAACTGGTGCAACAGATCATGACGACCCCGTCCCGTGGCGCAGCCTCTATCGCGTTCTTTATCATGTTGACGATGATGCGTCCGGCCAAGGCGCGGTCGGTCTTGACGACAATGGGACTCGGGGGCGCCGAGAACTCCAGCCGTTTGCCGTGGCTGCTGGGATGGTGGCGATAGCCTTCGGCAATCACTCCCACCAGCTCGCCCATGTCCAGGGTCTCCGGACGCACGGTGAGGGTCCCGGATTCGGCCATGATCAATTCGCGCTGGCCCTGGATCTCCTCGATCAACTGGCGGGAAAAGCGATGTATCATCCCGGCGAGTTCCACGATCCTGTTTGGATCGGCGGAGGGCAGGAGTTCGGCAAGGCCAGAGAGTCCGCCGGCCGTGTTGGCGATATCGTGGAAAAACAGGCGCTCGAGCACCTCCTTGCGTTTTTCCGCGGCGATATCGAGCAGGCTGAAAACAACGAAGGCCTCGTCCCCCACGATGATCGGCCGCGACCACACGCGCAGGTCCTGCGCCTGCCCGTTCGGACTGCAGGATATGCGGCATTCTTGGACATCGGGTCGGCGGACCTCAATCGCCCGCAGCATCGCGTGCACGGCACCGCAATAGAGGCAGAACTCGGTGGTGCCACAGCCGCCTGGTGCTTCAATGGCGTGAGCGCATCCGACGACCTCGCCGAGGCGTTTGCCCAGAATGGAGCGCATGTCGTGTTGACCAACCAGCGCCAGCATCGCCTTGTTCGTGTAGATTATCTGGCGCCAGTGGTTCAGCACGACGACGGAGAACGGCACGGCATCGAGCACGGGGGCGAGGGTGGCCTTTGAAATGAACAGATCGTGCTGACGGTGCACCTCAGCATCGCTGGCGCGGAACGCCGGCGCGAACGCAGAGTGCGTCTCGTTCTTATGGCGGTGCATCGTATTATCCTGCGCGGGCGGGTCCCCGCTTTCAAGTACCTTGCGCTCCTCTGCCCGATTACTCTCTTTGACCGACACAGTTAAACCCACCTCTGTTCGGAAGAACAGATTTCCACAATCGTCTTCAGTTGGGCGGGGGAGTCAATCCGGTTTTGGCGGGCGCCGATTTCCTATGTCTGCCTCTGCCGCATTCACGGCACTGGGATGGGCTGGGTGGGAACGAGTGGCAGCGGGCCCATGAGTCCGAAGGGCGAGAGCGGCTCGTCCGGGCGGAGTTTGAGCTCCGTCTTTTTGGATGAGCGCGTTTACGCTGTGATCGCGATGATCGATTGGGTTTCCGTGGGCGCGCGCGTCCGACGTGTCAGTGTCTTAGCGGCCGCCACACTTTTGGCGGTGGGCGTGGCGGTTGGCCTCTGCGCCGCGTATGGATTTCTGATCGAGCCGCACTGGATCAAGGTGCGCAGGATCGAAGTTTCGAGAGAACCGACCTTGCGCGTGATCCACATCAGCGACATCCACTACAAGGGGGAGCGGGAGTATCTCGCGAAGGTGGTGGCGACAATTAATTCGATCGGCGCCGACATTGTCTGTTTCACCGGGGACCTGGTGGAGGATGCCGAGCATTTGAGCGAGGGCCTGGAGATTCTATCGGGGATTCGTAGACCCCTCTATGGGGTGCCGGGCAACCACGATCACTTGGGCTTGAGCCACGGGCAGGCAGTCCGGCAGGCATTTCGGAAGACCGGGGGCGACTGGTTGGTGGAGACGAACGTCGTCGCGATGGTGGGTGCGCTGGAGATCGTGGGAAGCTCTGGCCGGGCGGCGCGGATTCCGCGCGAGGGGAGAAAAGAGGCTCGGAAGCGCCTCCTGCTGACGCACTATCCTGATGCGGTCGGCGGGGTTCCTGCCGGTGCATACGACCTGATGCTTGCAGGGCATACCCACGGGGGTCAGGTGCGGATCCCCCTATGGGACCGTCCGATTCTCAGGCATACCGTGCTGCCATGCGACAAGGGGCTGTTCCGGACGGCCGCCGGACCGCTGCACGTGAGCCCCGGGATCGGAACGTACATGCTGGGGGTGCGCTTCGGTTGTCGGCCGGAGATCACGGTGATAGGCTTTTGATGTGGTGGCTCCGGATTCGCGATCAAGCCGCATCGCGAGACGTGGGGAATCCGCGCCGCCCACGGTTTGAAATCTTTGGGTCAGACCCCATGCCCGGTCGCCCGCCCGACGGCGGGCATCCGGGGCGCCACCGGGGGTGAAAATGAGATGTAGGAGCGCGCTTGCGCGCGATTCGCGCATGGAGTCGCCTGCAAACAGGCTACTCAATTTTCGAGCAAGGCCCGCCGCCGACGCCGGACGGCGCCGCATCAATCACGGGGAAACTCGACGCCCGTTGCCGCCTGACACAGGCGGCCCACAAGACTTGTGGGGCGTCTGGGCGAGACGTCAGACGCGTCCGAAGTTTTAGGTCAGCGCCGCCCCCGGCGCGACGGGGCGGCACTAGCCAGAAACGTCCACGCGCCGGATTATTCAGGGTGAGACTTCTGTGGGAGGGGCCGTTTTGGACTGCGGTGGCATAGCGAAGCGGCGACACCGCTTTTGCCTCCGGCGGAGCCGAAGCCGAAGGTCCCGACTCGCGCTCCGCGCGCTGCCAAAGCGGTAGCGCCGCCCCGATCCGGGGCTCTGCCACCGCAGTCCAAAGCCCTCCCGACCCGGGTCCTGGGTCGCGGCACGAGCCGCGCTCAGGAACCCGCCCGAAGTTTCTGGCTCAGCCCTTGGGTTCGTCGAAGCGGAGGAGGCGGGCGCCGTTGAAAATGACGAAGAAGGCGCTGAACTCGTGGATGAATGCGGCGGCGATGGGGCTGACCCAGCCGGCCGCCGAGGTGATGATGGCGATGCCGATGAAGATCAGGCCGCAGAGGAGGTTCTGGTTGATGAGGTGGAGCGCGCTCCTTGAGATGCGGATCAGTGTGGGAAGCCGATGGAGGTCGTTGTGCATGAGGGCGACGTCGGCGGTCTGGATGGCGAGGTCGCTGCCGAGGGCTCCCATGGCGACGCTGAGGTCGCCGGCGGCGAGGGCGGGGGCGTCGTTGATGCCGTCGCCGACAACGGCAACGCGATGCCCCTCCTGCTTGAGTCTTCGGACGACGGCGAGTTTCTCCTCTGGGAGGGTTTCCGCGATGACCTCGCTGAAGCCCACCTCGTCCGCGATGCGGCGCGCAACATCCTTGTGGTCGCCGGTGACCATGAGGAAGCGGCGCACCCCGAGATCCCCGAGGCGGCGGCCGATGTTGCGTGCCTCGTCGCGGAGATTGTCCCTGAGGCAGATGATGGCGGCCAGGCGGTCGTCGACCGCCACGCCGAGGGCGCTCGTGCCCGCCTCGGCATCGCGATCATCGCCTGCGGCAACACCCTCGGACTGGATCCAGCTCAGTCGGCCGACGCGGATCTTGCGGCGATCCACCTGGGCCTCGATGCCCTGGCCGGCGACTTCGCGCAGCGACTCGGCCTCTGGCAGCGCAAGTTCGCGGCGGCGCGCCTCGTGGGTGATGGCCTTGGCGACCGGATGGCGCGAGTGGCACTCGACCGCCGCGGCGAGGGCGAGGGCCTCGCTTTCTGTGAATGGCGCGGATGGGCGGATGGCCGCCACGCTGAGCTGCCCGTGGGTGAGGGTGCCGGTCTTGTCGAACACGACCGTGTCGATCTGGCTGGCGGTCTCGAAGAAGCGGACGCTCTTGACGAGGATGCCCAGTCGCGAGGCCGTCGCCAGCGCGGCGATCATGGTGGATGGTCCGGCGAGGACGAATGCGCACGGGATGCTGACGATGATCACCGAGATGGCGCGCTGGATTTCGCTGGTGAAGAACAGCACGAAGCCCGCGAGCAATAGCACCATGGGGGTGTAGTAGCTGGCGTATTCCTCCGTGAGGCGGATGATCGGCGCGCGCGATTGCTGCGCCTCCAGGACGATCTGCCCGGCCCGACCTATGAGGGTGGCCTCGCCGGAGCGCTCAACGGCGACATCGATTGAACCGGTGAGATTGGCGGTGCCCGCGAAGACGCGACCGCCCTCCGAGACGTCCACTGGCAAAGACTCGCCGGTGACGCTGGCTTGATCGATCGTGGATGTGCCGCGCACGACCTTGCCGTCCGCGGGCACCGTGTCCCCGGGGCGCACCCGGACGGTATCGCCGGGCCTGAGGGTGGCGGAGTCGACGCGCTCCTCGCCGGAATCCGTAAGGCGCTGCGCGAAGACCCGGGTCAGGCTCAGCAGGTCCCTGACGGCCTGCTGGACTCCGATCATGCTGCGTTCCTCGAGCAATTCTCCCGAGATCAGCACGATGGCCACGATCGAGCCGGTGAAGTATTCGCCCGCGGCGAAGCAGGCCGCCAGTGCGAGCGCGATGAATTGGTCCATGTAGAAACGCGTGGCCTCAAATCCGTGTACGCGCATCGAGGTGATCGCGTCCCAGAGGACCGGCGCGCCAAGCGACAGCATCGCGAGCATCCCGAAGAGCGAGGCAAGCGAATCCTGTTCGGGCCGGAAGAGCCGCAGCAGGCCGCCGGTGAGCAACAGGACGGCGCCAAGTGCCAGGACGACGAGGCGTCGGGCGAGGGCGCTCTGTGCGGTGGAGGCCGGGGGGGCCTCGACATCACTCAGTGACTGGCTCTGGATCATGTGTGGGGGGCTTTATGAGCAGTTGCAGTGGAAGGCCTTTGCCCGCGTTGATGGCGGGCAACCACGTGCGGCGCATGATGTACTCGATGACCTCGAGGTGTCGCCGTATGCGGAAAGCATCGGGGTTTTCTCGCGCGGCATCCCACTGGGCCAGGAAACTGGTGGCCTCGCCGCGCGCCTTCACGATCGTGCGCTGGGCCTGGCCGCTGGCCTCCTGCTTGATCCGGAAGACGCGCGCCTCGATCTCGGGAAGCCGCGCCTGGCGATAGGCGTTCGCCTTCTCCGTCATCGTGCGCGCCTCGACCTGGGCGCTGACCACTTCCTCGAACGACTGGAGGACTTGTCGGGCGGGAATAATCTCACGGATCTCCCACGCCTGAAGCGCGATGCCGAGCTGCAGCCGGTCGATTTTGCCCTGGGCGATCCGTCGGCACTCGTTGCGAAGTTGCTCCTGGCCGCTCGTGAGGGCGTCATCGACCCCCACGGATTGCACGGCCTCCGTCGCCGCATCGCGCAGGATCTTGCGCAGCAGCTCCTTCGTGTCCTTGGCGCCCGCGGTCTTGCGGAGGAACCCTTCCGTATCCTTGGTATTCAGGGCATAGGCCTCGGGATCCGAGATGGTGTAGCGGACCAGGAAGGTCGCGTGGACCAGGTTATCGTCGCCCGTGAGCAGGTAGCCATCGTTGACTGGGTGGAGGGTTTCTTTGACCGGGGGCGACGCTCCGGCCGAAGCATCGGCGGCGGGCGCCGCGGCGTGCGGCGCGGACCATTCCTGCAGCTCGATCTCCTGGACGGTTCGCGTGGGCACGACGATCACGTGATCGATCGGGAAGGGGAGCGCCAACAGCAGGCCGGGCGGATGCACATGTCCGGTCAGGCGGCCAAATCGCAGGACCAGCCCGTTTTCGTTGGGGCTGATGACGCGAATGTTGGAGACGAGGTAGATGACGATCAGGAGCATCAGCGCCCAGCGCAGCACCCCGATCGAGGCCCGAAGCGCCTCCAGCGTTGCGGACGGTGCGGATCGCGTCACCTCTTCTCGATCGGCCATGGTCACTCCGGGCGAGCCGTCGGATTGGCCGGCGCTTGTGTCGGCGCTTGTGTCGGCGTTGGCGCTTGTGCTGGCGTGCGGCCGCCGAGCGGCACGCGCAGCGCGTCGAAGGGAGGTGTGCTCGTGTCGAGGATCAGCGTGGTATTCACGTCGCCGACCTTGCGCAAAGCGTCCAGCCGCCTGAGGAATCCGTAGAGGTCCGGGTCGCGATGGTAGGCATCCGCGACGAGCCGCGCGGACTCGGCTTCCGCCTTGGCGATCGTCTCGGCGGCGGAGCGCTCGGCCTCGGCCACGAGTACGGTCGCCTCCGAATCCGTGCGTGCGCGGATATCGTCCGCCTCTTTCGCGCCGATGGAACGATAGTGCTCCGCGATCTGCGCGCGTTCGGCGCGCATGCGCTCGAAGACGAAACGCGTATTGGACTCTGGCAGCCCGAGGCGGCAGATGCCGACCTGGCGCACGGCGATCCCGAAAGCGGCCAAGGCCCGCTCCGCGACGACGTCGGTCAGGCGTTTTTCAATCTCCTCGAGTTTCACCTCGGCCCGGTTGGTGGAGGCGAGGTTCTGGAAGTCGTATTGCCCCAGCACGGTATTCTTCGCACCGGTGACGACACCGTCGAGTTTCTGCCGCGCATTCTCTTCGCCGCCGACACTCTGGAGGAAGAGCAGGGGATCCTGGATCTGCCAGGCCGCATAGACGAACAAGATCACGTTGCGCTTATCCTGCGTCAGGGCCTCGGCGGGACGGCTCTCAAAGACCATCAGTCGGCGGTCGAAAAGCCGGGCGGACTCCATGGGCCAGGGGTACTTGAAATAGAGGCCCGGTTCCTCGATGACTCGAACGGGGCGGCCGAGGCGGGTCACGACCGCCATCTGGTCCTGCCTGACCTGGAACGAAAGCATGACGAAGGCGAGGATCGTGGCCACGATGGCGGCCACGAGGAATCGGAACAGGAGGTCTCTGGTTTTCATCTTGGGTTCACTTCATCTGAGTCTTGTCCTCCATCAGCGGCAGCATGGAGTATCCAGGGTCGAGCGGCAGGTAGAGGAGCGCGGGTCCTGCGGGCGGCGCATCGGCATCAACGACGATCTTGGGGCGGCCCGGCAGGATTTCTTCGAGGAGGTCGAGCCGATATCGCTCGCGCAAAAACTCTGGCGCGGCCTGAAAGGCGGACGCGATCTCGCGGAATTTGTTGGCCTCGCCCGAGGCCTGGGTCACTCGGGCCTGACCCTTGGATTCGGCCTCGCGCCTCAACTTGTTGGACCTCGCCTCGGCGGCGGGCATGTTGAGCGCGCGATACTTTTGGCCCCCATAGACCATGGCGTGGCGCTGTTCCTCGGCGCTGATGACTTCCTGGTACGCGGGCGCCACGTCCACCGGGGGGTGGATGTCGCGCAGGCCCACGAACAGCACCTCGATGCCGAGGCCGAACCGGTCCGCGTCGGCCTGCAGCGTCGCGCGCATGCGCTCGGCGATCTCCTCGCGCTCGAGGATCATGACGCGGAAGCTTTCGCGGGCCGCGAGGACATGCACCAGTTCGCTGTAGGCGATGTGCGTCAGGGCCTCCGCGTGGCCGCGCGCGTGTAGGAGGTACGCCACGGGATTGGCGATCCGGTAGTGGATGAGGATGCTGACCGTGAGCAATTCCTCACCGTTGCCCGCGAGCATGTTTTTCTCGCCGCGATAATGCCGCTCGTTCCAGAGGATCGGCCCCCCGAGATCCTCATCATAGCCCAGGTGGATCTCCTCGATGCGGCGCGTTGGCACGATGGCGATCGTCTCGAGAGGCCATGGCCAGCCCGTGTGAATGCCGGGCGGGAGAGGCTCGGGCTGGAATCGGCCCATTCGAATCCTCACCCCCTCGCTTTCCGCGGGGATGACCGTCAGGCAACTCGATGCCCACGCCATCATTGTCCCCAGCAACGCGAGGGGCGCGAGCATCCCCCGCAAAAACCTGAAGGCCCAGATCTCGCCGAGTTTGATGCCGTAGGTCGTCTCGATGGCAAGGGCAATCCGCCTCACCGGATTGGCGCGGGTTAACGTCCAATCCAGCAGGGCGCTGCGTCCGAGCGGGCTCGTGCCGCGATTCACCGCGGGCCGGTAGAAGTCCGCCAGGAGGCCCACCGCGGCATCGCAGACGAGCACCAGGGTCGCGAGCGCCACGGCCCTCCCGGTCCAGATGAGTCCATCGATTCCCGAGTAGAGGTATAGGAATAGGGCGGCGGCTCCCAGCAGGTGCACAATGGTCCCCACCCAGTTGAAATGGATGGCGCTGCGAAGCACCGCATCCTGGCATTGCCGGTGCGATGACTGCGCCCATCGTCCCGCAAAGAAGAGGACGAAGGCGGCGACGCCGCTCAAGATTGCGGCCAGCCGGAGGACCTCGGGCCGGTCAGCGGGCAGGGTCACGCGCGCGCCCCAGCGGCAGGCATAAACGGAAGTGACCGCGCCCGCCAAACCCAGCACCAGGAACAAGAAGGGCAGGGAGGCGCAAAATGCCCGGGCGACCTTGCCCTGTGCGGGACCCCGCGCAAAGCTGTCCGGACCACGCAGGAAGGTTAACATGTTTAGCGCGACCGCCGTTCCCCAGAAGAAGGAAACCGCGTGCGCCCACAGGAATGGGAGGCGCATGGATGCCGCCAGCGAAGCCAGGGCCGCGAGGGAGAGCGCCTGCCCGATGGCCAGAACCGCGGTCCCGCGCTGCGGGGCCGTCCACGGTCTGGGGTGACCTTCGGTCCTGTCGCTCTGATCACTCATGGCAGAGATTGCGGGAAAACGTGGAGCCATTTCCCCCGACCGCAAGAGTGCGGGGATGGGGTGTTTCACCTAGCCCGGATATTTCACGGCCTGCCGGCTGTGAAATTCCGGGCTCTGGGAAAACCGCGCCATGAGAGCCATTCATTGGGAAAGGTCAGGCTAAGGCTGGGTTTTTTCGCGGTTGCGGAGTGTGTTTCGCGGACCGGTGGCCCCAGACCCTTCAAAGTCGCGTTCTTCGGAGCGCGGTTTTCCTGGACCCCGCCGCGATATTCCCTGAAACAGAGATTTTGCCAGTCGCCTGAGATAAGGTACAGTCAGTGCGTGGTTGAGCCACATTGATGAAGGAGAACCATATGGAATGCCGCTCTATTTCCCGCCGCCAGTTTCTGATGCGGGCATCCGCCGCCGCGGGCGCCGCCCTGTTGCCGCAGTCGCCGGCTTGGCCGGCCGCCCCCACCAAGGGCACCCACGCCGATGTGGTGACGCTCGGCAAATGTGGCGTGAAAGCGACGCGCCTGGGATTCGGTACCGGTAGCAATGGCGGCCGCGTCCAGCGCGATCTGGGCCAAGACGCGTTCACGGAACTGTTCCATCACGCCTTCGACAAGGGCATCCGCTACGTTGATACCGCCGACAATTACAAGACCCACGGCATGGTGGCCCAGGCGATCAAGGGACTACCTCGCCAGGAACTCTTCATTTTGAGTAAGATGCCCTGGCGCAAGGCGGGCGTCTCGGACAAGCCACTGGCGAGCATCGAGCGGTACCTCAAGGAACTGGGCACCGATTATCTGGACTGCCTCCTGATCCATTGCGCCACGGTGAACGACTGGCATGAGCAGCTCAAGGATCTCATGGCCGCCTTCGACGAGGCCAAGAAGAAGGGAATGATCCGCGCCAAGGGCGTCTCCTGCCACGGCCTGCCGGGCCTCACGCGCGCCACCTTGGTCGATTGGGTCGATGTCCACCTCGTGCGCGTCAACCACAAGGCCCTCCACATGGACGGGGCCACCGATAAGTGGACGGAGCCGGGCGACTATGATGCCTGCATGCGCGAGATCCGCGCCATGCACGACAAGGGCCGCGGCGTCCTTGGCATGAAGATCATCGGCAACGGCGACTTCACCGACCCCGAGGACCGCGAGAAGTCCATCCGACACACCATGGCCTGCGGCTGCGTCGATGCCGTCACCATCGGCTTCAAGAGCAAGCAGGAGATCGACGAGGCCATCGCCCGCATCAACGGCGCGCTCGCGTAGGGCGCGCATGAGACCCCGCGCGCTCGCGTAGCATGTCGGTCCGGCCACGTCCCATCGTCGGACGTGATGCCGCGTCCGGGGCGCATCGAAGAATCATCCACGCTCACCGGATCACGCGATGCGCCCGGAGGCAACTCCGGGTGCCCGGCACGTGCCGGGCAGGGCCACACGTTTGGGGCCGTGTCCGAGTGGGATGGCGCCCTCGCAAACCCGAAAGGAGACGACGGGCACACCGTGGATACCAGACTCTACGTGGGATTGGATATCCGCAACGACCCAAGATCAGCGACGGCGGCCACGGGGCGTACCGTTTGCAGCCGCGACGCGAGGCCGCCGTTCGCTGGAGCGCATAGTTAGGCCGCGTGGTCATCGTCTGTGCTCCGCTGTCTCATGCGTCCGCGCATCTGCCATGCGGTCATGACCCCAGCCACAGCAGCGAACACGAGAATGAGACCAGGGCCCCATTGTCCGCCCAAGATGCAAGCGGTACCAACAGCAAGTGCGATGATGGCGATCGCGGCACCCCAGTGGCTCACTCGGCTACTGAAAGGAGACCATTCAACTCTGGAATGCGCTCCCCGTGCACCAATCGGTCGGCATTGCCCGCAAAGTCAGCGCCCTGGCACGTGCAACCGCCTCGTCGCGTGTTGCGCCATAAACCATGACCCCCGCCAAATCAGTGACTTCCGCGATCCACCGGCCATCCTCTTCCCTCTCGATCTCAATCTTCATTTCTGACCCTCAGAAAACACCTCGCAGCATCGTCGCCCTCACGCAAGCCGCCACTCCGCTAAAGTCTTGCACATCCCTCACCTGCCAACGGAGAGCTCACCGACCGCGCTCCGCGCGGTTAGCTGAAGCGCCTGGTTCGACTTTGTATGGTTCGTCTGGCTCAAGGCGCTTCCCCATGCTGACGACACTGTCAATCTTGAACCCGATGCTTTTGTAGAACTCGATCACCTGCCGATTGCTCGATCGAATCTGCAGGTTAATCTTTGGGCAGCCCGCGGCTCGCAACAACTCTTCAGCGCGCGCCATGATCTGCGAGGCCAGCCCAGTCCGCTGCCGCGCCGGGGAGACCGCTAGGTAATTGATCCATCCGCGATGCCCCTCATATCCTGCCATGCAAGTCGCCACGACCCGCCCGTCGATCTCGCCAACCAGAAACCACTCGGGGTTGACGCGCAACTTGCGCTGAATATCTCGGATGGGATTGTTGTGCGACACAACCAAACCGCAATCCATCCAGAGGCGGATAACCGACTCCTCGTCCTCAACCTGATAGCGACGGACGTTCATCTTGTAGTCGAACGAGTCTGTCGAAAGACTATCTTGAAGTCAGGGCATTTGTTGGCTCGAGGCGGCCGAGGGCTATCTATCGTATGGGATCGATGGATTTCTGCCGGCCAGACGCCTGCGGGCCGGCCAAGGTGTCGGTCGGTTCCATCTTCGTCCCTTTCCGGCGACTTTCTCGAGGTTGTGGACGATGCAGTAGAGCTTCCACTGGATGTTGACCTTGGCCCGGCCGCGCAGCGTGAATCGATCCAGGCCCTTCTGCGCGGCGATGTTGGCGAAGACCGGTTCGACGATCCCCAGCCGCTGCGAGCAGATGCCACGCCCGAGCGGCGTTTCGATCTTGGCCTTCATCGGGTGACTTAGGCCACCCGATCCGCGTCGGTAGAAGATGCGGACCTGCCGGGCCGTGCGTTGCCGGGATCCCTCAGGCACTTTGAGCGCAGGTGGCAGCGGTCGCACGCCCCCTGGGCGGCGCGGTAGCTGGTCGCCATCGCCCCGTCGCGGCCCTTGAAGCGCTCGCCGTTGCGGTGCATCTGCACCCCGGCGGGGCAGATCAGCCGCCCTGAGCTTGTTCCTCTTCCTGATCAGGTCGGACCGCTTGCCGCTCCACTCTTTGGACGCGTTCGACGACATCCTGCAGCCGTCGATGGCGAAGTGCGTCCCGCCCAGCAGCCCCTCCTCCGTGCACACCAGCGGCACCTGCGCGAAGAGGTCCTCGATCCGCCCCGGCCCCATCCCCGAGATAGACGTCGCGATCGTGCTGTGGTTCGGCCGCTGGCCGGCCCCCGCCGACTCCCGAACCGCCAGAGCACGTCGCGGGGCCGCCATTCGGTGGTGCTCCTGGTTCGGTGATTTCACTTAAGGCGATTCGATCTCACGCTCAAGGAGAAGATTGAAGCCGCCTTTCCACGATGCCATCGTGCGCAGGCTGAAGTCTCCGTAAAGTCGGTTGAGCCTCCAGCCTTCGTTGCCCCATAGGTTAATGGCATCGAGAATCTGCTCCTCGTTCTTTTTCCCCGTCACCAACTTCAAGAACTCGATCCGATACTCGTATTTCTTCATCTATTAAACTCGCTTCTCCATTCTGTCTTTTCATCTGCCGACGCATCACAGCGGCATCAGCGCGAACACACCCCAGCCCAGGTATTCACGCGTGTATGTGGCGTAGCGACCGGGTTCCGAGGTCAGTTGGGCGCGAACCGCTTTGGCCAACTCGTCGTCGGGGTTGGCTTCAAGCCATCGGCGCATGGTGAGCCATTTGGCCGCCTCGTATCTGTCCCAGCCGTCTTGGTTAGCCAAAACCATTTCAACGACGTCGTAGCCAAGGTGGCCGAAGGACGCGAGAAGTTCCGGAAGCATGAGAAAGTCGGAGATCGAGTGGGCCAGACATCCTCTGGCAACATCTTCCGTCGGCGGTAACTGCCGCCAGTAGGGCTCGCCGATCAGGATGATCCCTCCGGTGCGCAGGCTCCGCGCCAGAAGCTCGATGGTGCCGGCGACTCCCCCGCCGATCCAGGTGGCACCGATACAGGCTGCCACACTGACCTTCTCGTCAGAGACATAGCCGGCAGCGTCGCCATGGATGAACTTGACTTGATCGGCGACGCCGAGTTCTTCAGCACGGCGTTTTGATTGCTCGGTGAACAACTGGCTCATGTCGATGCCGGTGCCGATGATGCCGTGATCGCGTGCCCAGGTGCACAGCATCTCCCCCGAACCGCTGCCGAGGTCCAGCACTCGGGCACCCGATTCCAGACGCAGCGCCGTGCCGAGAGTGGCGAGCTTTTCGGGTGTGATCGGGTTGTGGATGCGGTGAGCGCTTTCAGTGATGTTGAATATTCGTGGGATGTCCATTGTGAAAAATCTCCTTACGGGTGTGGATAGATTCGGTCACAGCGTAACCGCTGGCGATGAGGGCACCGCCCGTAGAATGTCTCTAAACCAGTAGAGTCAGGCCTGAGCACCCACGTCGGCCTGAAACGGCAGCTCATTTGGCGGTTCCCTCGATCGCCTGGTTGGGGTTGTTCATTCCGACTGTCAGGATCCGCCCTATAAGGGGCGCCAATGCGAAACAGATGACAAGCCAAATCCCCGCACGACCGATCATCATCAGCAATAGTGTGCCTCCAAAAACCTTCGGATCAGGGCTCCCATATACGAAAAGCGCGGCAACTTGCAGGAGCCCGGTCAACGCCGCTTGAACGCAGGTAGCCCGTACGACAATAGACGCCGCATGGAACGGCAGGAAGTCCCCATGCAAACCGAAATCTAGAGAACGGCTTCGCATCGGAACGGCGATGAAGAGGAGTGCGCCAAAAACAAGATGCGACAATGCAAGGAATCCATTCATCCGGAGTTGACCCGGCGGTGCCAATTCCAAAGTAGGGCTTGCAGATTGGGATCCCTGCCCGTCTTGGTCGAGCAGGGCCTTCGCTCGTTCCATGCTCGCCGCCACCCCGTTTTTCTGGTATGCAGCGATGGCCGATAAGCCGAATTGGACGCCGATGAGAATCAACATCACTGCGAGCAGGCGCAGCGCAATGTCTGAGAATTGTGATCGTGTCATGTTCAAGATCCCCAACGTTGCTGCTGAGGAGACCGCCTGATCGGCACCTCTACATCATAATGCCTAGAACCACCCTCCGGCGTCAGCCCGAAGCGAGCGCTTTGTCGGCGGTTACCCTCGACCGCCTGGTTAGGTGTTTTCATTTGGTGCCGTTGACGTCCGTGTCTGGTCGAAAACGCATGTCGATGAGATCGTAGCGTCGGTCCCCCTGCAGTTCGGGTGTCTGGTACAAAAGACCGTCCTCATGGCGGTACAAAACGCGAGTTTCTCGATGGTGTACGTTCTGTGTGGAGGTCACTGACTGTGTGAACATGCTGACGGATAGGCGCGGAGGTTGAATCGCGGAAGGAACGGTCGTGGGATGACGGTGCTGCGTGTAATAGTAATACGTCAATAAACCAGCGACGGAACACGCCAGCACTAGGACAATCATGAGAGGTTTCGTCTTCATAAGGCTTCCGAGTCACACGTAACGTCAGAGTGGAGCGACGGGCGCTTGCGCCCGGTCGCTCCCACGAATTGTTCGGCTTTGGGTCAAGGGGCTGCGGAAATCTTTGTAATGTCCGTCATCCGCCTCTCCTTCTCATCATACTGGCCAATAACGGTAACCTTTTTCCCGACCAAGGGATTTGCGGTGGCTTCGAGTGGACCTGAGAACTGACCGAGAGATAATAGTTGTTCTTTCGTGGCGCCTGGGACGGCGACGTCGAGGTAGTAAAACTCCACAATGGCTCGCGCGCCGCCACCAAGGAGTTGACTCGCGACGCTGCTCAATTCAGCGACCTCTCGTTTGAGCAACTTGCCCGTTTTCGCTTGTGCTACGTTGGCGACTGAGTCCGCTTTTGCGGACTTGTTGCTGCTCGTGGCATCCGCAGCCTGTGCACAGTTCGCGAGTGTGAGCACGAGCGATACGATTAGTGCGACGGTCTCTGTCTTACTCATTGTGCGTCTCCTTTGTTTTGGTTTGGCGATGTCTTTCCCGCCGAGACCTTATGGCCGTGCGTTCCTCCGGAAGGATGCTGCGGCGTTTCGGGATTGGGATTGAAAAGAGTGGTGTGCCCGCGGCTCGATACTGTCGCGGATTGCCCGGTGTGTGCCGGGCAGGGCCGCACGTCTGGGGGCGTGTCCGAGTCGGATCCCGCCCTCTCAAACACGAAAGGAGACGACGAGCACACCATGAAGACTAGACTCTACGTTGGGCTGGATGTCCACAAGGAAACGGTGACCATCGCGGTGGCGGAGGCCGGCGCCCGCGGCGAGGTGCGGGAGGTCTGCACCACGACCAACGACCTCCAGGTGCTGGAGAGGCACCTGAGGCGGATCGCGGCCGCGGCCAGGATCGAGCCGGGGCAGCTCTCCGTGGTCTACGAGGCCGGCCCCTGCGGCTTCGTGATCTGGCGGCGGCTGCGGCAGCTGGGGATCCCCTGCGCGGTGGTGGCGCCCTCGCTGGTCCCGTCGCGCTCCGGGGACCGCGTGAAGACCGACCGGCGCGACGCGGCCAAGCTGGCGCGTCTTCACCGGGCCGGGGACCTGGTGGCGGTGCACGTGCCCGACGCGGGCGACGAGACCATGCGCGACCTCTGCCGGGCCCGCTCCGATGCGGTCCGGGACCAGCGCCGCGCCCGCCAGCAGCTGGGCGCGTTCCTGCTGCGCAACGGATACCGCTACGGCGGAAAGAGCCACTGGACCGCCGCGCACATGCGCTACCTCCGGGAGCTGGACGCAGCCCACCCGGCGCAGAAGGTGATCCTGGAGGAGTACCTCATCGCGGTCGAGGCGGCCGCCGCGCGAGTCGGGCGGACCGAGGCCCAGATGCGCTCGCTGCTGGAATCCTGGGCGCGAAGGCCCCTGGTGGAGGCGCTCATGGCCTTCAGGGGCTTCCAGCTTGTCTCGGCGATGGTGATCGTCGGGGAGATAGGGGATTTCGGCCGATTCCGCCACGCGCGGCAGCTCATGGCCTACCTCGGCCTGACGCCGAGCGAGTACTCCTCGGGCCCGAGCCGCAGCCAGGGCCGCATCACCAAGACCGGCAACGGCCACGCCCGCTGGATGCTGGTGGAATGCGCCCGGCACTACTGGACCCCGCCCAAGGTCAGCAAGCAACTCTCTGTCCGGCAGCAGGGCCAGCCAGAGTCCGTGCGCCGCATCAGCTGGGCCGCGCAGAACCGGCTCCACGCCCGCGCCCGGCACCTCTCGGGCCGGCTGCTCAACCGCAACAAGATCACCGTCGCGCTGGCGCGCGAACTCTGCGCCTTCATCTGGGACGCGCTGCGCGCCATCGCCCCGGCCCCCGGCACGCCAAGCGACGAGAACCCCGCGGGCCTGCCCGCCACCGCGGAGGCCTACGACCGGCGATACCGCGGCCGGCCCTCGCGGCCACCTGAGAAGTATTCTCCAAGAAGCCAACGCGGAGGAACCGATCGGCACATAGAACCACAGACCAGGTGCACGGCGGCGGGGCGCGTCGCCCCCGGCTGATGGCCAACCCCCGACGACGTTAAGAGACAGGCGACGGAGCGATCCGGCGCCCGATACTCGCGCCTAGACTGGGGATAGGGCCGAGGTGGACAGAGAAGCTGACGGATAGGCCACGGCGAGAGCCGCGGCAACCCACGGATATCAGCATTCCCATCAGCGGGCTGGACAAGCACCGCCCAGCCGGCGGCGGCCGCCCCTCCACCGGACACCTCTAACTAAGAATAACTCACACCAATGAGCGCGGGACTCACTTACCCACTTGACATCCGCACGTCTATATCAGCGACCGGAGCTTTTGCGCAGGTTCGCTGCAGCCGCTGGTTCGAGATTCCTCGGTGCAGCTCAGACCGTCGCGGCCAGTTTCTTGGTCTCCGCATCAACGGTTCGGATGATTTGGTGGATCGAATCAACCTCGCGCTCCTCGAAATACGACTCGCCACACTGTCGGCACACCCAGGCGGGCACGGCGTCCAAACTCAAATGCACGCCGTCGCGATCGACATGGAATGGAGCGAACGAACGCTCCATCCGGCCCTGACAGTGCACGCACTTCATTTCGTCTTCCTCTGCTTGTAGTCGTCAGCCCACTCTGCGGGGTCCGGCAGGTACGCCGTTATCACCGCCAGAAACTCATCCTGCGGAGAGCATACCACGTGAATCGGTCGTCCGCCAGTTCCTCCGCCCAACATCAGGGCGCTGTGACCCCTCGCATCGTCCGGATAATCCTCGATGATATCCCCCTAATCGATCACGGCGCGGACCTCCGCCGTGCTGATCATCCGCTCCGGACGGGACATCTGTCGAACCGCGTGGGGCAGGAAAAGCAGCTTTGTCGCCGCGCGCCGCCTCACAAGCACCAGAAACTCTCTCGCCCCGTCCACATCGACAGTCTATTTTCGGCCAGCCGGAAACGCAATTCGGATTGTCGAACGCCGCGCATCACCGACCCGAGCTTTGCGAGGGTTCGAGTGAGGCTGGGCGAGATCAAGGAAGTCTGGGTCGGCCAGGACCCACGGCGCGACCTCCACCGGGCCGCCGTCATGGAATACCTCAAGTGGCGCGACCACCAACGCGGACTCAAGAGGCTGATCAAATGCCGGTACCAACAGCTCGGCCTCGGCCAAATCCAGGGCAAGGCCGTCTTCAGCCGCACGGGGCGCGCGGAGTTCCTGGACCGCCTCGCCGACCCGGAGCACCGGATCCTCTTCGAAAGGCTTTACCGCCAGTTCGACCAGGCCTGGACCCTCTGGCTGGAGACAGGACACCAGGTGCGCCGCCTGGGCCGTCCGTTCCGCGAAACCAGCGAGTTCCAGAAGATCCCCGGCATCGCCACCGTCGGCTCTCACGTTTTCGCCGCGATCGTCGAGGACCCCAACCGTTTCGAGAAAATCTCCCGGCTCTGGCGCTTCTGCCGGCTGGGCGTCACCGACCGCACCAGCGACAACAAGCCCCTCGGCTACCGCCGCATCGACCGCGCCGGCCACGGCGAGCTCAAGAACGTCAGCTACACCGCCTGGCGCACCGCCTGCAAGAGCACCACCGGCGACAACGAGGTCAAGCGCTTCTACCACGCCAGTCTCGCGCGCACCGGCAGCGTGCGCCACGCCCGGCTCAACACCCAGCGAAAGATCATCGAGGTCATGTGGACTATCTGGCGCAAGAACCGGACCTACGACCCCGAACTCTTCTTCCCGCAAGCGACGCCGACAATGATGCCGAGGGGCGTTGCGGGCTGAGGGGGCAAAGGGGCCATGAGGATCGCCCGATGCTCCCCGGCCCGGGAAAAGGGGCCGGGACACCCGACCAGCGCATTCGATCTGCCGCAACGGGCGGTGAACAACCACCGCGCTTCGGCGAGATCCGATCGTTTAGTGAGTGGTGCCCGGCCCCCGGCTTCCCGCCGTTCCCCATGATGACCTTGGACCCCGGTTTCCCGGGAGCCCCGTGAACCTGCATGGAACGCGATCAGTCATCACAGCTGGGGAAACTCTCTCGGCTCGACTCTGCCCCGCCCCACTAACTCTGTCCTCCTAAGGCAAACTCGTCGGTCTGGGCCAACCCTGCCGGATCAAAATCGCGATCCTCGGCGGGCGCGCCAAAGGTGTGATTTTTCTCCTTGATTAAGAACCTGCATGCGCTGGTTCTCTAAAGCTCAAGGATGTATCGGAGCGCCCTGCGAATTCGCTGGAGCGAGTCATCGGGAATCGTCCCTATCGGACCGTCCAACTCGTGGTCCTGTACTGTCTGTAGACCCTGGACGTTGGCATAGCTCTTCTGTCGCAGGAAGGGTCTGGACGGTAGCTCCACCTCGTACTCAGATTCTCTGTACGCGGTCGTGATAGGAACACATAAAGTCAGGGCGCGAGGTGCGTCGGGATCCGCCCGAGACACGACAACCACCATCCGGACCTTGCCGCCAATACCCAGATCGATCCTGTAGACCTGCCCGGGCCTAGTCGTCATAGATAACGTCCATGGCCGCTTGCCGCAGGCGAGCAGGCAACACAATGTCGGCATTCTCTGGAACCTCGACGCGGAAAGGCAGACCGCGTCGCAGCCGGACTTGGCTCAAGAACATCCGAATCGCCTCAGTCGTGTTTATGCCCAGGGCGTCAAAGACTGCCTCGGCGTCTTTCTTAAGGCGGGACTCGACCCGCGCCCTCACCATGGTTTCCTTCATGGCCACAATGTAGCTCTATTGTGCTACGGGTCAAGTTCTTCAATCAGCGAACGAGTCTGTCGAAAAACCATCTTGGAGTCAGGCCTTTGTTGGGTCGATGAGATAAATGGCCGCCATCGCCCGGAACAATGGGGGGTTTGTCCGGCCCGCGGCGTGTTCGCCGTCCAGCGGCATCCTCGGTCAACTCCATCTTCTGCCCTTTCCGGCCACTTTCTCGAGGTTGTGGACCATGCAGTAGAGCTTCCACTGGACGTTGACCTTGGCGCGGCCGCGCAGCGTGAATCGGTCCAGCCCCTTCTGCGCGGCGATGTTGGCGAAGACCGGCTCGACGATCCCCAGCCGCCGGGAGTAGATCTTCCGTCCCTCTGGCGTGTCGATCTTGGCCCTCATCGCGTGGGTGAGCCCGCCGGATCCTTGCCGGTAGAAGATCCGGACCTGCCGGGCCGTCCGTTGCCCGGGATGCCTCAAACACTTTGAGCGCAGGTGGCATCGGTCGCACGCCCCCTGCG
>Ga0116157_10000426_pt1 | contig 43772 bp, 33 predicted proteins | sample AD_UKC048_MetaG_FD_89882 | JGI IMG/M metagenome (GOLD analysis project Ga0116157, IMG submission 89882) | Active sludge microbial communities of municipal wastewater-treating anaerobic digesters from USA - AD_UKC048_MetaG | ecosystem: Engineered > Bioreactor > Anaerobic > Digestate | place: USA... | reverse complement strand
GACACCCCTTCCCATCCCGAACAGGGCCGTTAAGCCCGCCAGCGCCGATGGTACTGCGTCACAGCGGGAGAGTAGGTCGCCGCCCCACCTTCGCCCCGAGGAGCAATCCCTCGGGGCTTTTTTTGTTTGTGTACCTACCGTTAATGGAATAGAACGATACCCTGTAAGGCTTTTGTCTTACAGGGTATCGTTCTATTCGTAAATGGAATTAACGTATTTTAAATTTATGTTGTTGAGTTTATTTTGGAAAAAAATTTGAACTCACTTCTATTTTATACATCTTTGTTATACAAAAAACAAAAATAGAATAAGCGCAATTAAAAAATATCACACAGAATTTAAGTCCAAATGAAAAAACTATTATTATTTACGGTTCTTTTTCTTGTTATAGCATATACTGGGTTTACCCAAGTTGTTCCAGAAAAAGGTTTGTCACAAATCACTTCAGGATATCTAAAAAAACAGATAGATTTTTTAGCCTCCGATTCGCTTAAAGGGAGAAATACACCTAGTCCAGAACTGGATATTGCTGCTAGTTACATTGCCAATGAATTTTCTAAATTAGGTATTAAAAAAGTTAATGGCTCATATTTTCAGGAGGTACCATTGTGTACAAAAAATTTAGATGTTGATGGGTGTGGATTGAGCATTAGAAGAGGGAGCAACAGCGTGAGTTTTAAACTGAAAACTGACTATACCCCTTTTGAAAACACTGCAGATGCTGAAATTTCTGGAAACATTGTTTTTGCAGGCTATGGCATTACTGCTCCTGAATATAATTACGACGATTACAAAGATTTAGATGTTAAGGGCAAAATAGTTTTGGTAATGAAGCATGAACCCCAAGAAAACGATACTTGTGATGTTTTTGAAGGGAAACGCGATACGCATCATTCAAGTATAGAGTCAAAACTTAAAAATGCAATGAGTAGAGGGGCTGTAGCCATCATGGTTGTTACGGACCCATTAAATCACGTTACGCTAAATCCTCAAGGATACTCGTGGCCAAGTTTATCAAAGTTTAAGGGTAGTATTACCCCACAAATAACGCTTTATACTCAGGAGGTATCTATACCTTGTATTCAGGTAGGGGAGAATGTTATCAACTTTTTGTTTGGTGGTGTCGATTCGTTAAAACGCATTCAAAACAATATTGATACAGAACTTAAGCCTTTTTCGTTCGAATTTTCGGAGGTTTCGAGTAATGTTAAGACTAAACTTGATATCAAGCACTTTACTGCTAAGAATGTAGTTGGGATAATCAAAGGTAGTGATTCAAAACTTAAGGATGAGGTTTTAGTTATTGGAGCGCATTACGACCATGTTGGATATAAGGAAAATTATAAACCCGGTGAGGATTATATTTTTAATGGTGCCGACGATAATGCATCGGGCACAGCGGGAGTTATGGCTTTGGCAAAGGCTTTTTCAGTGTCAAAGAAAACTAAGAGGAGTATGCTTTTCATCCTTTTTGCTGGGGAGGAAAAGGGATTATACGGTTCGGAGTACTATACTCAAAAACCTCTTATCCCTCTCACTAAAACTGTTGCTATGCTCAACCTTGATATGATAAGTAGAAATGGTGACTCGTTACAGATACTAGGTGAGAAATTTAACCCAGAACTCAACACAATTATTAAGGAGGAAAATAATTGTGTTGGATTAAATATTATCGATTCTGGTAACGAATTCTTTGGTGCTAGCGACCATGCAAACTTTTTCAAAAATAACATCTCATCAATTTTTTTCTTTACAGGTACGCATAGCGATTACCATACTGTAAGGGATAATCCCGATAAGGTTGACCACGCTAAAGCAGAAAAAATTACCAAACTTGTTTTTAGAACGGCATGGCGAATAGTTAACGAGAATAAATATTACACCATTAATAAACCCTAATAATTAACTAAACACTTCAAATCAATGAAAATTAACAATCTTAAATCGGTACTACTTTTAGCGCTTGTTGCATTTAGCGGGTTATCATTCTCTCAAGAGGCAGCATTATTGTACAATCTTGCAAAAGGTAAAGCTTTTGTGCAGAATACAAAACTTTCCAATACCATTACCCAAACTATGGGGCCTAATGAGATAAAGATTTTGATGGACATCAGCATTAACGCAGAGATATTCGTTGAGAATGTTGCCGAAAATGGCGACATTACGGTTATTGAGGTACTTAAGGATATGACGATGCGCAATGTAGCCATGGGCAGGGATACCACACTTAAGTTCGATAATATTAACGAGCGTAGCCGTGTTGCGTACACTAAGGAAGGTAAATTAATTTCAAGGACAGTTCTCGATACTGCATCAGTTCCTGGTTTGTCCGAGTCTTCAAAGCAAAACTGGATGTACTTACAGTTGCCTGGCAAAAAAGTTAAGGTTGGTGAAGTTTGGAATAACGTAAGCAATGAAACCAATGCGAAGTCGAGTGCAAATCCTTTCGAAACAATTACAAACTCCGACTTTAAATACACCTATGCAGGGAGTGAAGCTAAGGATGGCAAGCCATTCTCTAAAATTGAGTTTGAGGCAACCCTAAACGTAGAGGGAAAAGGCGAGCAAATGGGCATGCAGATGTTTGTTGAAGGAACCGGTAAAAACAAAGGGTTTGGATTGTTTGATTCGAGTAGTTCAATTGTTTCGTACATTGAGTTTGAAACAGGTATTGATATGTCCATATCCGTATCGGGTCAGCAAAACATGTCTATACCAATGTCGCAAAGTATGAAAACAGTTATAACTCTTCAGGAGAAGAAGTAGCAGTAGTTTAATACAGATAGCAAAAATTGCATTCGGCTCAGGTTCGCCTGGGCCGTTTTACATAAAAACAAAAACGTTACCTTTGCGCTAATAATACAACAAACTAGAGTAAATATGGCTAACGAACCCAAATGCCCAAAATGTAAGTCAGAAAACACCTATCAGGACATGAATCTATGGATTTGCCCCGATTGTTCCTATGAGTGGGACCCAGCAGAGTTAGAGGAAGAAATTCAGATGAACAAGGTTGTAGATTCTAACGGAAATATTTTAAACGATGGCGATTCGGTTACTGTTGTCAAAGACCTAAAAGTAAAAGGCTCCCCTTCGGGTATTAAAGCCGGAACGAAAGTGCGAAACATACGATTAGTAGATAGTAGCGATGGTCATAATATTTCCTGCAAAATTGATGGTATTGGTTCGATGTACCTTAAATCAGAATTTGTGAAAAAAGCATAAAGGATAAAATCAGATTAATTACCATTCACATGCATACGGTTTCTTTGCATCTTATGTTGTTAACTTAATGTCTGCAAAGGTGTCGCTACAATTGAGAGTATAAAAGAAAATGAAACACTCTCTTTACATCTGCTGCTTTTTAGTTTACTCCTTATTTTTAGATACATTAGCTTTGATTCTCAGGGTTGTTAGGGGTGTTTTGCCCATTTCTAAAATCAAATTACTATATTTGCACCCCGTATGAAGTTAAACATAATACATATTGGTGCATCTTTTCTTTTGATTTGTGCTACCCTTATTGGGGTTAATGCATTTGCACAGGAGGTTAAGAATTTGACTTTGGATTCCGATACCCTAAATAAAAAGGATAAAGACGCATTCTCGGATTTTAAAATTGACAAAGGCTCCAAAAGTGCCGATACCGTTGCTAAGGGTATCAACATTGTGGACATCCTGAATCCTGTCAATAAAACCAAGGTTTCTTATTCGTGGCGGTTGAACTCAAAAACTTTCGATTTAGAGGAGCAAATGGCTTTCGATACGGTTGTTTTCCTATCGCACTTGGTTGAGCCGAATCAAAAAAACTTTATCACGCAAACTTACCTTGGGAATTTAGGGGCACCTATACAAACCGACCACTTTTTTGAACGTAATTTTGATTATCCCTTCCTGTTTTCAAGAGGCTATAGCGTTTATCTGCACCAAACAATATCTGGTGAACAGTATAATGTTAAGAGTCCGCATACCGTTTTAGAGTACTCAACAGGAGGTAAGAAGAAGGAGGCCGACCAAATTCTGAAGGTTCTCCACACACAGAATGTTAATAGGTACTTAAATCTGGGCATCCATTACGATTACTACAATACAAAGGGAATGTATGAGAATCAGCTCACCCGGAATAATGTTGTATCGGTTTTTGGGAGTTACTACAAGGACAGAATTTCGGCACAGGCTACCTTTACATACACATACATAAGGAATAAGGAGAATGGAGGCTTGGAGGACGATAAGTTTATTCAGGATACCGTGCTTGAAGCATCGCTTGTACCATTCCGTTTAAACAATGCTAGTTCAGAGTATCGTCAACGTAGTTTTGCAGCTATTGCAGGGTACGATATCCTTGTGAAGAGAACAACTCTAAAATCTGTGGATGGCATTGACTCCACAGTAGTATCGCCACTTGTTACGTCGAAACTCATATTCGATGCGAATAGGTACACCAGGGTATATTCCGATGACGATACTGTTTACTATAAGAATTACTACATAAATAAGTATCAAACCCACGACTCTATATATCTATTAAATTACACAACAACAGCCCTGCTTGAATTAACGCAGATAGCAAAATATCCTGGTATTCCAGGTCTTAGGGTTTGGTTTACGAACACTTTTGGCAATTATTATCACTTTAAACCTACCGATTTTATTTTTGAACGAGAAAATTCCAAAATTAAAACCAACCACTTTGGCGTAGGTGTGTTCAGTAAATCGGCTTATCTAAACTATAGCGGTAGTTTAAGGTTTTACATCAACGGATATAGAGCTAACGATAAGGAACTATTCGGTCAACTTATGGTTTTACCATGGAAATCGATGGAGATGCCTTATGTAAAAGGAACTGTTTTGATTAGTGACAGGGAACCCGATATTTTCCTGAAAAATTATTATTCCAACAATTTTATGTGGAGCAATAGTTTTGAGAAGGAAAAACGGTTTATGATTGGCGGAATGATTGGTGCTGAAAAGTGGAGACTAGAGGCAGGCTATAATCTTATACGAATTGTTGATTATCTGTATTTCGACTCCGAAGGCCTCCCAACCCAGTCGGACAACGTAACAGCAACCTCGGCATATGTTAAGAAGACGTTTAAATTAGGCGGATTTTACTTTGTGAACAAGGTGTTGTGGCAAGCAAACACCAACGAGGATGTTTTGAGTTTACCTACTTTTTCGGTTTTTTCATCGTTATTTTACGAGCATGAGCTGGTTAAGAATGTTTTGACAGGGCAGTTTGGCGTTAGCGGATTTTATAGAACAAAGTTCTATGCCGATGCTTTTATGCCAGCAACTGCTCAGTTTATTAACCAGCGCGAGAAAAAAATTGGAGACTATCCTTTTGCCGATGTGTTTGCCAATTTTAGGTGGAAAAGGGCAACATTATTCTTCAAATACGAACACGTAAATCAGGGACTAATTGATAGTGAATATTTTACAGCACTCCACTATGCTGCAAACCGTAGAGTATTCAAATTTGGTCTTTCGTGGATATTCTATAACTAGTCATCAAAATTTACTTCTGTAACAAATCCTAATGGGCTATTTTTGTATTCGAATAAAATAATTAAACCAAGAAAATCTTTGATATGCAGACATTTATCACAAGTAGGATAAAGTGGGTGGTTTTTTTGGCTTCGCTTATAATGTTCTCTTGCATTAGTAACGACTCGGTAAGGCGACAAGCTGAGGTTCAGATGCGAGACTTGGCTAAGATTCTGGCCGATGGTAAACTTGTAGCAGTTACCGATTACAACTCTACAAGTTACTTCTTATATAAGGGCGAGCCTATGGGCTATCAGTACGATTTACTTCGCGATTTAGCATCCTATCTGGGTGTTAAGTTAGAGCTGATTGCCGAAAATGACATCGAAAAATCTTTCGAAATGCTCAAAAATGGTGAGGTTGATATAATTGCTAATAACCTAACCATAACCACCCAGCGCAAAAAGGAATTTAACTTTACAACACCCCATGGCGAAACACGCCAGGTACTTGTTCAGCGAGTTCCTTCCACTTCCGAGGAAAGTGAGAAACTTATAGTAAAGAGCCCGTTGGATTTATCGGGCAAGGTTATTTATGTTCAACGCAGCTCTGCTGCGGCACAACGACTTGCCAACTTATCTGAGGAGATAGGCGGTAATATTATGATAGTTGAACTGCCCGATTACGATGCTGAGCAGCTAATTGATTTGGTGGCTATGGGTGAGATAGACTATATGGTATGCGATGAGACTGTTGCGCAAATAAAAGCTAGTTCGCTTAGGAATGTTGATTATAGTATAGCTATTGGATTTCCCCAGCATACTGCATGGGCATTGCGGCAGTCGTCGCCCGATTTGCTTAATAAGGTAAACACATGGTTCGATGGCTACTTAAGCACTTCGCGCTATGCAATGATTAAAAGGAAGTACTACCAAAATCCCAATCATTTAAGGCGATTAAGTAACGACTACTATTTTGTTCATCAGGATAGGGTGTCGGAGTGGGACGAGTATTTTAAGAAAAATAGCCCAAAGATAAATTGGGATTGGCGCTTATTGGCATCATTGGTATATCAGGAATCTCGATTCCGCCATGATGTGGTTTCGCATAAAGGAGCTTCTGGCGTAATGCAATTTATGCCTCAAACAGCTGAGCACTGGGGCATTGATAGCACTGTTAGTGCAAAGGAGCAGATTGAGGTTGGAGTTAAGTACCTTAAGTGGCTCGACGATAAAATGGTTGAATACAACATATCACAGGAGGAGCGCGTTAAATTTGTTCTTGCAGCCTATAATGCTGGTATTGGCCATGTAATTGATGCGCGCAACTTGGCTAGGAAATACGGAAAAGACCCTAATGTTTGGGATGAGAATGTGGAGTACTTTATTCGCCACAAATCGGAATTTTTATCTGATACTGTGGTGCGATTTGGACGATTGCGGGGCGAGGAAACTTTTAGGTACGTTAGCGAAATAATTGACAGATACGAGCATTACAAGAATATTCTAAAGTAAATAAAAAAGCGCTGGTTTTACTGGCGCTTTTTTATTGAACCATTTATTATCTCCACAAATTCGGCCAAAATCATAGCCGTAGCACCCCAAACAAACTCCTTGGAAATGTTGAAGTAAGGAGCGGTAATTAATTTTTGGTGCGAGGGAATAACTTTAATACTCCTGTTTTTTGGATTTACGAGTTGATTAATAGGGGCAGAAATAATACGCTCAACTTCTTTAACGTCAGGTTTGAATAGGGGTTTAAAGTCTATTACTCCAACAAATGGGTGTACCATCATGTTGCTGACGGGAATGTAAAGTTGGGTAAGTTGTCCAATTATGCTGATGTCCGATGGGCTAACACCCACCTCCTCGAAGGTTTCCCTTAATGCGGTAGCCTGAATATCGGAATCGGCCTCATCGAATTTGCCTCCAGGGAAACTGACCTGTCCGCTATGCGGTCCGTCGTATACAGGGCGCTTAATTAGTAAAGTGTCAATACTGTTGCCGTTCGGAAAAAGCAAAATAAGTACAGCGCTTTGGCGTGTATTGGAGTTTGGAGCAGTATTTCCCATTAAATCCTCACGGATTGATGGCGACATGGTTTTTTGCGCATCAAATCCAGGCAAATCGTTCTGTAGTTCTCTTTTAAGAACGGCAACAAAATCTTCGAAAGTATTATTTGATATCATAATGCTATAATGAATTATCAAAAATAGCAATAATTGGCTTAAAAATTGATTGCTCAATAATTGTTGTGTAAATTGGCAATGTTATAAATTTGAATTTTGTGAGTTTGTTCAAAGTTTGCATATTTGATAATTGATTACTATTGGTATTTAAAACTATAATATATGAAGCGATTTCTACTCTTTTTATTTGTTTCAACCTTATTTTTTGGATTTGAGGGTTGTGCCTCGAAAAAGTACGCAAAGCGTGGCGATAAATACGAACAGGCAGGAATGTGGGAATCCGCAGCTGAGGCCTATATGCGCTCTTTAGCATCTAAGCGCGATAATATTGACGCTTTGGTGGGTTTAAAACGTACGGGGCAAAAAACTATCGACGAAAAAACCTTGAAAATGATGAAGGCCTATGAAACCGATGGTTTAAAGGAGACTGTTTATGGTTATTTAGACATTGTAAACTTTAAAAATAGGGCAAGTGCAGTTGGTGTGGAATTATCCGTTTCCGATAGGGCAACCGATTACTTTAACGATGCAAAGCCAAAGTATATTGAGAAGATTTACTCCGAGGCACAAGTATTACTCGATGCAGAGAAGTTTACACAATCTGAGTCGATATTGAAGGAGATTGAAACTATTGAGCCTGGTTATGGAAATGTTCAGGAAATGATGAAGGTGTCCAAGTGTGAGCCTCTTTACAGGCAGGGCAAAGAGTATATGAATTCAGGGTTTAACCGCAAGGCATATGCAAACTTCGAGAAAATAATCAAGGAACATAATGGTTACAAAGATTCAAAGGAGTTAAGGGAGGATGCTCTGCTAAAGGCATTAATCACTATAAAGATAGATGATTTTAAATATCAGGATGGCTCTCAGGAAATTACAGCAAGGGTTCAGGGTGCGGTAGTATCTAAGTTGAATTCTTTAAATAACCCATTTATTAAAGTTGTAGATACAGAGAGTACCCAGAAGATATTAGAGGAACAAAAGCGAAGCATTGAGGTTGGTTCGAATATTCAAATTGGTAAAATATTGGCTGCTAATGCGATGTTTTCAGCAACGGTTGTGGAGTTTAAGCAGTTTACAGGTAAAATCGAAAGAACTGAGAAACGGGGCTATTTAAAAGAGGTAACCATTACCAAGAATAAGGAAACAGGTCTGGAGGAGAAGAATGTTTCATACAAAAAAGTTATCTACTATACCTTTAGCGGTAAAAATGTTTCGGCTATTTCGCTTAAATATCAGTTAACCTCTGTTGAAACAGGTGCAGTTATGGTTTCGGATGTTACCCGTGAAGTGTTCGACGATGAGGTAAGTTATGCGACTTTTGATGGAAATACCGATAAGTTAGTGCCAGGCTATTGGGAACGAATAAGTAAAGATTCTGAAAAAGATTATGTTTCCGACACCCCTAACGAGGTTTCAAACTTAAGAAAATTGCTGAATGCAAAGCGCGATATTACCCCTGCGGCGCAGTTAACCGATAAGACTATTACCGAAATAGCTACAAAAGTAGCCCAGAAAGTAAACCGATATAATCCAGAACAGTAACATGCGTAACCAATTTTTAATTTTGTTAGCGGCTATAACGCTATGGGGCTGTGGAGGCTCAAAAAAAACTGCAGATATGCCTATTTCGCCCAGTTGGGTTCAGGCTCGTCCTGCTTCGCAGATGTACTATGTTGGGATTGGCTCTGCAAGGAAAACCAACGATGCCAATGGCTATATGCAAACTGCCAAGCAAAATGCATTGGCCGATTTGGCTAGCGATATCTCCATCAATATATCCTCAAATTCTGTGTTAAGTGCATTCGAATCGCAGCAACGTTTCTTTGAGGATTACTCATCAACCATAAAGGCCGATGCCCAAAAGGAACTTGAGGGTTACGAGGTGGTTGAAACCTGGGAGGATGCATCAACCTACTGGATTTATTTCAGGCTTTTGAAGGAAACTTACCGAAAAATTACCGACGATAAGAAGCAGAAAGCAGCAGCCAAAGCGCTCGATTTTTACGATAAGGCCTTGCAAAATATTGAAACTGGAGAGGTTCGGGTTGCGCTAGTACTTTTGGTAAAAGCGTTGGAGCCAATTAAGCCATATTTTGCTGAAACCATAATGGCAAACTACAACGGAAAGGATATTTTTCTTGGAAATGAGATAGTTCAATCTATATCAACAACACTCAATAAAATTGCCATAACTGGGCCACGAGAGTTGAAGGTTAAAACAGGAAAGGCACTTCAACAAAACGAATTGCGGTTCTTTGTAAATTATAATCAATCCACGCCGCAAAAAGGTATTCCACTTAAAGCCAGCTATACTGAAAAGCCCATAACCCAGAATAAATCCACAACAGAAACTAATGGTTATGCGGGATTTGGTATTGATGCGGTTCGCTCATCAAAACCAATCGAGAAGTTTAAGGTAAATTTGGACTTTGAGGCTATTGTTAGCGAAGCCACAACAGATTTCACTATCAGAAAAGTGCTTGCTCGCTTCAACGTTCCAACTTTTGAGGTAGATATAAATATTGTAAAACCAGTTTTTGCAATTCAATCCATTGAGAAGAATATTGGGAATTTAACTACGAGTAGTATACTAGCAGAGGCGGTTAAGCGTAAGTTGGTGGAATCGTCGATGCCAATTGTAGAAAAACCGAACGAAGCCGATTATGTTATAAGTATTGATGCTTCAACTGTTCAAATTTCGGAATCCAATGGTTACAAACAGGCGGCCTTAACAGCAACTGTCTCGGTTAAGAGTATAGATGGAATTGAGGTTTACCGTAAAACCTTGGATAGAGTTTTAGGCTCACACTTCGATATTGAAATGGCAGGCAGGAATGCTTACGCCGAAGCAACAAAACGAGTGGAAAATACCATTATGCGTGAAATTATTGAAGTTGTAGTTAAAGGGAAAAGTAGCTATTAGAATCAGTTATTTAAAATAATTCTTGATTTTAAGAATATCTGCTTTATATCATTATAATCCTTTGAAAAAATATATAGGTTTGCATAATTTTTAATTAGTCCCGCTATGAAAAAAATATTATTATCCTTAGCTGTAGTTGCATCAATTACTCTAAGTGCATTTGCTCAAACCAATGAAACAGTAAATGCCGATTTGCCCGAAATAACTTTTAAATCAACAGAGATTGATTATGGAGTAATATCTCAGAATTCAGAGGGAACACGCAATTTCGAATTTACAAACACAGGCAAAGTGCCATTGTTACTAACAAACGTTGCTGCATCGTGTGGATGTACTGTGGTGGAATGGGCTAAAGAGCCTATTAAACCAGGCGAAAAGGGTTCCTTAACAGTTAAGTACAATACCGCAATAGTTGGTCCTTTTAATAAAAGTATAAGGGTTTTCTCTAATGCCAAAAGTAGCCCAGTATTTTTAATTATTAAGGGTGATATTAAACCGTTACAGGACAGCACAAGTCAAAGTCAACAATAAATACAAACTTAGTTCAATGCCAAAAATATCAGAAAAAGGTGTGGCAATGCCAGCTTCACCAATCCGTAAGTTAGTGCCTTTTGCCGAGGAGGCAAAGAAAAAAGGTCGTAAGGTTTATCACCTTAACATTGGCCAGCCCGATATTCCCACTCCACAGGTTGCTATGGATGCAATCCACAAGTGCGACCTTAAAGTGGTTGAGTATAGCCACTCTGCTGGAATTGAGAGTTACCGTAAAGGTTTAGCCAATTACTATAAGGGTATTGGAATTGATATCACCCATAACGATATCATTATAACCAATGGAGGCTCTGAGGCTATTACCATTGGGTTTATGACGTGTTTAAACCCTGGCGACGAGGTTATTATTCCTGAGCCTTTCTATGCAAACTACAATAGTTTTGCTATGCAGGCAGGCGTTGTGGTTAAGCCAATTGTATCGTCAATTAAAAACGATTTTGCATTACCAGCTGTTTCTGAGTTCGAAAAGCTTATTACTCCAAAAACAAAGGGTATTGTAATTTGTAACCCCAATAACCCTACAGGTTATTTGTATTCCAAAGAGGAATTGGAACAACTTGCCTCTATTGTTAAGAAGTACGATTTATACCTATTCTCCGATGAGGTTTACCGTGAGTTCTGCTACGATGGTAACGAGCACTTTTCTGCAATGATGTTGCCAGGCTTGGAGAACAACGTTATTCTTATGGACTCTGTATCGAAGCGTTATAGCATGTGCGGTGTTCGTATAGGAGCATTAATCACTAAAAACAAAGAGGTTTACGCTGCTGCAATGAAGTTTGCACAGGCTCGCTTGTCTCCTCCTTCGTTCGGACAAATTGCTGCTGAAGCTGCTTTGAATACACCAAAAGAGTATTTCAAGGAAGTTTACGATGAGTATATTAAACGTAGAGACTTTATGGTTGCAGCGCTTAATAGAATGGATGGAGTTTACTGTCCAAAACCAAAAGGAGCCTTCTATACTGTTGTTAAACTTCCAATTGACGATAGCGATAAGTTTGCACAATGGTTGTTGGATAGTTTTGAGTACAATAACCAAACTGTAATGCTTGCCCCTGCAACTGGATTTTACTCAACAAAAGGACTTGGTAAGAACGAGGTGCGTATAGCTTACGTTTTGAATACCGATGATTTAAAGAATGCAATGGAGTGCCTTGAGGTTGCTTTAAAGCAATATCCTGGACGAACATTATAGTATTGATTGTATTATTGATGAGGGTGGACTATTTGTTCACCCTTATTTTTTTATAAAATCTTAACCACAAAAGGCATAGTCTCTCTTTTGTTAGTTTTCTATTATAGGCTTAATGTTTTATTATAACTCTGTCAGGGTTCAAAACCCTGACAGAGTTATCGTTTAATAGATATGCAACTATTAAATAGAGTCTATATCATTTAACTTATAAAAACTTGTATGAACTTCTGTGTCTTTTGTGGTTCAATGTTGGCTTAAGTTATTTATTGATATTCCTAAAAATAATTACCTTAGCATTACTTTTTGATTTTGGCGTAAAGTTTGAATAAGTGTTGGAATAATTTATTGTGCTATAGATGAGGTGTTTATTGTATGTTTTAGTAATTGTGGTTTGTCCTGTCTTTGCATTTTCGCAGGATGAAAGAGAAAAAGTGTTGGTGGGAGCGGAGCGTGTTGAGCTATATTTACCCAAAATTCAGAATAGGAATATTGCAATAGTTGCAAACCATACATCATTGGTGGGTGGAAAGCATTTGGTTGATACTCTTCTGTCGCTTAAAGTAAATATTAAAAGGATATTTTGCCCAGAGCATGGTTTCCGTGGAAATATAGAGGCAGGGGAGTTAATTAACAATCATACCGATACTAAAACAGGACTTCCAGTTGTTTCGCTTTACGGAGGAAACAAAAAGCCAAAATCCGAAAATCTACAGGATGTTGATGTTGTAATTTTCGATTTACAGGATGTTGGGGTTCGTTTTTACACTTATATCTCCACCATGCATTATGTTATGGAGGCGTGTGCCGAGAATAATATCCCTCTAATAGTGTTGGATAGGCCCAACCCCAATGGGTTTTACGTTGATGGACCAGTACTCGATTTGAAGAACACATCATTTGTTGGAATGCACCCTGTACCTCTTGTTCATGGGCTTACCGTAGGGGAGTTTGCACAAATGATTAACGGAGAAGAGTGGCTTGCGGGAAAGGTGAAATGCAAATTGGAAGTGATACCCTGTACAGGCTATACGCATAGCCACACATATGTACTGCCCGTTAAACCCTCTCCAAATTTACCCAATCAATTGTCGGTGTTGCTTTACCCTTCGCTCGGGTTCTTTGAAGGAACGGCTGTGAGCGTTGGCCGGGGAACCGATTTCCCTTTTCAGGTATTTGGGTATCCTAGTTATCCGCAAAAACAATTTAAATTTAAGCCTGCGCCCAAAAAGGGGGCAAGTGTAAATCCTCCGTACAAGGGAAAAACTTGTTATGGTGTCGATTTAAGGGACTTTTCAGTTGATTATTTTATTGGAAGAAAATCCATTAACCTAGAATGGCTTATTTACACTTATAGAACTTACCCAAATAAGGAAAAATTCTTTAACAATTTCTTTAGGAATTTGGCTGGTACGCCATTGCTTCGCAAGCAAATAGAGGACGGGCTGAGTGCTGAAGCAATTCGTGAGTTGTGGCAACCCGATTTGGAAAAGTATAAACAAGTCAGGAAAAACTATCTGCTTTATCCCGATTTTGAGTAATATTTACTTTACCTGCATTTTATGGCAAAAAAAAACAATTTCTATGTGGTTTGGGCTGGACATTCTCCAGGTATTTATGACGATTGGGGGAAATGTCAGGAGCAGATAAAGGGATTTGAGAATGCTAAATTTAAGGGTTTTCCAACAAAGTATGCTGCCGAAAAAGCATTTAGCATGGGCTATGGCAGGTATATGAAGTTGAATTCATCGCAAGGCGCTAGTTTGAGGATAGGAAGCACTGTGCTAAAGCCTGTATATCCATCATTGGCTGTTGATGCTGCATGGAATACCGCCACTGGCGATATGGAGTACCGGGGAGTTGATGCGCATAGCGGTAAAGAGATATTTAGGCAGGGGCCATTTTTTGATGGCACAAATAATATTGGAGAGTTTCTTGCAATAGTTCACGGATTGGCGTTTCTGCAAAAGCAAGGGAGCAAAATCCCCGTTTATACCGATTCTGTTACCGCAATTGCCTGGGTTCGCCGTAAGCAAGCCAACACTAAATTGGCATTAACGCCTCGTAATGCAATAATCTTTGAGTTAATTCAACGAGCCGAAACCTGGCTTAGTACAAATAAGTGGGATAACCCAATTTTAAAATGGGAAACACCCGTTTGGGGCGAAATTCCTGCCGACTTTGGTAGAAAGTAGTTTTCTGTAAAGTTAGTTGCAGTAGCAAATAATAATGACTTCGTAGATACCGCTAGCATCATCTTCGGTTTGTGTTGCCTCGGAATTTGGTAATGGCGACTTATAACGATTCGTGATTATCAGTTTATATGAATTGTGGAAATAGCCTGTTTGAATTTCGGTAATCAGTTCATTGTCAAGTTCAAACCCGATATTGGGTAGTTCATCAACCATTGGTTTAATGGTTTTTCCTAAAACGGAAAAATCTTCATTAACTTCAATTTGAATAAGCATATAGTTGGCCTTTATTCCGCCTTCAATAATTGTATCGGAAACTTCGGAGAATTCAACTTTTGAGATATCCTTTAGGGTCAGAAGCATTCTGGAGGCATCACATTTTTCAATATTTTTTCGGATGAAAGCCGAGTTTTGACCATTCTTTTGTATCAGGAATAAAGTGTCAGACGAAAACTGAACCTCACTAAAACAAATTGTGTCGTAAGGCCCTTCTATGATTAAGCATCCGTTATCAATTTTCCAGGTTCCAAGGTTTGCCCGTTGTCCAAACACTAGGTTAATGGTTTTAGTATCTTCCTCTATGTTAAAGGAAACTTCCTCAAAATCGAAACCCTCAATGGTTTCCCAAGTTCCCAAAAGTTGCTGTTCGTCAATTGCTTTGTTGTTTTGCTTGCAGGCCAGTAAGGTTGTAAGGAGAAGAATTGGAATTATTGCTGATGTTCTCATGGGTTGGGTGCGTTTAATTGTTGGGAATAAAATTACTGAAAATCAATATGCTTGTCAATTGGAAATAAAAAAAGATGCTACCCGAAAAGGATAGCATCTTGTATATTGACTTGTAAAAAACTATAAATCGAAGTTTCCTGTGTAAGAGTCAACATAAGAAGGTGCAACCCTTAGTCTTTTTGTTTTTGCCCAAGCTTTCATTTGGTCGCAAGCGTATTGGAAATCGGGTTCAGCGTAAATGTAACCCATAGAGTCAAAACCTTTCATTTGGTAGTATGTGAAAACGCCGTTTTTCATTGTAGCATCGCCATCGTAGGAGTAAACTGTTTTGTTTGAAGCAACTGCAATAACTCTGCCGCTTGCGTTAAGGTCGGTAGCCATGGCACCAATTTGGCAAGCATCAAAAGTAAACATCATTTTTGTGCTGGCTGCATTGGCAAATTTGGTTTTGAACCAAGTGCTGCTGATATAGTATAGGTCAGAGGTTACAATGTTTCCTTTGCTTCCGTGACCGGAGTAAACAAAAGCTATTTCGTTGCCAGCAACAGATTGGCTAGCTAAAGTATTGATGGCTGCTTCAATGTTTGCCTTGGTTGCATTAAGGTCAAGCAAAGCAGTTACAGAGTAGCCTTCGGCCTGCAAACGAGCTTTCCAGTCGGTTGCATCATCATCGCAGTACTGAAGGTCGTTCGAAGTTCCAGAATAATCTGAAATACCAACAACTAAAGCTATTTTTGAACCTTTTGCTGCGTTTTTGTCTAATTCTATAGGTAGAGCATCTTTGTCTGTAATTGTAAAATTAGCTATAACTTCTGCTGGTCTGTTATCAACAGTAGCAAAATCTGGACGTACACTAAACGTTTGTTCTTCTTGCTGAACTATTTCATCTTCCTTTGAGCAACTCTGAAAAATTACTCCCGCCATTAAAGCAACAAATGCTAGTTTTACCCATTTTTGTGTTCTCATAGTTTTTTTGTTTTTTTGGTTTGGTTAATAAAAATGTTAATGCTTCAAATTTCAACTATTCAGATATAAAAGTCAAGTCGAGCATTGATGTAAAGACGAAGCGCAAGCAAAAGCCTACAAACAACAACTTGCTCCGTATAAAATGCAAAAATAAACCCCGCTTTTTGAGCGGGGTTATTCCTTGTTTTATATGAGATACTACAAGTTGAAACTTCCAGAATAAGAGTCTTGGTACGAAGGAGCAACAGTTAAACCTCTAGAAGAAGCCCACGATTTCATTTGGGTAACAGCGTAGCTACAATCATTCTCAACGTAAATATAGCCCATATAGTCGAAGCCTCTCATTTGGTAGTAAGTGAAAACGCCATTTTGCATTGATGCATCACCATCGTATGAGTAAACGGTTGTGTTGGATGCTACTGCAACAATTCTTCCAGTTTTTGCTAAAGCGGTTTTCATGGCACCAATTTGGCAGGCATCAAATGTGAAGAACATTTTAGTGCTTTTTGCATTGGTGAAAACTGTTTTGAAGTAAGAACTGCTAATGTAGTATAAGTCAGTTGTAACAATGTTTCCACTACTTCCATGACCAGAGTAAACAAAGGTAATTTCGTTACCAGCAATTGCTTTGCTTGCAAGGGTTGCTAGAGCCGACTGAATTGCGCTCTTTGTTGCACTTCTGTCAAGTATTGTGGTTACTGTATAACCTTCGGTTTGTAAACGATTTCTCCAGTCTCTTGCATCATCATCGCAGTACTGTAGGTCGCTTGATGTGCCTGAGTAGTCGGAAATACCAATAACTAAAGCATACTTTGCACCCTTTGGAGTGTTTTCATCTAATTCAACAGGAGTTGCATCTTTTTCAGTAATCATAGATTTTGCAATCTCATCGGCAGGTCTGTTATCCAATGTGGCAAAATCGGGACGAACGCTCCATTGTGTTTCGTTTTCATTTTTTACAAGTTCATCGTCTTTCGAACATCCTTGAAAAATTACGCCAGCAAATAACGCTAAGAATGCTAGGCTAAGTAGTTTTTTTGTTTTCATTGTAAATAAAAGTTTAGGTTGGTTAATTAATTTATTAAAGCAAGCGCAATTTAATTAATGAGTTACGTTGATTTTAGACTTGTCGACAAAAAGAACTGAACTACACAAATACAACCGTTTGCTGGCAATTTTGTCGACGATTAGAGTACCACATTTTTACTAAACAAATCAATAGAAAACTTTTTCCTATTTTTACAGGTAAAATTGATTGATTGTGAGTTTTGAAAATTTCCTAGCTAAACGTTTCCTTAAGGGCTCTGATAGTGTAAGCCTATCAAAACCTTTTATCCGTATTACCATTGTATCTATTGCCCTTAGTGTGGCAATAATGATTGTGTCTATTGCCATTATAACAGGCTTTAAGCAGGAAATAAAATCGAAAGTGGTAGGGTTTGGCAGCCACATACAGATAACCAATTTCGATAGCAATCAATCCTTCGAAACAAATCCTATACCCTCCAATCTGGAGTGTATGAATGATGTTCGGAAGATTGAAGGGATTACTCATGTACAGGTTTTTGCTACCAAAGCGGGTATTATTAAAACAGAGACCGATATTCAGGGGATTGTGCTTAAAGGTGTTGCTTCGGATTTCAACTGGAATTTCTTTAAACAGAACATAGTTGAAGGAGAGGTTTTTTCAACTGAAGATTCCTCCGCGACGAACAAGACGATTATTTCCAAAACCTTAGCAAATCTTTTGAAACTTAAGGTAGGAGATAGTTATGATATCTTATTTGTTCAGGAGCCACCTCGGTTTAGAAGGTTTACAGTTGCTGGAATTTACGATACAAAAATGGTGGAGTTCGATAAGTTGTTTGTTCTGTGCGACCTTCGGCATATTCAACGATTAAATGGATGGAGCGCAACTCAGGTAACAGGTTACGAGTTGTTGGTCGATAATATAGATAACGCCTACGACCTTTCCATTGAGGTTGACGATATTGTTGGTTTTGTTTTTATTGATAATGATTCTCGTTTGAAGGTTCAGAGTATTGTTGATAAGTACCCAAATATCTTCGATTGGTTGAATTTGCAGGATATCAATGCTGCAGTTCTTATTATTCTGATGTTGCTTGTTGCTGGTATAAATATGATATCGGGTTTACTTATCATTATTCTTGAACGAACAGGTGCTATTGGCTTGCTTAAAGCTTTAGGCTCAAGCAATGAGAGCATACGGAAAATTTTTCTTCTTCAGTCGGCTTACATTATGTTTAAGGGGCTAGTTTGGGGTACTATTTTTGGAGTATTGGTATGTCTTGTGCAGAAGCATTTTGGGATAGCCAAGCTCGATGAGCAGTTCTATTTCCTTTCCGAGGTGCCAATAAACCTTAATATTATCCACATACTTATTTTAAATGCAGTAGCATTTGTGGTTGGTATGGCTATGCTAGTGGTACCATCGATGGTTGTATCTCATATAAGTCCTGATAGGACTCTTAAATTCGATTAGTTTCGGTTATAAGTACCCATAAGTATCGGCCAGGTAAGTTAAGTACCAAGATAGGAAGAATGCAATCATTGGGGCTATAAGCCATACAATAAAGAACTTACGCACTTCCGTTTTCTTGAAAATATTTTTGGTTCCTAACTTGGCAACTCCAATTCCAAGTATTGCCCCCACATTAAGCTGCACTAAGGAAGTTGGTATACCTTTAAATAACGATGCTCCCAATAGTAGCGATGCTGAAATAAAAGCAATAATAACAGCCTCCACTTTGCCAAAAAGGAATAATTCTTTGCCGGTATTGCGCAAAATTTTATCGCCAAATATTGAACTACCTATTCCAAAGCTTGGAGCAACCACCATTGTAGCCATTATCATAATCAGAGTTAAGATTCTTCCAGAAGAGTTGTGTATTCCGAGTTCGTTCAAAGTCATTGTCGTTAAAGGGCCGCTGGCATTGGCCACGTTATTTGCGCCGATGGAAAAAGCTACGTACATAGACATACCAATAATTGCACCTTTAAGCATATAGTGTTCATTGAGTCGGGCCGAAATTGTATACCCTCTTCGACGAATTGGCTTGTAAATATATTTGCCAATAAGAAAACACAGTATAAATGATACTATAGGGAGTATAAACCATGTAGGAATAACCTCAAAGAAAAGTTTATGGGACGAAAACTCATTGAAGTATAATCCTGGGGCTACTACTGCCAACACTGTTGACTGACTGGTTGATTGAGGCACTCCAAATAAATTGGCAATTAATAATGAAATGGCCACGGAAAAAAGAATAATGGATACCTGTGCATAGTTCATTAAATCAGGGTTAATTAGCCCTTCCCCAACTGTTCTGGCGGTTGCTTTTCCAGCAATAATTGCTCCAAGAAAAACCATTAACCCGAATAGCCCAGGAATAGCATTCTTTTTTAGGACGTTAGAGCCATAAGCCGCAGAAAATGATGGCCCAGTGCCACTACCACCCATAGTAATAGCTAGGAACATTGAAATTAGAAATGGGATGATTAAATGGCTGAATATTAGGGCATCCATATTGTTTGCGTTGGGTTATTACTCTTATGAGTTTTACAAATATATGATATTGTTCTCTTTTTTGTTTTGGAGGAAGAGAAGGTGTGATTGAAGTTGTATCATAACTGTTTGTTTACTAGTTTGTTTTTGCTCTTAATTGTTGTTGTTGATATTTATCAAAAAGGTCGATTTAAAATTATTCTTTCCTTTTTTTTACCGTTGCAATGGGTTATTTCTACAATAAAGCCTAAATTTGTTTAACTCGAACGAAGTATTGGTTAATAACATAAAACCCCTCAGTATGAAAAAGTTCATTAAACGTTTAGCTTGGGCTATTCTTATTATTTTACTACTATTTATTGCGGCGGCAATAATTGTCCCAATAGTATTTAAGCCACAGTTAATGCAAATAGCAAAAACTGAAATCAATAAAAGTGTAAATGCTAAAGTTGAGTTCAACGACTTTCAGGTTTCGCTTATTAAAGGTTTCCCAAACCTTTACATTGGCCTTAAAGATTTAAGCGTTGTTGGTATCGATAGTTTTGCTAACGATACGCTTATGGCTTTCAAGGAGTTTAGCGTTAAGGTTAACTTGTGGAGCGTAATGGGTATGGAGAATATTGAGGTGAAATCTATTCTGCTCGACCAAGCGCGCTTAAAAGCAAGAATTACCAAGGATGGCAAGGTAAACTGGGATATTGCAAAGCCCTCCGATGTTCCCGAAACCGAAGTTGAGGATACTGCTGCAGGTTCGCCAATTAACACAAGGGTTGCCCTTAAGAAGTTTGAAATTAGGAATGCAAACATTGCCTATATTGATGATTCGTCCAACATGTCGGCTACAATAAGGAACTTCAACCTTCTGTTATCGGGCAATATGGGCATGAGCCAAACCGATTTAAATTTGAAAACATCTATTGAGGCGCTAAACTTTAAAATGGGCGGTTTAAGTTATGTTAAGGATGCTGAACTTGAGTTCAACGCTACTATTGGGGCTAATATGGATAGCGCTATTTATACCTTCAAGGATAATAAATTCAGGATTAATCAACTTGCGTTACTATTTGAAGGTGTTGTAAAAATGCCTGGTAGCGATATTGATATCGATGTTAAATTTAACACCCCAACAACAGACTTTAAGGCAATACTTTCGATGGTTCCTGCAGTTTACATGAAGGATTTTGCTGGGCTTAAAACTTCGGGAAAGTTTGGTATAGATGGTTTTGTAAAAGGTGTAATGAGCGATGCAACATTGCCCAATGCTTCTATCGCTTTGTTTATTGAGAATGGTATGTTCCAGTACCCCGATTTACCTAAATCAGTAAACAATGTTAATGTTAGCACTAAGGTTTGGTTCGATGGTACTAATATGGATAACACTACCGTAAATGTGGATAAATTCCATTTGGAGTTAGGAAGTAACCCGTTCGATGCTCGTTTACATGTGGCTACTCCAATAAGCGATATGCAGGTTGATGGTAATATCACTGGAAAAATTGACTTTGCATCGTTGGCCGATGTTGTGCCGTTGGATAGCATGACCATTTCCGGAATACTTGATGCAAACCTTGATTTTGCTGGAAAGTTATCATATATCGAAAAAGAGGATTATGAGAAGTTTAAAGCCGATGGCTCATTGCGTTTAGCAAACTTTGTGTTTACCAGCAATGATTTACCTCAAGGATTTAAAATTACCGAAACAGTTCTAAATTTCTCTCCAAAATTCGTGGATTTAGCAAAGTTCGAAAGTCAGATTGGTAAGAGCGATTTGAAGATGAATGGTAGGTTGGAGAATTTTATTCCGTTTATTTTCAAGGACGAGACTGTTCGTGGAAACCTTAACTTATCCTCAAATCTATTCGATGCTAACGAATTTATGGGCGGTGAAAGCACTGAGGAGGAAGTTGTTGTTGAGGATACATCGGCAATGAGCGTAATTGAAGTGCCAAGGAATATCGACTTTAATATGAAGGCCAACTTTGCCCGTATTATTTACGATAAACTTGATATAACAAGCCTTAATGGTAATATCGATGTTAAGGATGGTATTGTAAATATGACCAACCTTGGTATGAATTTGCTCGAGGGCTCAATGGTTATGGGTGGAAGTTACAACTCCCAGGATGTCAAGGCGCCTACAACTGATTTCGATTTCAACATGAAGGGTATTGATATTCCTTCTGCATTTAAGGCATTCTCTTCGTTACAGAAGATGGCGCCTGCTGCAAAGGATATGACAGGGAAGGTGTCTACCCAGTTCAAGTTTAAATCTACATTGGATACTGCTATGATGCCTGTAATGAATAGTATTGATGCCTACGGCAAGTTGCAGTCAAACGAAATAGGCTTTAAGGATTCCAAGGTGTTTGGCAAAATAGCCGATGTTATAAAGAATGATAAGTTCCGAAATCCCTCTATGAAGGATGTAAACATCAGCTTTAAAATAAAGGACGGTCGACTTTTCATTGAGCCTTTCGATACAAAGATTGTTGATACCAAAATGAACCTAGGTGGCGATATGGGCTTAGACCAAACCCTAAACTTCAAGGCAAAAATGAGTATTCCGTCTAAGTATGTTGGTGCTGCAACCGATTTGGTTAGTAAACTTGCAGGAATCTCAGTGCCAAAGCCCAATGAGGATGTTAAGTTGAATTTTAAAATTGGTGGTACAACCAGTAATCCCAATGTGGGTTTTGATAAAGGCGAAGCATCATCAGAAGCGAGTTCAACCACAAAAGAAATTGTAGGACAAAAGGTTGATGAAGCCAAGGTTGAGGCCAAAAAGCAGGCTAAAGAGCAGGCCGATAAGTTAATTGCCGATGCTGAGAAAGAGGCTACAAAAATTAGGGAGGAAGCGGCTGTTCTTGCCGATAAAATAAGAGCTGAAGCAGAGGAACAGGCAAAGAAAACCGAGGCCGAGGGTAAAAAGAAAGGGCCTATTGCAGAGAGAGTTGCTAAGGAGGCCGCCAAGGAAATCCGAAAAAAAGGTGAGGCATCAGCACAAAAGGTAATTCAGGAAGCGGATGCTAAAGCAAATCAAATAATAGAGAAGGCTAAAGCGGAAGCGGCGAAACTTGAGTAGTAAATCAAAACCCTCGCAAATGCGAGGGTTTTTGCTTAATATCTATTTCGATTTAGCTCTAAAGTATATTTGTAACGGAACTCCAGAGAAATTGAATGTTTCGCGTAGTTTGTTCTCCATGTAACGCTTATATGGCTCGCGAATATACTGGGGTAGGTTGCAGAAAAATGCAAACGAAGGTGTTTGTGTCGGTAGTTGGGTTACATATTTTATCTTAATATACTTGCCTTTGTAAGCAGGTGGTTGCTGAATTTCGAGCGCAGTTTGCAAGAATTCATTCAACTTAGATGTTGCAATTTTTTTCTTGCGGTTTTGGTAAACCTCTGTAACTGTTTCAAGAACCTTGTGAATTCGCTGCTTGGTTAATGCCGATGCAAAAACAATTGGTACATCCTGGAATGGAGCAATTCTCTCCTTAATCAGGTTGGTGTACTCAACGGTAGTTTTGTTATCCTTTTCAACTAAATCCCACTTGTTAACAACAATAACAACGCCCTTTTTATTCTTTACAATTAGGTTGAAGATATTCAAATCCTGACCTTCCAACCCAAGTGTGGCATCGAGCAGAAGCAGGCAAACATCGGAACTCTCAATTGTGCGGATTGAGCGCATCACGGAGTAGAACTCCAAATCTTCGTGAACTTTTGTTTTACGACGTAATCCTGCAGTATCAACTATAATGAAGTTGTGTCCAAACTTGTTGTAATGAGTATCAACGGCATCGCGGGTTGTACCTGCAATTGGAGTAACAATGTTACGATCCTCGCCTATAAGCGCATTTATTAGTGACGATTTTCCTACATTTGGTCTTCCAACAAAAGCGATTTTTGGGATATTTAAATCCTTTTCTTCCTCTGGTTCGTTTTCGAAATCTTTAACTACTTCATCGAGTAAATCGCCAGTTCCAGAACCGCTGATTGACGATATACAGAATGGCTGTCCAAGTCCAAACCGGTAGAACTCGTTTGCATCGTACAGCAAGTCATTGTTATCGACCTTATTGGCAACAAGGAAAACTTTTTTCTTCGATCTACGAAGAATCTCTGCTACTGCCTGGTCCATATCGGTAATACCAACCTTAACGTCAACAAGGAATAGAATTGTATCGGCTTCCTCAATGGCTAGTTTTACCTGTTTACGGATTTCCTCCTCAAAAATATCGTCGGAATTAACCACGTAACCGCCCGTATCAACAACGGAGAATTCTATACCGTTCCAGTCGCACTTGCCGTAAATTCTATCGCGGGTAACACCAGCTACCTCGTCAACAATGGCATGTCGCCCAGCAACTAATCGATTGAAGAATGTTGATTTTCCAACATTCGGGCGGCCTACTATTGCTACTATATTTCCCATAATTAGTTTAAAGTTTAATTTCAGAATTTAGATGCAAGAAATTTAGATAAATAGGTTATTAAGTTAATCGGTATTTCATTCCGCACTTGATGCGGAATCCATTATTATTGACTGGATTTCTGCTTACGCAGGAATGAAAAAAGAATAATTTATAACAACCTGCACCTCACATCTTCTATGAATTATACCCAAAGCGTTTTAGCTTTTTGTCGTCGTTGCGCCAGTTGGGGTCAACTTTAACATAGAGCTCAAGGAAAACCTTCTTTTCCAAAAACTTTTCCAAGTCTAAACGGGCTTCGGTACCTACCTTTTTGAGCATTTTACCTTGATGTCCAATCACAATGGATTTTTGCGATTCTCTATCAACATAAATAATTGCTCTAATTCTATCAATCCTAGTTTCCTCGTTGTACTCCTCAATATCAACCTCAACGGAGTAAGGAATTTCCTTTTTATAGGCGGTTAGAATTTTCTCGCGAATAATCTCCGATGCAAAGAACCTCAGAGTTTTATCGGTAAGTGTATCTTTTGGGAAAAACTCAGGGCCTTCGGGCAATTGCTCGCTAACCATTTTAATTAGCGCCTCAGTGTTAAACTTATGCAATGCCGATATGGGTAGAATTTTTGCTTCTGGCATAATTTCAGCCCACTGAGCAACTAGCGCCGCAACCTTATCTTGTTCCGATAAATCTACCTTGTTGATTGCAAGAATAATTGGAGTGCCCAACTGCTTAAGTCTATTCAAAAACTCCTCGTTTTTGTTGGGAGTTTCAACAGTATCGGTGATGTATAGGATAACATCGGCATCCTCTAGCGCCGATTCCACAAACTTCATCATTGCCGATTGCAGCTTGTAGGCTGGCTTAAGAATACCTGGAGTATCGGAGTAAACTATCTGGAAATCCTCGCCATTCACAATACCCATAATCCGATGACGGGTGGTTTGTGCCTTGCTGGTGATAATGGATAGTCTTTCTCCCACCAAAGCATTCATTAGCGTTGATTTCCCAACGTTTGGATTCCCAATTATATTTACGAAACCTGAACGGTGTGCCATAATTTAAGATTCTAAAAATTTAGATTTAAAATATCTGACTCAAATTAGAATCTATTCATTTTAAGCATATTCACCTCTTTTTGTGTGAGGAAACGCCATTTACCACGGGGTAGATTCTTTTTAGTGAGTCCTGCAAAGTAAACCCTATCGAGTTTTACAACCCTGTAGAAAAGCGATTCGAATATGCGGCGTACAACGCGGTTTTGTCCTGTGTGAATTTCAACCCCAACCTCGGTTCCATTGCTCTCCTCTGTGTAGTCTATTGAATCAACTTTAAGAATTTCGCCATCAACCTCAACGCCCTGGCTTATTTTCTCCATATCCTCAGCCGATACCTTTTTGTCGAGCTCTACGTGGTAAATCTTTTTCTTCATAAAGCTAGGGTGAGTCAACTTTTTGGTCATTTCACCATCGTTGGTAAGGAGTAGAACGCCTGTACTGTTTCTGTCCAAGCGACCAACAGGGTAAACGCGCTCCTCGCAGGCACCATCAATTAATTCCATAACGGTACGTTTTGCGTGAGGGTCCTCAACAGTTGTAACGTAATCTTTTGGTTTATTTAAAAGGATGTAAACCTTACGCTCTGCATCAAGAGTTTTGCCCTTGTAGCAGATTTCGTCGTTAGGGTTAACCCTTGTACCAAGTTGAGTGATAACTTCGCCATTTACTGAGATTAATCCGTTCTGAATCATCTCGTCGGCCTCTCGTCGGCTGCATAGGCCAGAGTTGGCTACATATTTATTCAAACGAATTAGGCCATCGTCCTCCCTTTCAGTTTTTTCTACTTTTGCAGATTCTCTGCGAGGTTTTGATGTTGATGTAAATTCGTCGTCGTATTTTTTCTTGAATGTTCTCGATTTGTAACCCGATGCATTGTCGGAATCCTCGTTGCGTTTGGGTTTCGATTCAAACCTGTCGCTACGTTCTTTACGGTCGCCAGATTTCTCGAAACGGCTTGGCTTAGCCCCAAATCTATCGCTACGTTCTCTGGTTTCCTCGTTGCTTCTTGTTCCAAAGCGACTCTTAGCGCTTGAGCGCTCTTCGCCTCTATCGGAACGGGTAGGTTTTTCAGCAAAACGACTTTTGCTTGGTCGCTCGCCTCTATCTTCTGTACGGTAGGGGCGTGCATTAAAGCCGCCAATATTTGTAGGTTCGTCTTTATCCTCAGAACGGCTAGATTTTGCAGAAAAACTTTCTTTCTTTGGACGTTCTTCGCGTTCCTCGTAGCGTTTAGATTTAGGAGCAGGACGTTCGCTTCTCTCTTCACCTTCAGGTGTATTGTCCTTATCATCGGGGGCAAAACGATTCCTGAAAGGAACTTCCTCTGTGTTTTTAATCTTTAATGTTCTTGGCTTATAGCTGCTTTCTCCACCTTGCTTTTCTTCACTTCTGGATTTGCTTGGTTTTTCGGATGATTTCTCTTTTGGAGAATAGCTTCGCTTTTTGGTAGGTTCCTCGGCGTTATCATCAACGTGAGGTTTGGTAGTTTCACTTTCCGTGCTAGGATTAACTGACTTAGGAGCCATTGTCCTTGGACGGTAAACCTTTGCAGGTTCTTCTTGGGCGTTAGTCCGCGTCTCGCGTTTAACATCCCCTTTTTTGCTTGTTCTTTCCATTTAACTGTTAAATATTGAACTTGTTAGGCTAACTCTTTAGCCATTTAAAATTAGGGTGCAAAGATAATAATTAGTTTGATGTTATTACTATTTTAGTTTGAAAATAAGCTAATTAGTGATAATATTATTGGCAAATTGCAAACCCACTTAATTTACCTATTAACTAATTTTCTCAATGACTTATTCTCAAAATGCCAAATAGAAATCTGCGGTTAGTTGCTTATACTCATCAGTGTAGTTCCCTTCCGAATCGCGTGTGCAAAGGGTTGATTCCTCTATGGTTTTCTTATCAAACTCTAGTTGAATAAGCATTCTTAGGGTGTTGCGGTTGGGTTTCGGTTGAATGTTCAGCCTTTTGGTACAGTACAATCCATAACCCGATGCCTTTGCAATAAACACATTACCCTCGGTGTAAGGGAAAACTCCGCAGAACTTGCCTTTCTCTGTGAGTAATTTTGATATACCACCAAGGAGTTCGTCGTAGGGTAGAGTGTCGTTGTGGCGTGCTAGGTTTTTATGCTCGAATGGCGATTTTAGCGATTGTTCAAAGTACGGTGGGTTCGATACTATCAAATCGTACCGATTATCTGTTTCTGAAACAAAATCCTGAAAGGATTTATTTGCAATTGCAATCCTATTTCCCCAGGGCGATTTTAGTGCATTCATTTCGGCTTGCTTTGCCGATGGAGTATCAATTTCAACAGCATCAATTATTGCAGTTGAGTTACGCTGTGCAAGCATAAGTGCAATAACTCCTGTTCCTGTACCAATATCAAGAATGCGGCTTGCATCAGCAACACTAGCCCAAGCACCAAGCAAAACACCGTCGGTGCCAACTTTCATTGCGGCGTGTGTTTGGCTGATTGTAAACTGCTTAAATTTAAAGTAGGTGTTGGGCATTGCATTTATAATTGGCCAGCAAAGGTATTATTTTTATATAAATTAGGCTAAATTTCACCATTTACACCCATTCCAAAAAGCGCAAAATCGTACTTAATTGGGTCGTTGGCATCGAATTGGCGAAGTTCTGCTGTCAACTCCTCAACCGCCTTAAAGTCGTTTTGTGGCCTTTGCAGTAATCCTAAAGTGCGTGCAACTCGTCCTGAGTGAACATCGAGCGGAATTAGTAATGCAGATGTTGGTATTTCAGTCCATAAACCAAAATCAATTCCTTCGGTGCTTGGTCGTACCATCCATCTTAGGTACATATTGAGCCTTTTTGCTGCAGAGCCTCCGATGATATTGGGTGTGTGCTTTAGCGTTCGGCTTGGGATATCGGCGTTTACAAAACAATCCCGATAGGCATTGATGGAGTCTGCAATGGACTTATTCCTATTATAAGCACCAACAAAAACGCTTCTCAAACCGCCTTGTTCACTATAGATTGATTTTAGTACCTGAATAAATGCCGCACAATCATTCTCATTAAAAGTACGATGCACAAACCCTTTCAGATATTTGCTATCGGATGATTTGAAATTAATAGCAAACTCGTAGGGATTATTACTCATCGCATTCAGCAAGCGATTCATACTATTCAGAATCGATTTTCTGTTACCCCAAGCAATTGTGGCCGTTATTAATCCTGCAACTTCAATATCCTCAGTTTTGCTGAAACGGTGGGGGATTTGAATAGGGTCATCAGCCAAAAACAATTTTTTGGCATAGCGTTTATATCGGCTATCCAGCAACTCCTGTAGTTCTGCTTTGCTTTGAGGGATAATCATTAGCCAAGTAAACCGTCGTTCATCGAAATTTGCATATCGGCCATTCGGGCTAAGTCTTTATCGTGAGTAACCACCACGAAGGTTTGTCCCATTTGGTCGCGAAGCTTAAAGAAAAGGTTGTGCAGTTCCTCCTTATTGTGCGAATCGAGGTTGCCCGATGGTTCATCGGCCAAAACAACTAGCGGGTTGTTAATCAATGCGCGCGCTACAGCCACACGTTGCTGTTCGCCACCCGATAATTCGGAGGGTTTATGGGTTAATCGGTGTGAAAGACCAAGAAAATCCAGCAACTCTTTGGCTCTATCCTGCGATGAATTCATACTTTTCCCAGCAATTAGGGCAGGCATACAAACATTTTCCAGTGCAGTGAATTCGGGCAATAAATGGTGAAACTGAAAAACAAATCCAATATGTGTGTTTCTGAATTTAGCCAGCTGTTTATCTCTCATCAACGATAGGTTCTCACCGTTCATATAAACATTCCCAGAATCAGGTAAACTGAGTGTCCCCATAATCTGTAAAAGAGTTGTTTTACCTGCCCCGCTAGGTCCAACAATTGCAACTACTTTTTTTTCTGGAATCTCAACTGTAACGCCTTTTAGTACGGTTAAAGAACCAAAGGATTTTACGATATTCTCGACCTTTATCATTATTGCCTTGTTTGTTCGGTTACAAAAGTAATAAATTTAAGCGAGCAGAAATCAGAATCAAAAACGATAAAGACATAGACTTTTTCCTACTTTTGTATTAATAAATTTGAAAAGAGTATGACACTTATTAAATCGATATCAGGCATTAGAGGAACCATTGGTGGTTCGGTTGGCGAGTGCTTAACACCAGTTGACATTGTGAAATTTACATCGGCATACGCGCAATGGTTGCGATTAAGAAACCCAGGAAAAAAATGTAAAGTAGCAGTTGGGCGCGATGCTCGTATTTCGGGCGAAATGGCCAATAGCCTTGTAATTGGGGCTCTTATGGGCTGTGGCGTTGACGTTTTGGATTTGGGCTTAGCAACAACGCCAACTGTGGAGATGGCTGTTATTCATGAGAAAACCGATGGTGGTATTATTCTTACTGCAAGCCATAACCCTCGTCAATGGAATGCTCTAAAATTGTTAAATGAGAAGGGTGAGTTCCTTTCCGATGCTGATGGTCGTAAAATTTTAGAATTTGCCGAGAAGGAAACTTTTTCGTTTGTTGAGGTTGACGATTTAGGGACAGTAGAGGAGGAATACTCATTTGTTGATGAGCATATCAGCAAAATTCTTCAGTTAAAGTATGTGGATACTAAGGCCATTGCGAAAGCAAATTTTAAGGTTGCAATCGACTGCGTTAACTCTGTTGGGGGAATTGCTTTGCCACGTTTACTAAATGCACTTGGAGTTAATCAAGTTATTGAACTTTATACCGACCCAACGGGAGATTTTCCGCATAATCCAGAGCCGCTTCCAGAGCATCTTCACGAAATATCAAAAGTGATAAAGGTGCAAAAGGCCGACGTAGGCTTTGTGGTTGACCCCGATGTGGACCGTTTGGCAATTGTTAACGAGGATGGAACAATGTTTGGCGAGGAGTACACGCTTGTATCGGTATCGGACTATGTGTTGAGTTTCAATGCTGGCAATACCGTTTCGAACCTTTCCAGTACAGCAGCATTGCGCGATGTAACACACAAATATGGTAAAGAGTATTTTGCATCGGCTGTGGGTGAGGTAAACGTTGTAACCAAAATGAAGGAGGTTAACGCCATTATTGGTGGCGAAGGCAACGGCGGAGTAATTCTACCAGAATTACATTACGGACGCGACGCTTTGGTGGGTATTGCAATATTCTTAACTCAGCTTGCCCATTCGGGCAAAAAATGCTCGGAGCTTAGGGCTACCTATCCAAACTACTTCATCTCTAAAAACAAAATTGAGCTGAAAGCAGGCATGAATCCCGATGATGTTCTTGCAAAGATGCTTTCGCAACATCAGCATTTAAAGGTTAACACCGCCGACGGTTTACGAATTGATTTTGAGGATGGCTGGGTACATATGCGCAAATCGAACACCGAGCCAATTATTAGGATTTATGCAGAAAGTAGTTCCACTGAAAAAGCAAATGAACTGGCAGTTAAAATGATAAATCAGATAAAAGCACTGTTTGGAATTTAAACAAAGTTCAAAGTAGAATAATTGTTTTGGTTTCTTGGGTTTGTTGAGAAAGGGCTATTTCTTTCAACTCAACCAGCCTAATTAACAAGGTTGAAGGATTGCTTAATCCTCAAAGTTTATAATTCACAGAATTATTCTAATCAATTTTATAATTATTAGGTAATAATACGCTACCCTAAAATCGGGTGTTAACCCTCTATTTTCCCTAAATTCATAACAATATCTTTACGTTGGTTGAAAAACAATAGTTATGGAAGGAGAAACTGACGAGAAGATTATCTTCTACCTAAGATTTTAACTAATAAGCATAATTAATATAGTTATTAGTCTATCACATAATAAATTTTAAGCATATGAAACTTAAGAATATTAGAATAGGAGCAAAGCTGTCGCTAACCTTAGGTGCAATGGCTTTTATTGCTTTGGTTGTGGGTGGAATTGGGTATTTTCAAATATCCCAATTGTCGAATTCTATGAATAATATAGGGGTGAATAGAATTCCTGACCTTACTGAGTATTTGAGTATGAATGTGGAGCGTATGAAGATTAGGGCGCAAACCCTCGAGGTGTTTATCTACGACAACTCCACCGATGCCAGAAAGGAGTTTGCCGATATTCTTCGCCAGAGGAATGAATCGTGGAGTAAAGTAGATAAACTTTATTCATCAATCCTTTCAAGGCCGAGGCAAACAGATAAAGGACGTGCACTAATGACAAAAGTTGATGCTGAGTATAAAGCATGGAGAGATGTATATGTAGTTCTAGATGAAACTATTAAGCAACTATCCGAAAGTACAAATCCTGATGAGAAAACCCGTTTGTTTAGTACTTATAAGGAGCAGTATCAAAAAATGGTGCCGATTTCAAACCAAATGGGGAAGACATTTGATGAGCTAACCTTTAATAATATTGACAATACAAACTTAATGGTGAAGAACAACCGCAAAAGTGCTACACAGGCCGAGACTCTGATGATATTGGTTATAGTAATAGGTGTTATATTTTCGGTTATTCTTACTATTATTTTAACTAAGGCAGTTGTAGGGCCTGTAAGAAAGGCTGTGACCTTTGCGCAGGAGATTGCTTCTGGCGATTTGATGGCTAAGTTAGAAATTGATCAAAAAGACGAAATTGGAATACTTGCTAAGTCATTACAGAATATGGTTGAAAAACTTAGAGAGGTTGTTTCCTCTGTGATATTCGGAGCTGACAATATTCTTTCTGCTAGTATTCAGGTGAGTTCCTCATCGCAGCAAATGTCGCAGGGTTCCAATGAGCAGGCTTCTTCAACCGAGGAGATTTCTAGTTCAATGGAGGAGATGGTGGCTAATATTCAACAGAATACCGATAACTCTAAGCAAGCCGAAAGAATTGCTCTACTTGGAGCCGATAGTATTAAACGCGGAAGCGAAGCAACCATAAAATCAGCAGAGAGCATGAGGCAGATTGCCGATAAGGTTAAGATAATTGGCGATATAGCCTTTCAAACAAACATCCTGGCATTAAATGCTGCCGTTGAGGCTGCAAGGGCTGGCGAGCATGGTAGGGGATTTGCCGTGGTTGCATCGGAGGTGCGTAAGTTAGCAGAGCGTAGCCGAGTGGCTGCCGATGAAATTGATGTTTTAACAAAGAATGGTGTTAGGGAGGCAGAGGATGCTGGTAGGTTGCTTTCTGATATTGTACCAGAAATTGAAAAAACAGCAAGGTTAGTGCAGGAAATTGCAGCGGCATCAATTGAGCAGAACTCTGGTGCTGAGCAAATAAATAATGCCATTCAGCAGTTGAACGTTGTGGTTCAGCAAAATGCTGCAAGTAGCGAGGAGCTGGCATCGAGTAGCGAAGAAATGAGCAGTCAGGCAGAGCAGTTAACCGAAGGCGTTTCGTTTTTTAGAATAGGAGTCTCTTCCACAAAATTAAAGATAAACAAGATAGATAGTAAAAAAGTTGCTTTCGATACAAAGCAGTTAAAGGACAGTCAATCTTCCAAGTCAACGGGGAATGAGTACTCAAAGGGCGCTAAAATATATTTAAAGGATGAGGCCGATTTGGAATTTAATGCCAAATTCAGTAAAAATAAAGCGGCTGTTGCTGACGAAGATTTTGAGAATTTTTGAGAGGCTCTGGGTTTAGAGTTTTAAGGTGTCTTGCTTAAGACACCTTTTTTCATTGTGGAGAATACCTAATGGAACATAGTTTTATAAGGAGATTTTTTTAAAAAAACTGCGCTTTTATTTGTAATGATTTGTAAGACAAGTGGTTTTGGCTTGTTCTGTTTAAGGTATTCTTACTTAATTTTCTTAAACCCGTATTAGTGCTCTAGTTATTGCAAAAACTCAAGGGTAACTTTACTATACTGATTTTAACTATCATCAAATACCGTAAAGTTATGAAACTCAAAAATATTAAAATTGGGACAAAGCTAATTACTAGTTACGTTTTAATAGCAGCGCTCTGCGCTACTGTTGGTGTACTTGGGATGTCCAAAATTAACCAGATTGCCAAGGCCGATACTCAACTATACGAGAAAATGACAGTGCCGTTGGGCAATGTAACACACCTATCAACGTACTTTCAACAAATAAGGGTTGCCTTACGCGATTTTATTTACGCTAAGGATGATGCAGAAAAAACACAGAGGCTTAATCAGCTAAAAGAGTTCAAGGCTAAGTTCGATAAGGAGATGGAACTTTATGCAACAACAATTATCAGTAAGGAAGATAAGGAGTTAATGGATAGGACTGTGAAGATGCTCGACCATTACCTTTCGTTTATGCCTGAGTGCGAGCGTTATGTTATGTCCAACGACCTCAATAACGCTACTAAATTATTAAAAAGCGATGCTTGGTACAAGGCTGCTGTTGACATTGACAACGCAATGACCGATTTGGTGAAATATAATATAGTGGCTGCAAAGCAAACCGCCAACCTAAACAAGCAAATAGCTTATAGAGCAGATGTTATAATGATTGTTATAATGATAAGTGCCGTTATTCTTGCACTGATAATAGGAATAGCAATATCGCGGGGCATTACCATCCCATTAGCCAAAGGCGTTAAGTTAGCAGAGGCGTTGGCCGAAGGGAATCTTAAGGCTACAATTGATATTGACCAGAAGGATGAGGTTGGATTATTGGCAAAATCGCTACAGAATATGGCCAACAAACTTAGAGAGGTTTGTTCGGTGGTTGCAGTGGGTGCCGACAATATACTTTCGGCAAGTATTCAAATTAGTTCATCGTCGCAGCAAATGTCCCAGGGTTCTAATGAGCAGGCTTCGTCAACCGAGGAGGTTTCAAGCGCAATGGAACAAATGGTGGCCAATATTCAGCAGAATACCGATAATTCACAGCAAGCCGAAAAAATTGCACTTGTAGGAGCCGAGAGTGTTAAGCGTGGTAGCGGAGCAACATTCAAATCGGTTGAGAGCATGAAGCAAATAGCCGATAAGGTTAAAATTATTGGTGATATTGCATTTCAAACAAATATTCTTGCGCTAAACGCTGCTGTTGAGGCCGCAAGGGCTGGCGAGCATGGTAAAGGATTTGCTGTGGTTGCCTCGGAGGTGCGAAAGTTGGCTGAACGTAGCCGTGTTGCTGCCGACGAAATTGACATTCTAACCAAAAATGGTGTTAAGGAAGCAGAAGATGCTGGTAGATTACTTTCAGATATTGTTCCCGAAATAGAAAAAACAGCTCGTCTTGTTCAGGAAATAGCCGCAGCATCTCTGGAGCAACGCTCTGGAGCAGAGCAAATTAATAACGCCATTCAGCAATTGAACGTTGTGGTTCAGCAGAACGCTGCAGGTAGCGAGGAGCTTGCATCGAGCAGCGAGGAGATGAGTAGTCAGGCAGAGCAACTTTCCGAGGCAGTGGCCTACTTCAAACTCGATATTAAGAATCGTAATTTAATGAGAAATAGAACTCAAAAAGGCGGTAATGTTGAGAGTCGGTCTGTGCATCTAGTTAATGCTAAAAGGGAATTTGCTCATATTGACAATGGTAATGGCAATGGTCATGGTGTTAATATTGATATGGTTCAAGATTCTGAATTAGTAAAAACAAAGGCAACCCGAGGAAAGGTGACTCTAGTTTCCGAGGAAAGCGATTACATCGATTTTTAGCAAATCATAAGGTTTAGAATATTATGGAAGTTGCCGAAAATCCGCTAAAAGAGTAGGCAAAACTAAAAAGTAACGGTTATGTATAGGATTGAGAAAAAAACATCTGGGTACTTACTTACTTTTTCGGGCAAAATTAACGCCAATGAAATGAAGCAATGGTACGATGAATCGAGGTTGAAACTGGAAAACGAAACAACTCATTCATTCGGAGTAATCATCGATATGAAGAATTTACTTCCCCTCGATGCAGAAACCTCGACAATAATGAAAAGTGGTCAAAAACTCTTCAAGGAAAAAGGAATGCTTCGGTCTGCTGTAATCCTTAGTTCCTCTGAAATTTGCGGTCAATTTAAGGCAATAGCTTCGATGTCGGGAATTTTGGCAACTGAACGTTACATTGATGCATCCAGCGAGGCTAACCCAATCGACAAGGCCATAAAATGGGTTAAAGATGGTGTAGATTTGATAAAGTAGAGGCTTATCTATGCGGGTTGGTGGTTCGTATCAATCGCAAGCCCGCTTATGTAATGTAACAACAAAGTGAAGGTATTTAACCTATAAAACATTACAGCTATGCGAGTGCTAATACTAGACGACGATATAGATTACTCATCATCGATGAGAGAGGTGATTGAGAACGAGGGACATTCGGTAACAGTTACCAATAGCGCAATGGATGCGCTTAATTTGGAAAACTCATCACCGTTCGATTTGTTAATTACCGATATAATAATGCCCGAAATGGATGGCCTAGAGGTTATTCAGTATGTCAAGAATACTCACCCCGAAACTAAAATTATAGCCATTTCGGGTGGCGGGTATTTTAGAGCCGATGACCTTCTGCTAATGGCCAAAGAATTCGGCGCCAATATGGTACTTACCAAGCCGTTCAATTGCGCTATGCTCAAAATGCAGTTGAACTCACTCGCTGCTGTTTAGTTTTTTAGTTGATTTTAAAATTGTTAATGAGACGGGAAATAAGTATATTAATCAGTTCGAAATATGCTTAAACCGATAGACGATATGAAGAGAGTTCTCGCCCTTTTTACCCGTTGTAACCCCCGTTGCAAGGTTCTAAGTATTTGGAGCATCCTATTAACATTAATAATAGCAAGTGTAATTTTATTCTATAGAGCGGAAAAGGAAAAAGCATTTTTGCATCTTAAAAATGATGTAAAGGATATCTCCGAAATTAAAATAAAGCAATTTGCTGATTGGCACAACGATAGGTTGGCCGATTTGCGAATGTTTTCCGAAAGTCCGTTCCTTGCCGATGCTATTTCGAGTTGGGTTGATAAACAATCGGACAATAATCTGAAGCATAATATCGAAAAGCGACTCGATTTAATCAATGCCAATAAGAGTTACACCAATATAATAATTACTAATGTAGAAGGAGATATACTTATAAACCTTGGCGAGCCAATTGATAGGTTAGATGTTTCAACTCTTCAATTTGTGAAAAAAATAGTGGATGGCAATAATTTTTTCTTCACCAATTTTTATTCTTGTCGTACCCACGAAACGCTCCATATCGATTATTTAGCGCCAATAAAAAATTCTTTAAATCAAATAACTTCTGTAATCATTTTTAGGGTTAATCCTTATCAGAATATTTACCCAATACTGGAGGAGTGGCATACTCAAATTGAAACAGCCCAGAATTTTGTATTCCGCACAGAAGCCGATTCAACGATATTCCTCAATAGCATATGGGAGAAACCTATGCTGGGTTTTAATGTTGGAGAGCAGAATGGTTTTTCGTACATTAAAAATGGGAATTCTGGGTTTAGTAGAGCATTGAGTGAGCAAAATAAAGAACTGTTTGTATACGCCTCGTCAATACAAGGAACTTCATGGTTTTTTGTGAAGGTGATTGATTATAATGAGGTTTATAAGTATTTAAGCGTAAGTCTGATAACCATAATTCTTTTTACAATACTTCTCATAACATTTCTTTCCTTCGCAATGCTTGCCTACTACTATTATTTGCGAAAATCCGATTATGTGAAGAAGTTAGTTGGGGAACGAAAAGTCAGCAGTTATTACAAGGAGTTTCAAACAATACTTTATAGCATTGCCGATGGGGTGATTACAACCGATGTGAATGGTTGTGTTACTAAAATGAACTTTGTGGCGGAAAAATTAATGGGCGTAAAGGAGGAAGATGCTTTTGGTTTACCAATTTACGAAATCATTGAAAACCACGATTGCATTGAAAAGTTGGTTCTGGATGTTATTGGTAAACAGCAAGCGCTAAGTGTTGAGTGTGATGTTTCAAGGGGCGCCGCGGAATCAGGTATAGTTCATATATCTATTAATGCATCGCCAATTTTTGACGAATACGATGAAATACAAGGGGCAGTGCTGATTGTACACGACAAAACTATTGAAAATGCAGCATCAATGAGGATTGCAGAGAGCGAAGCACGTTACCGAATGCTTTTCAATAATATGACCCAGGGTTTTGCTCTGCATAGCATTATGCTCGACGATGGTGGTAACCCCAAGGATTATAAATTTATAGATATTAACAAAGCATTTGAAGAGCTTACTGGCTTGGAGCGAGAGAAAGTTATTGGTCATACTGTACTAGAGTTAATGCCAAGTACCGAAAAATACTGGATTGAGTCTTACGGAGAAGTAGCGTTAAATGGAAGTTCTATACGTTTCGAGAATTATTCTGCCGAACTTGACCGTTACTACGATGTTTGGGCCTTTTGCCCTCAAATAGGGCAGTTTGCTGTAATATTCTCCGATATTACTGAGCGGAGAAAAGCCGAAGAGGAGGTGCGCCAAAAGAATGAGTTTATTCAAACCGTGTTGGATAATTTGCCAATAGGCGTTTCGCTCAATAAAATTAATGAGGGCGATGCTACATATATGAATAAAAAGTTCGAGGAGATTTATGGTTGGAGTAAGGGCGATTTATCCAGCATAAGTACCTTCTTTGAAAAAGTTTACCCCGATAAGGAATACCGGGATAGGTTAATTGAGCAAATAGTTGCTGATATTAATTCTGGCAATCCTGAACGAATGAAATGGAACAACATCATTGTTACTCAGAAGGATGGAGCGCAAAGAGTAGTGAATGCCGTGAATATTCCTTTGCTAGCACAGAATACCATGGTTTCAACGGTTATGGATATAACTGAAATCAAGTTGGCCGAGGAGGCCGCTCGCGAGGGCGAGGAGCTTTTCCGCAGTATGTTTTACGATAGTTTTTCGGTAATGCTCATAATCGACCCAATTACCAGAGCTCTAGTTGATGTAAACCAATCGGCAGAGCGATTTTATGGATGGAGTAAAGACGAGATGCTAAAGATGAGGATTGACGATATAAATACTTTATCATCGAATAAGCTTGAACTTGAGATAAATAACGTGCTGAATCAACGACGAGCAATTTTTAATTTTCAACATAGAATAAAGGGCGGAAGGAAACGAGATGTAGAAGTAGTTTGTAGTAGAATAACTATTAAGGGGAAGCACTTCCTTCATTCTATTGTATATGATATTACTGAACAGAAAAGAGCCGAAGAGCAAGTTGTGAAACTTAAAAAAGGGATAGAGCAAAGTCCTGCAATTGTTGTAATTGCTGATATTAATGGAAATATCGAGTATGTTAACCCGAAATTTGTTGAGGTTACAGGGTATTCTGTTGATGAGGTTTTAGGAAAGAATCCGAGAATTTTAAAATCAGGATATCATCCAAACGAGGTATACAAAGCGATGTGGAATGCCTTATTGGCTGGTAATGATTGGAGGGGGGAGTTGCTTAATAAGAAGAAAAATGGCGATTTATACTGGGAGTCAACAAGTATTTCGCCAATTAGAGACGAGATTGGAAAAATTAAATACTTCATTGCCGTCAAAGAAGATATCACGGAGCGAAAACAAATTGAGTTGGAGTTATACGAAAGAGATTTAAAACTTAAGGAGCAGAACGAGGAATATCAAGCAATTAACGAGGAACTTACCGAAAGTAACGAAAGAATCAGGGCTATAAATAAGGAGCTGATATTTGCCCGCGAGATTGCCGAGGAAAACGATAGGCTCAAGTCGGCCTTTCTGGCAAATATGAGCCACGAGTTACGCACTCCCATGAACGGAATTATTGGCTTTGCGGAGCTGCTTAAACGCCCGCAGATGACCGATGAGGATAGGATTTCCTATACCAAAATTATTGAGCAGAGCGGACAGCGGTTGCTTGAACTAATTAACAACCTAATAGACATTTCGAAGATTGAGGCAGGGCAGGTTAAGGCAATTATAAACACTGTAGATATAGCAACAGAGCTCAATCATTTATATAATTTCTTTAAGTTGGAGGCAGAAAATAAAGGCCTTTGTTTAATACTTAATGGGGGAAAAGATTTGCCCGAGTTATCGTTGGCAACCGATAAGCAGAAGTTTATATCGGTAATTACAAACCTAATAAAGAATGCCATTAAATTTACGCCAAAGGGAACAATTGATTTTGGGTTCGATATTGGACTGGACGATGTGGAGTTTTGGGTTTCCGATACCGGAATGGGTATTCCTAAAAAAATCCAGAACAGAATATTTGAGAGGTTTGTTCAGGGCGATACATCGCTCTCTAGACCATACGAGGGTGCTGGGTTAGGATTAGCCATATCGAAATCGTACGTTGAACTTTTGGGGGGTAAAATATACCTCGAATCCGAAGAGGGTTCGGGAACATCGTTCTTTTTTACATTGCCACTCTCTAAATCAAAAAAGTATAACAAAAAAGGATTTAACGATTCTAAGGAGATAGAGATAACAAACAAAAACTTAACTGTTCTTATTGCTGAGGACGATAAGTATTCCATGGCTTATCTTCGTAGCCTTATGGAGCCATACGTTAAGAAAATATATATGGCTGAGACAGGTCAAAAGGCACTGGATATAGCCCGCGCAAAACAAAATATCGACCTAATTCTAATGGATGTTCGGTTGCCCGATATAAATGGACTTGATGTTACACGTACAATAAGGGAATTCAACCCCAGTGTAAAAATTATTGCTCAAAGCGCTTTTGCATTGCCAGAGGATAAATTGGCGGCAAAAAAAGCAGGATGTAGCGATTATGTTGTGAAACCAATAATTCCGGGCGATTTATACCAGTCCATTATTAACTGTTTCGAGGGTAATAGCGCAAGCCGTCCGCTTAACATAAAGAATTTGTAACTTTACCCAAATTTTAATTCGAATTCTTGATGCAAAAGCGTATTCAACCCTACGCTGTTTTCAGCGATGGTTGTGGAAATATTTTTGAGGACTCTCAACTATTTGCCGTTGGTCGTTCTGGCGAGAAGTTGTACCCACTTTATTTGGATGAGATGATTCCTTTGCCCTATGGTAGCGATTTATTTGAACTACCTGGCCGAAAAACCCTAGGCTATAACCGTAAAGGAGATTTGGTCACTAAAAAGGATGGTTTCGCTTGTGCAGCATTTATTGCTCCTGCTAATACACAGCTATCTATTGCTGCATGGAAAAATGAAGTTGGCGCACCAGTTTTACCTCTTTATGCTTATACTGCAGTAGGTTGGTATAAAGGTCAATTCTATGTTCCTGCTGTAAGGATTGATTCCGATACTCGCCAGGATTGTGAACATTTTAATCAGAAAGTGATTATTAAGCGAGGGAAGGAGATACTGAAGAAATATCCTGAAAACAGGCTAGTGAACCATTTGGTGGAGAATTGTGCTTTTGGTTATTTATGCCCTGCTGCGCGTAACTTTGTGATGGATAGGTGGGAAGCTCCTGTGCCAACATCGCCAAGCTGTAATGCCCGTTGCGTTGGCTGCATATCCTTGCAGGATAAAAAGGAATCGCCAATTTCCGAAACCCAGCATCGGTTGGATTTTGTACCCACTGTTGATGAGATAGTTCAGTTCACGGTTCCTCACTTGGAGAATGCTCCAAATGCCATAATGAGCTTTGGTCAGGGGTGCGAGGGTGAACCCTTGATGCAGTGGGAACTTCTGCGCGATGCAATAAAGGCAGTCCGCGCAAAAACAAGTAAAGGAATAATCAACCTAAATACTAATGGAAGCAAGCCGCAAGCTGTTGAGGAACTATTTAAGGCTGGGCTCGATAGCATTCGTGTAAGTATGAACTCGGCGCAGGAGAAATGGTACAATATGTACATTCGTCCTGTTAACTTTACTCAGGCCGATGCTTGGGAGTCGTTACGCGTTGCAAGGCGCTATAAACGCTGGGCTTCCATTAACTACTTTGTTATGCCCGGAGTTACCGATACGCAGGAGGAACTTGATGCTTTAAAAGGCTTGATTTCCGACACAAAGCTCAGCATGATTCAATGGCGCAACTTCAATATAGATCCCGATTGGTTATTCAACAGAATTGAGTATAAAGATTCTGGCGAACCAATAGGAGTTAAAAATGTTATGGATATCATTAAACGGGACTTTCCTCGCGTTTACTTTGGCTATTTTAATCCTCACAAGGATGTTATTCTAAAGAATTTGGTCGATTACTAATGTCAAATTAATATATACCGATGGAAACCTATTTTTGCAAGAGTTGCAACATCAAATTTGATGCAACTGGGGTTAAGGAGGAGTGGATTGATGCGGCTTTTGGCCCTTGCAGCAAGATGTTGGCAAATTGCCCTGAGTGCAATGCTGTTTGTGATGAGTACAGAGCACCCAAGCAGACTTCTGGTGGGCAGAGTTTTCATAGTCATACGCCTTCATGTGGCTCGTGTTGTGGAGGCTGTGGTTTGTAGAAATGCAAAAGGGCGGAATTTTCCACCCTTTTTTTCGTTTATTATAGTTCTAAAACTACCATTGGTTTACATCGTAGTCTGGAATTTTTTTCACATTCTTGGCGACATCTTGGCCTTTATCGTTTTTTGCAACAATGAATTCAACCATATCACCCTCAATTAGCTCGTCAAAATCGCCATCGGCAACATCAATGTAATGGAAGAATAGGTTGTTGGGCGGATACTGAATAAATCCGTAGCCGCTGTTAATCTTTAGTATTCTGGATTGCTTAACCTCCTCGGAAGTAATTTCCATTGGCTCAGGTTTTGGTTGGCCAAAATCCTGAACGGTAAATAGATTTGAAGTAAGTTTATCGTTACTCTTTAATCCAGAGTTAATAAGGTCGTGCATTGCAATTGGGTATGTTACCTCGCGCAATAACTCTTGGGAAGTACGAGTAGTAACATCGCGCCCTTGGTCGTCGGTATAATCAAAATCCCACGATAGCACCATCACCTTAGTTCCAAGAGAGTTTACTTTGCGGATAAGGGGCACATAATCGCCATCGGAGGTGATAAGTACAAGCACGTTGAAGCGCTTGTAGAATGTTTGCTCAAACGCTTCCAATGCTAACCAAACATCTATTCCTTTATCCTCTCTGCGTCCACCTCTTGGGCGAATTGGCAAGTAGTGAGTTACAACACCTTCGGACATTAGAATATCATCGAATACCCTATCATTGTAAAGTTGGTTGCCGCGTTGGCTTGCTTCCTGAGCGCTAATACGTCCGCGGAAAAAATGTGCTTCAATTACTTGACAGTAATGTGGGTCAGTGTCCTCCTCTTTTGCAACTAGGTTACGAATAAATTCGTGTAGGCCTGCAATATTTAAACGCTTTTTGCGTGGATGAAAGTAGTTGTAATAGTTACTAACGTGTAAAAAGTAGTTGCCATCGTAGAAAACTCCAACACGCAACAAATCCTTTTTGCTGTTCTTCATGGTATATTTCTGTTTTTAATATTATCTCAAAACCAATTTGTAAATATTGTATTTCAACTTTTTGTATGCGTTGTAAATACTATTACATAGATGCTCTAACATATTTTAATATAAACATAAAAGCAACTTGTCCCTTTAACACAAGATTAACGATAAGGTTACAATAATCGAAATAAATTTTACGAAAAACTGTTCTTTATAGATGAACGAACTTAGAAAGTCGAAGTTCGTTCATCTTCAATAAAAAACGTTAAATAGTGCTTTGATGCATATCAATTGCAAACAAAAGTAAGAATTCTTTTGAGTTTGTTTTTGATTTTAAGTCTTTTTCTTACGCTCTAAATACCTATAGTTGTTGGTTTAAGAAATAGTTTATCCAACCTCCAACAGTAATATTATGAATGGGCAATTGTAGACTATTGATACCCTCTTCTATAACGCTTTCATCAATTTTATTTATTCTGCTCTCCATTAGGAATTTTACATACTCTGCCGAAAACTCTGGATGCCCCTGAATTCCTAACATTTTATCGCCAATTTGAATTATACCAACTGGACATTTGGGAGCACTGGCAATAACTTTGCTATTTGGCGGAAGAACCTGTATTTGGTCCTGACATGACATCAGCAGATTTGCTTTGGAGAACGCAGGAAGCATCCAATCCTTACTCTCAACAATATCGAACTGATGTACGCCAACACACCATCCCATGGTCGATTTGAGTACCTTTCCGCCCATTGCCTCGCCAAGCATTTGGTGACCAAAGCAGACCCCAATACAGTATTTATCCGTTTTTGCTATTGAGCGGACAAAGTCTTTTAACCTATCAATCCAATCAATATTATCGTAAACTGAGTACTTGGAGCCTGTAATAATCCAGGCTTCGTGTTCGGAGGCTGATTTTGGGAATTGCCCATCGCAAACATGATAGTTAACAAGTTCGTGTTCTGGAAGCAGATTACCAAATAACTCTGGGTATCCAGCAAAACCTTTTTGAATATGGTCGCAAATGAGGAGTCCAATTTTCATAGTTTAACATTAGTAACCGACAAAACATTTTAATCAACAGGATGGTCAACCGAAGTTAACCAATCCTGTATCTTAGCTGCATAAACTACCAATTTATTCAGCATGGGCGAAAGTACAAATAAAAATTT
>Ga0116157_10000418_pt1 | contig 44329 bp, 30 predicted proteins | sample AD_UKC048_MetaG_FD_89882 | JGI IMG/M metagenome (GOLD analysis project Ga0116157, IMG submission 89882) | Active sludge microbial communities of municipal wastewater-treating anaerobic digesters from USA - AD_UKC048_MetaG | ecosystem: Engineered > Bioreactor > Anaerobic > Digestate | place: USA... | reverse complement strand
TTGAGAACGACGATCGCCTGCTGATCGGGCACGAGACGGCCAAACGCATACAGATCCGGGGCCATCGCAAGCTGTTTCTGGACACCACGTCGCAACGCCTCGCTGCCGCGGCGGAGGCCGATCAGCGCCTTCGTGAAGCGGAACGAATCGCTCTCGGGATCGAACTTCATCGAGCGCCTGTTCTCATTCCAGGGTTCCTGCGCTCCCGCGAGACCCGCCTCATCACCGTAGCAGAGCGTGGGAATCCCGCGTGCCGTCAACAGCAGCGTCAGGCCTAGCCGGTGACGCCGTTCGTCCCCGCCGCAACTGGTCAGGAAACGGTCGAGATCGTGATTGTCCAGAAAGGTCGCAAGCAGCCCGGCGTCGGGATACAGGCGGTCCATGCCGAACCGCACCCCCAGCTGCCGAGCATCCCCGCCGCGAGCGATAGTATCGATGATCGTATAATACAGAGGATAATCGAACAGACAGGAAAATCCGCCGTCGGCCCATGTGCGGCTCACGACGGCAGGATCCCCGTCGAGCATCTCGCCCAGGGTCAGGAACCCCTCGCCGCCGAGCATCGAGGCCACACGGTTGAAATGCTTCCAGAACGACACGGGAACGTGCTTCACGGCATCGAGCCGGAACCCGTCGGGCCGGATCGTATCGATCCAGAACCGCGCCACGTCATCGAAAAACAGCTGTACGTGCGGTTTTTCACTCGCGAAGTCGGGCATGCCGAACAGCCGCCCCGTTTCGAGCTGCTCTCGATCGTCCCAGTCGCGGATTTCATCCGTCTGATGGAACAGTTCCGGCTTTGACTTCGCGATCGGCGCATCGTATCCGGCGTGGTTGACGACCATGTCGAGCAGCAGCTTCATCCCCCGGCGCCGCATGTCGTCACGCAGTTCCCGAAGTTTCCGCATCGTGCCGAACCGCGGGTCGAACGAGAAATGGTCCCAGATCCAGTAGCCATGATACGGCTGAAGGCCGAAAAAGTTCGTCGGCCGGTTCCGCGCCACGGGGCTCAGCCACAGCCCGGTCACGCCGAGATCCTGCACGTAGGGAAGCCGCGCCCGCACCCCCTCGAGATCCCCACCGTGAAAACCTCTCGGATCCCGGAGATTCACGTCGAAGTCGTCACATTTGCAGCCGTTCTCGAACCGGTCGATGAGAACGAAATACAACACCTGGTCGCGCCAGGCATCCAGACTCCGCTGCGTCAGCGGACGGGCCGTTGCCGCTCCGGGCCACAGAAGCGCGACACTCGCGACGACGGCAAATATATACTTTTTCATATTTTTACTCCCTCTCCAGGTGGGCGGGTTCGTCTATCCTCATGATACAATGTTCACGGCATGAGCAGTGAATCGGATCATCCTCCCCTGACGAACCGCATTCTCTCGGCGCTGGCGGCTCTCATTCGGTCTCTGGCGCTGCTGATCGTGTTCGCGCTGTTCCCCATCGCCGTCATCCAGACCGCGTTTCATCTCGTCGATTATCTCGAGATCGAGAAGGTCAAGAATCAGGAGCGCACCCGTCACGAGCACATCCTCAGCAAGATCAAGGCGGCGGATGACGATTCCGGGATGCTGTCCCGCTCCGTCAAACAGGTGTTCGACCGGCTGTGTGAGCTCCCCTCCCGCGATGCCCAGGCCCGTCTCGCCAAGCGCCTGTTCCGGGCCTACCACCCCGCCCTCGACCTGTATGTCTTCGATCGCAACGGTCTTCTCCGCCCCGACCTGAGCATCGGTCAGCGCCCCCACCGGGCACTGGAGATGTGCTTTGCAACCCTTCTCCAGATCAATGCGCGTATCAAGGTCGACCCGAAAAATCTCGGTCTCGTCAGCTCCATCATCAAAGTCCCGGCCGACCCCGAGCTGCTCCGCTCGACAAACTCCCTGAATATGCTTGGCTCCCGGGAGCGTGACGGATATTTCGAATGGTCAAAAACCCAAGGCCCCGGCAGCCTTCGGGGATACATTTTACTCCTGCATCCGGGCGGGTTCAGGACCGACCGCGCTCTCAGGAATGCAATCCACCTGGTGAACGGCAGGTCTCAGAGTTTCCGGGTCGGCTATATCGACCCCACCGGCCGCAAGCCCGTTACGTATCCCGCCGAACTTTCCGGCTTCGAAGGGCTCGCCCGGTGGATCATGACCGCCGCAGCCCGGTATGACCAGCGGTTCGAAACCCCGACAAAATTCGCGACCTTCATCCCTCGGGCCACCACGGGATATCTCATCGCGTATTCCCCGCAGCCGGTGTTCTTTTCCCCAGCCCTCCGCGTGGCCCTCCACCTGGGGTGCCTCGTCTGGCTCTGCATTATTCTTTACTATATATTTACCGCCGGAGCGGGTCTCTCCTTCAACATTCCGGCCAAACTGATGGGGCTGTTTCTGTTCGCCATAGGAACCCCTTCGATCGTGCTGCTGATCGGCGGGTATTACGCCCTGATAGACCACGAGAACGTCCTGATGCAGAATCTGGAAGCAGGCATCCAGGACAAACTCCGGCTGTTCGACGAGAGCCTCCCTCTCGACGTGGTCCGGTGCGAACGCGACCTCGCGCGCATCACGGAGCGCGTCCGCGCCTGCCGGACGATCCAGGAACGGGATGCGGCCTTCCGAGCCGTCGCGAGCATGCCGGCGATCGATATCGCCTACATCGTCGATCAGGCCGGGAACGTCGTCTCGGCGGCAAAGGATCTGAAAGATCCGGCCATGCAGCAACAGCGGAAGTTCACGATCATGCTTGCCCGGGAGCTGATCAACCGGGTCAACAAGAGCTTCAAGCTGGATGCCGCAGCCCTGGCCGTCGAGGCCACGGAAGGCGTGATCGGAAATATCGTTGGTTCGAGCAAGGCCTTCAACCTCGACAAGCTCAGCCGGGATCTGGGCAAGTTCATCGTTCTCTCGATGGGGGCTGAAAGCTCCTTCGTCTTTTTCGACGCCATCTTCAACAGGGAAGGGCTTGCCGAGTATCTCGTCTTCATCGTGATGCACCGCGGCTGGTTCCAGAACGCCTATCTGAAGAGCCGCATTCCAAGCCTGATGCGTCAGCCCGATCTCTCGATGACCGTCAGCGGCATCGGGGAAAAGACCTACCTCGGCACCAGCATCTTCCACGCGGACTCGGATCTGCCGGACGTCCGGAAGATGGCCAAATCGGTGATCCAGACACGGACCCCGATGCGATATATATCGCACGATACACATGATGGCCGTCTCTGGTATGCCGCCATGGGATCGAACCTGAACAACTTCGCCCTCGTTGCCACCACGTCCCTCGAGCCGGTGAAGCAGCGGATCCGGCTGTTCTGGATGGTCCTGCTCCTGCTCGCCCTCCTCGTGTTCGTCTCGGCCCTCCAGATCGGCCGCATGCTGTCCGAGCACTTCCTCGAGCCGATCGCGGCCCTTGGGAACGGCATGCGCGCGATCCAGGCCCGCGAGTTCCAGCACCAGGTGCCGGTGCTGTCGCAGGACGAGTTCGGTTCCCTCTCGGGCCTGATGAACCACGTGCTCGAAGGCATGAAGGACCTCCAGGTGGCCCGGATCGTCCAGGAGAGCCTCTTCCCTGGGGAACCTCTCGAAACGGGCGAGTACCGCATCTGGGGCCAGAGCAAGGCGATGGCCGACATCGGCGGGGATTACTTCGATTACTTCATGCGGCCCGACGGCACCCTGATGGGCCTCGTCGGCGACGTATCCGGCCACGGCGTCTCGGCGGCCCTCATCATGGGCATGGCCAAGTGTGCGCTCACGATGGAGGAGCGGGTCGGCCGCGGCCTCGTCGAGACGATCACCTCGTTCAACCGGTTCCTGCTGGCGAACATCAAGAAAAAGAAGATGATGACGATGTTCCTCTACGCCTTGTATCCCGCCGAGAACCGGCTCGAGTTCGTGAACGCCGGCCACAACTTCCCCTTCTGGTGGCACGCCAGAACCCGCACCGTCAGCCAGATCGGCAGCGAGTCGTTTCCGCTCGGAGTGCGGGCAAAAGCCGTGTACAAATGCGAATCCGTCGTTCTCGAGCCGGGGGATGGCATCCTGTTCTTCACCGACGGTCTCGTCGAAGCCCCGGGTGGCCAGGCCTGTGAGTTCATCGGGTATGACCGCGCCGGGGCCTGGTTCGCGGACGTCGCGGAGCTCGATCCCCGTCAGGCCGTCAGCGAACTGTTCGAGCGGTTCGACGCCTATACGCAGGGCCTGCCCGCCGCCGACGACATCTCGCTCATCATCCTCACGCGGCGTCCCACCTCTCCGGAAGTGTTGCAGCCCTCCGGAAACGCTGGTAGGATGTGACGCCCCCGGCATGGAGGCAATCAACGGAAGCGAGCCGGACCGACCGATGCAGACCCTCACCATTCCCCTGAAGAAAGACCGCGAATTCGCCATCATGCGGGGTCACCCGTGGGTATACCGCGAAGCCCTGCGCGCCCTGCCTCCCGACGCCGCGACCGGCGACGAGGCGATCGTTCTCTCCCACCGCCAGATCGAACTTGGCCGCGGTTACCTCGACATCGACTCGCCCATCGTCATCCGGATGGTCGAGGGGGAGCGCGACGAGAATCTCGCAACTCGCGTCGAGAAGCGGCTGACGGCCGCCCATGCGCTCCGCCGATCGCTGTTCGACCCAGCCCAGACGGATGCCTGGCGCCTGATCAACGGCGAGGGCGACGGCATCCCGGGCCTCGTGATCGATATCTATGGGAACGCGGCCGCCGTGCAGATCTACAGTCTCGGCCTCGAGCCGCTGATCGGCGTCATCGCCCGCACCCTGCCCCGCCTCATGCCCGACCTGCGCTGGATCTGGCGCCGCAACCACGTGAAGCGGGCCTCGGGTCCCGCCGCCGGCCTGGTGATGGGCCGCGACATGCCCGAGAAGATCCGGTTCCGCGAAAATGGGCTGAAGTTCCAGACAGACTTGCAAAGCGGTCAGAAAACCGGCTTTTTTCTCGACCAGCGGGACAACCGCGCTCTCATCCGTCAGGTCGCCCGCGGCCAGCGCGTCGCCAACGTCTGCGGCTACACCGGCGCCTTTTCCGTGGCCGCCCTGGCCGGTGGCGCCCGAAACGTCGTGACGGTCGACTCGGCCAAACCGGCGCTGGCCGAAGCCGTCGATAACCTGAAGCTGAACGGGTTCGACCCTTCGAAGAATCCCGTCGTCACGGCCGACATGTATGACTACCTTCAGGACCCCCGCAACGGCCCCTTCGATCTGCTGATCGTCGATCCGCCGTCGATGGCCCGCAACCGCGCCGACCTCGAACGCGCCTCCCGTGCCTACGTCAAGCTCAACACCCTCGCGTTCGGCCGTGTCGCCCCGGGCGGCTTGTTGTTCACCGCCTCCTGCACCAGCCAGTTCAGCCGCGAAGCCTTTGTCGAAGCCGTCACCGAGGCATCCCGGAAAGCAGGGCGGCGCGCCCGCATCATCCGCGAAAGCTTCCATGCCACCGATCATCCCATTTCCCTCGCCCACCCCGAAGGCCGGTATCTGAAGGGGCTTCTGCTGGAGGTCGCCTGATGAAGCCGCATCGGCCGTTCTTCGAAGTCGGCGCCGCCGTCGTCGTCCACGGTTCCCGCGTGCTGCTCGCAAAGCGCACCGGGGGCGATCTCGACGGACTCTGGGAGTTCCCCGGCGGCAAACTGGAAAACGGGGAGTCGCCGGCCCAGGCCGTCGTCCGTGAACTGGTCGAGGAGCTGTCGCTCGACGTCATTCCCCACGAGCGGCTCCTCGTGCTCGAACACGCGTATCCCGACAAGGATATCCGGCTGCATTTCGTGCGGTGCGAACTCGCCACCGAACCCGACCCCGCCTTTCCCCCGGCGCCCGCCGACCATGCGGCCTGGTTCGAACCCCGCGCGTTTCCGCTCCGCGACTTCTGCCCCGCCGACCGCCTCGCGGCAGGGAACATCCCCTGGCAGGCCCTGACATCACCACAGGAGTAACCCATGTCCGACCAGCCCCGCCTGTTCGTCATCAATCCCGGCTCGACAACGACCAAGATCGCCCTGTACGAAGGGGAACACGTGCGCGAGATCCACGAACTCGAGCATGACCGCGCCGAGCTCGCGAAGTTCCCGACCACTCTTTCCCAGCTGGAATACCGACGCGATGCTCTTCACAAGGCACTGGCCTTCTGGAACGTCCCGGTCTCTTCGCTGTCGGCCGTGATCAGCCGCGGCTGTCCGCTGAAACCCCTCCAGAGCGGCGTTTACGCGATCGATGAGGCCATGCTGTCCGACATCCGGAGCGGCCGGCTCCAGGACCATGCCTCCCACCTCGGGCCGCTTCTCGCCCACGAGATCGCCGAGGAAGCGAAGATCCCCGCCTTCATCGCCGACCCCGTCTCGGTCGACGAGTTCGATGAGGTGGCCAGGATCAGCGGCTGGCCGGATCTTCCGCGCGGCACCCTCTCGCATGCCCTCAACATCAAGGCGATGCTGCGCGAGGCGGCCGAAGAGCGGGGCGTCGAACCCGAGACGCTGAACGCCGTCGTGGCGCATCTGGGCGGGGGATTTTCGATCGCCGCCGTCCGGAAAGGCCGGATCGTAGACGTGAACAACGCGAACGACGGCGGCCCCTTCTCGCCCGAGCGCGTCGGCACCCTTCCCCTCGTCGGGCTTCTCAAGCTCTGTTATAGCGGCAAATATACCTACGACCAGCTCCGGAAGATGCTGATCGGCAAGGGCGGTCTGATGGCCCACCTCGGCACCGCCGACGTCCGTGAAGTCCTCAAGCGCATCGATGCCGGCGACCAGAAGGCCCGGCTGGTGCTCGAGGCGATGTGCTACCAGATCTCGAAGGAGATCGGGGCCATGGCCGCCGTGCTGTGCGGCAAGGTGGACATGATCATCCTCACTGGCGGCATCGCTTATAATCCGTTCGTCGTCGAATACGTGCGGGAGCGGGCGGGCTTCATCGCCCCCCTCGTCATCAAGCCCGGCCAGAACGAGCTGAAGGCCCTGGCGGCACACGCCCTGCGGGCCCTGATGCACCCGGAAGTCATTCAGAACTACGCATAAAGGAGCGACCATGCGATTTTCCGATCTCGATGCCAAGCTTCAAACCGGACGCGTTCCCCTGGCGATCTGCATGCCCGAAGACGTCGAGGCGATCCTCGCCGCCAAGGAGGCCTCGGATCTGGGATATGTCGAGTGCCTGTTCGTCGGCAATCCGGACGTGATGAAACCGCTTCTCGAAAAAGAAACACCGGGCTTTTCCCCCCGGATCATCGAAGCCCGCACTCCCGAAGCCGCCGCGGCTGCCACGGTCGAACTCGTCCGGAAGGGCGAGGCGAAGGCGCTGATGAAGGGGACGATCTCGACGCCGACCCTCCTCAAGGCGATCCTCAACTCCGAAACAGGGATCAAGATGAGCTCCGTTCTCTCCCACGTCCTGGTGTTCGAGTGGAACGGCTCGTTCCGGTTCCTCAGCGACGGCGGCATGGTTCCGCACCCCACGCTGGCCGAGAAGCACGAGATCATGCAGAATGCCGTTCACATCGCAAAAAAACTCGGTTGCGAGAAGCCGAAGGTCGCCGTCCTCTCGGCAGCCGAAACCGTGAGTTTCAAGATGCCCAGCTCGGTCGATGCCGCGGTCCTGGCCAAGATGAGCGAGCGCAAGCAGCTCAAGGGGATGACCGTCGACGGCCCGCTGGCCCTCGACAACGCCCTCTCCCTCGAATCGGCCCATCACAAGGGCCTCCACAACGATGTCGTCGGCGTCGCCGACGTGTTCATCGTGCCCGACATCGACACGGGGAACATCCTCGGCAAATCGATGATGTATTTCGCCGGCATGCAGACCGGCGGTCTGATCGTCGGGGCGACGGCGCCGGTGATTCTTCTCTCCCGCTCCGACACCAAGGATATCCGCATCAACTCGATCAAGCTGGCGCTCGCGGCCGGCCTCTGATTCCGTTCCGACCCCGCAGAACACGGCCGGCGGCACCCGATGGTGCCGCCGGCCGTCATATTGCGCAATGTTTTATTTCACACAATATTTTATCACGATCCAGACAAATCCCTTGAGTCCGGCCCTGATCGGCTCGAGGATCGGGCATCCCGGTGAAACGCGCGCAAGCGAGGGGCCGACCCGCCGGTACCAGGAGATCGCGATCCGGCCGGGCAGGGAGCGGCGCAGGGTGCCATCCCGGAACCGCCGGAGGGCAACCGTCTCGGGGGCGTCTTCCCCGAACAGCCGGGTGGCCACGAAGCAGGCCTCGCTCTTTTCCTCTTCCGTGATATCGCCCCCGGCCGGCATGTCCCCCACCGGATAATTCGGATCGATCTCGCGAATCCGCTCCATCGCCTTGCGCGCCTTGAGCGGGTTGTTCGACATCAGGTGGCACTTGTAGGCGCCGACCAGGGCGCGCAGGTTGTAGGGGTCGGCGGCGATCGCGTCGAGGTAATGGTCGAGGGCTTCCTTCACCTTCTTCAACTGCGTGGTCGAGCCCGCCAGCTGCTCTTCGGCAAGCGTCAGACACTCCTGGCCCCTGGCGAGATTGTCTTCGAGCTTCTGCAGCTCGATCTTCTTCTTCAGACGCAGGGCCTCGTTGTCGTTCTCGTTGATCCGCAGAAGGGTCTCGGCGCAGGCCAGCGCGTCGCGCATACGGCCGATCCGGTAGAGGGTCTCGCCCTTGAGCAGCATCAGTCCACGATGGACGGGAAGGGTGTCGATGCCGATGTTCGCGATCCGGATCGCCTCTTCGAACTTCTCGGCACTCACCAGCGCCTTGGTTTCGACCCAGACGTGCTGGGACCGCATCTTGTTCATCTCCACCCAGTATTCCTGCGCCTTCTGGAGCCGCTCCTTGAGCTGGAGCATCAGATCGGCGCGACCAAGCTCGGCGTAGCAGACGGAAAGACCGCGCAGACCGTCGATATGCATGGGTTCTACTTCGAGAACTTTTTTATAAATCTCGAGGCAGGTCTCGATATCCGGAATCAGTTCCGTCTGAACCTTCTTGACGTCGACAAAGGGTTTTTCCCCGTCGAGGCTGACCGGCTCGAGAAGCTGCTGGGAGCGACTCAGAATCTCCTGCCACTGGGCGCGGGCCTTGTTGAGCTGGCCGTTCAGAAGCTTCGCGCGAAGCTCCCGGTAATCCTGGCGGTTACCCATGAACACCGGAACCTCGTAATGAAGCCGCTTGAAGATGTTGTAGGCCGAGGCCGTCTCGCCTTTGGCGAGCAGCAGCCTGCCCGAGAGGTAGACCGTAGTCGCCGTCTCGCCGGAACGCTTTTTCAGCTCGAGCAGGCGCTCCTCGGCAAGATCGGGCCGGTCGAGAAGGATCGCATCCAGAATCGGCTGGGCACCCTCATCGAGAGGAGCATCCCCCTCATCGTTGTCGGGGGCGAGATCTTCCTTCCAGGTTTCACGCTCCTGCGTCATTCCCTCTCCGTCCGTCGTTCAGTTCGCCCGGGTGAAGCATCATCACACGCCGGGAGGTCACCCGACCCATGCCATCTCGGGACCGTCCGAGTCTAGCGGTTCCGATGCACGTACGTCAACCGATACTCCGCCGCAATCCCGTGTCTCGGGACACCCCGACGGCATCCCATCCAGGGAAAGCGGGAACTCCGCCAGCTCACCCCCTCATTGGAGCGGGATTTGCGGATCCCGCCGTCATCGGATACAATGACAGAAATCGATGTTGGAGGAAACGTATGAAATCGACATTCCGGCGGATCTGCAGCGTGGTTCTCGTCCTCTCTCTGCTGTTCCAGTCCGTTCCGGCGGCATTCGCCCAGCCGGTCAAGGCCGACGGGCCGATGGCCTTCGTCCGTGCCGATCTCCTCGAAGCCCGGCGCATCCTTTCTTCTGAAGGCGGTGCCAAGGTTTCCCAGGATGCGCTTCCCCCGCTCGACCACGCGAAACAGTTGGTGGGTGAGAACGCGTTCGTCCGCGCGTATCCCGACCAGGCCCGCGAACTGCGCAAAGGCATCGAGAAGGCCCGCCTCAAGGTGCTCTGGAACGACCGGAGCGAGGCACTTTCGATCGTGAACCGTCTGCTGGGCCTGGCCGACACCTGCGCCAAGCCGCCCGTCGTCCAGACCCCCTGCGGAAACGGCCCCGGCGCCGCCACCGCTCTCGGCGCAACCCTGATCGCCGGCCTCGGCGCGGTGCTCGTCGCCCTGATGTTCGGTTTCGGTCAGGTTTCCCACCGCTGATCATTCTATAACGTTACGTATTTGAAAGCCCTCTCCGGCGACGGAGGGGGCTTTCGTTTTGCCGGTTGACCGCCGCCCCGGGGCCGCGTATGCTGGAACGATAGCGCGGAATCTGTCGAAAGACGGCGGAAACCGCTCCGAGAGTTGGCGGAACAACGGAGAGGATGGCATGTTCACACGCGTGATTTCCGGCGCGATTGCCGGGTATGACCCGATCCTGGTCGAAGTCGAGGCGGATCTGGCCCCGGGCCTGCCTTCGTTCGCGGTCGTCGGGCTCCCCGACACCTCGGTGAACGAGTCGAAGGAGCGGGTCCGGGCCGCGCTCAAGAATGCCGGGTTCGACCTGCCCCCCCGCCGCATCACGATCAACCTCGCCCCCGCCGACATCCGGAAAGAGGGCTCCGGCCTCGACCTGCCGCTTGCCCTTGCCCTGATGGCCTCCGCTGGCTTCATCGCCCCTGACCGCCTCGAAAAGCTGCTGATCGCCGGAGAGCTTTCGCTCGACGGGCGGCTGCGCCACACCCGCGGCATTCTGCCCCTCGCACTCCTCGCCCGCGAACAGGGACTGAGCGGCCTCATCGTTCCCGCCGCCAACGCTCGCGAAGCCCGTGTCGTCCCGGGAATCACCATCCACGCCTTCGAGTCGCTGGCCGAGATCGCCGCGGCACTCCAGAGCCCTTCTCCGCTGCCGGCCGTCGATCCGACAGCCGATGCCCCGTCGTCCTCCGAGCCCGCCTCGGACCCTTCGTTCAGCCACATCGATCTTGCCGAGATCAAGGGTCAGGCCGCCGCCCGCCGCGCCCTCGAGATCGCCGCCGCCGGCGGCCACGGGATCTTGTTCTCCGGCCCCCCCGGTTCGGGCAAGACGATGCTGGCCCGCACCCTTCCCACGATCCTGCCGCCCCTGACCTTCGATGAGGCGCTCGAAGTGACGCGCATCTACAGCGTGAAAGGCCTCGTTCCCCCCGGTGGTGGCCTGATCGAGCATCGGCCGTTCCGTGACCCCCATCATACGGTTTCGGATGTTGCGCTGATCGGCGGCGGACGATCCCCGGGACCCGGCGAGGTGTCGCTCGCCCACCACGGCGTCCTGTTCCTCGACGAGCTGCCCGAGTTCCGAAAGGCCGTTCTCGAGGGGCTGCGCGAGCCGCTTTCGGAAGGCCGCGTCGCGATCGCGCGTGCCGCCGGAACGGCCAGCTTCCCGGCCCGGTTCATGCTCGTCGGTGCGATGAACCCCTGCCCCTGCGGCTTCGCCGGCGATTCGCACCGGAGCTGCAAATGCACGGCACGCCAGGTCGTCGCCTACCGGCAGAAATTGTCGGGACCCCTGCTCGATCGCATCGACATCCAGATCCACGTGCCGCGGCTCGCCCCGCACGAGCTTGCCCAGGGCGCCCCCAGCGAGGAGTCGGCGAAGGTGCGAGAGCGCGTCGCGGCTGCCCGGCGGCGTCAGCACGCCCGCCATCCGCGCGGCATCCTGATGCTCAACGCCCATCTTCCCGCCCGCCGGCTCAAGGCCGATGCGGTTCTCGACGAAACCGCCCAGCATCTGCTGCTCCAGGCCGTTCGACGATTCAGTCTGTCCGCACGCGCCTATGACAAGATCATCCGGGTCGCGCGTACCATTGCCGACCTCGAGGGAGCCGCCGGCATCACCACCGCACACGTTGCCGAAGCCGTTCAGTACCGCGCGTTCGACCCCGCCGGCGATCCCGCAGGCCCGGATTGACACCCGAAATGCGCACCGGTAGCATGTTCCCAGATCATTTCGCCGAGGCGAGAGGAGTTTCATGAAGCAGACCGAGTTTCTGAAGGGCGTTTCCCTGTTTTCCGGTCTCCCCGACGAGGGGTTCAAGGTGCTCGAGCAGCGGGCCGAGGTCATCCAGTTCCCGCGTGATGCCTTCATCTGCAAGGAAGGCCAGAAAGCCGACGCGATGTTCATCATCCGCTCCGGTATCGTCCAGATTTTCTGCGATGACGGTCACGGCGGCCGGAAGGTGCTGACCCACCTCAAGCTGGGGGAGTATTTCGGGGAAATGGCCCTCTTCACCGACGAACCCCGCACGGCAAGCGGCATCGCCCTTGCCGAGACCGAGGTCATCCGCATCAAGAAGGACGACCTCTACGCCCTTCTCGAATCGACTCCCAAGTTGTCCATCTCGATCATCCGCACCCTGTGCGAACGTCTCGCCCGCGCCAACCTCGGCGGTTCGGTCTCGAAGAGCGGGTCGGTCTTCACCGTCATGGGCCCCGACACCTCCTCGGGCAAGAGCTTGTTCGCCCGCAATCTGGCCCTCGCGATGCAGAAGATTCTCGGCAAGGAAGTCCTGCTGTTCGACCCGAACCTGCGCGACGACCGCGTCGCCCGCCAGCTCGGCATCGAACAGCATTCACGCATCATCGACGAACTCGTCGACCGGGAACGGATCGCCGACCTGAAGAAATATATCGTGAAGGCCCCTTGCGGCCTGCTCACCCTGCTTCCCCAGGAAAACGGCCTGACCGACCTGCGGCTGAAGGAGTTCCATACCTTCGCTCTGCTGAAGACGATCCTCGAATCCTTCGAGTTCGTCGTCGTCGATTCGAGCTCGATGTTCACCAAGGTGACGAAAGAGCTTGTCCAGTCGTGCAGCAAGATCGTGTATCTCATCTCGAGCAAGAACGTCTCGATCCGCGGCCTCATCGACCACTTCGAGGAGACGCGCCGCTCCTGGAAAGTCGACCCCGAGCGCGTGGTCTACGGCGTGAACCATCTCTCCGAAGATCCGAAGCAGGAAAGCCTGATCACCGAGGCCGACCGTGCCTTCATCCGGTTCGAGATCCCCTTCGACAAAGCCCTGCACGGCCGTCGCGACCCCGACCGCGAGACGCTGCTGCAGCGCGATCCCGCCCATCCGCTGTCGAACATAGCCCAGGCTCAGGCCGACGCCATCCTGTATGACCAGGTGCTGGCCCTGTCGCTTCCCGCGTTCGAGAAGGAGCCCGCGAAGCGTGATCTGGCGCAGCGCTGGGCCGAGACCGGCATGAAGGAGCTCGAAAAGTCCCTGTGTCACGTCGAACTGCGGAGCACTGTCGACGCACAGGGCAACGCCTGTCATCTGCTGTCCGGCCGCACGGCCAAATGGCTCCTGAACGAACGGATGATCGCAGTGATCGACTTCGCCGGCAAGTTCAAACAGGAGTTCGGCCTCGCCCAGGTCGTCTTCACCCTGAACGGCCAGGGAAGCAACGTCTAACAGTTATAACGCACCCTCCACCTGCCGCGGCCCTCGACGGGCCGCGGCAGGTCATTTCACGGTCACGGACGCGGAAGCCGGGGATTCGTTGCGAAAGCGTTCGCCCATGGCAATGCGATCGATGGCCGGGGGGTGGCTGTACAGCCAGAACACCCGCCAGGGGTGCGGCAGAAGATCCGATCGGTTGTCACGGGCCAGGCGTTTCTCGGCATCGATGAACACGTCGGCCAGCCCGGTCAGTTCGAGCGAGGCCAGATCGGCCTGGCGCTCGAACGCCTGGCTGATCTGCGCCTCGACAGGGGCGGCCAGCAGCCCCAGCACCATGCTCGCCGCGAAGAAGAAGGGCAGATTCGAAGCCCGCCAGATCTCGCCCAGCCGCATCGCCGGCTCTGCGGCGATCAACGGATAGAGCCACCACAAAACCGCCGCCCCGAGCAGCCCGCCCAGGAATCCGAGCGTCAGGCCGATCCGGACATGATCGTGACGCCAGTGGCCTGCCTCGTGCGCGAAGATGAGCGCAGCTTCGTCGACCGTGTGGCTCTTGATCAGCGTGTCGTACAACACGATCCTCCGCTTCCCGAACAGTCCGGTGAAATATGCATTGGTATGTTTCGAATACCGGCTTTCGTCGATCTCGTAAATATCGTCCACCGGAACCTCGGCCTTTGCCGCGATCTCGAGGATCCGGCTCCGGAGTGGCCCCTCGGCGAGCGGCTTCTGTTCGTAGAACAGCGGAGTGATGAGATACGGCATGAGCAGGGTGAGAACGATCCCGTAGGCCGTCGTTGCGGTCGGCAGCAGCAGCGGCCACCAGGAGCCGCACCATTTCAACACTCCCAGGGCCACGAGAATGCCGACGGTCTGGAACGACCAGCCGACGAGGCAGCTCTTGGCATACCGCCATGCCCATTGAGCCGCCGTCATCTCGGAGAATCCCATCCGCTGTTCGCAGACATACCCGAGGTAATAATCGAGCGGCAGCATCGAAAGTCGCGCGACGACCAGCACGACGAGCGTGAGCGCCGCTCCCGCAATCCAGAAACCACCGGGCAGGGCCGCTTCCAGCCTTGCTTCGAGCAGTTTCAGCCAGCCGCTCCGCCAGAGCAGCAGCAGAACCGCCAGCTGCATGTAGCCATACACGAATCGTGCCCCGAATCCGTTCTTCACATAGGCACGGCCCCGCTCGATGTCTTCCGCCGTGAAATGGCGCAGCACACGTTCCTGGCTGACGGGATCGGCGTTTCCCTGCCAGGCGAGCCCGAGCAGCGTCGCCCGGACCAGACACCAGACGAACACCAGCCCCCAGACCCATTTCATCATGACTTCAACTCCCTCTGCATCGCCATCTTCATCCTGTTTCATCATACCCCGGAACGCGCCTGCCGACAAAACTCCCGAATACACGCAGGCTGGCCATGTGCCGTCTGCAGATCTGTTGACAAGGAGCTGCACGCACGGTAAAAATGCGGCATCATGACGCCGCATCCCGGGAACTCAACGCCGGCATCCCCACCCCGCAAGCCGGGAATCGACTGCCATTCCTGTGTGCATTACTTCGTCACCTGGGAACCAGCCGCACCGCACGGCTGCCGCGGTCACGGATTCAAATCCCGCCAGCTCCCCGCAATCGTCGTCCAGGCAAGTTCCGGAATGGCGTGCCTGCTGTATACCCCCAAACGGCCGCCCCGCCGATAAACCGGAAAAATCACCCGGCCTGTAACCCCATCCATGCATCCGGGGTCGTCCGTTGAGAGGTGATCGGGACGGATTTGCATTTCCCGGTACCGTATGCTAACGTACCGCGTCATTCCCTCCAGGAGGATGTTCTTTTGTCAGAGTATCCGGGAACCGGTTCCACCGGTTGTGCGTTTGTTTGGTCGGCGGTGTTTTTCCGCTCAGGGATCGCCTGACCCCTGCCGATGAATAACGAAGAAGATCGCCCCACAGACGACAAACGCAAGGAGGCATTCAGCCCAACCATGGAACAGTGCACACGGATCCATTTCATCGGCATCGGCGGCGTAGGAATGAGCGGTCTGGCACAGATCTGTCTCACCGCCGGGAAGCCGGTCAGCGGGTCTGACGTCGCCTCCAATACCAATACCCGGGCTCTCACCGCAGCCGGAGCACGCATTTTCATCGGCCACGCAGCCGCCAACATTCCGGCCGACACCGCGAAGGTCATCGTTTCGACGGCGATCTCCCCCGACAACGACGAACTCCTCGAGGCCCGGAAGCGCAACCTGCCCATCTGTCACCGCTCGGATCTTCTCGCCGAGCTGTTTCTCGATTCGCACACCGGCATCGCCGTCGCCGGCTGTCACGGCAAGACCACCGTCTCTTCGATGATCTCGACGATGCTGATCGAAGCCGGCCAGGATCCGACCTGCGTCGTTGGCGGCCACGTGCCCGCCATCAACGGCAACGCCCGCGCCGGCCGGTCCGGCCTGTTCGTCGCCGAAGCCGACGAGAGCGACGCCACGTTCCTGAAGTATTTTCCACACAGCGCCGTCATCACGAACATCGACAACGACCACATGGATCACTACGAAAGCCTCGACGCGATCGTCAAAGCCTTCGAGATCTTCGCGGGTCACATCAATCCGAACGGCACGCTGTATCTGTGCACCGACGATCCGATCGCGCGCAACATGGCCCTCCCCGAAGGCCGCCGCATCATCAGTTACGGCATCACGAATCCGGCCGATGTGATGGCCACCGAGGTCGATCTGCAGCCCTTCGGCTCGCGGTTCACCCTGGTCATCGGCGGCGTGCTGCGCGGCACCTTTGAACTGCGTGTTCCCGGCCGTCACAATGTGCTCAACGCCCTCCCCGTGATCGCTTTCGGCCTCGACATCGGCCTGACGATCCGCCAGATCCAGGACGGCCTCCGCCGATTCCGCGGCGCCGGTCGCCGGTTCGAGCTGAAGGGCTCATTCGACGGCATCACCGTGATCGACGATTACGGCCACCACCCCAGCGAAATCAGCGCGACGCTCGCCGCCGCCCGGTCGCTGAATGCCAACCGCGTGATCGTGGTGTTCCAGCCCCACCGCTACACCCGCACCCAACTGCTGAGCCGTGAGTTCGGCCGCTGCTTCAGCGACTGCGACAAACTGTTCATCACCGAGATCTATGCGGCCTCTGAGCAGCCGATCTCCGGCGTCAGCAATAAGCTGATCCTCGATCAGATGCCCATGGCCGACCGCCGCAAAGCCAAGCTGGTCAAAACGACCGATGATCTGGCCTTCCAGCTGATGCAGATGCTCGAACCCGGCGACGTGGTGTTCACCCTCGGCGCAGGCACGATCACCAATCTCGGCCCCGAGCTGCTCGATCGCATGCGCGTGCGCGCCCACCAGCTCGAGGAACTCACGGCCCAGCCGGCCGTCTGAGCCTTCGGGAACAACGCCCCATGCCGAATCTTGCCGCCACCCTTCTGCTGCTTTCGCTGCCGGTGTTTGCCGGCCGCATTCTCGTCGATGCGACATTCCTCTGCCTCGATGCGTTGAAACGCCGCTACGGCAGCCACTGAAACCAGACCAACGAACGGGCGGCGGGCCGATTGGCCCGCCGCCCGTTCGTTTGGCCGGGGGCGAAGCCCCGGCGCCCCTCATCAGGGCGTGGTCAGGCCAAGCACATACGAGCCGCTGCCGAGCAGGAATTCCTGCATGATGCCGTTCACTTCCTGCCGGGTCACGGCGCGGATCAGATCAGGATACTTCGCGTGGTATTCGAAGCCGAGGCCGAGCATCTCGTCGCTCGCGAACACATCGGCCTGAGCCTGGTTGTTCACCAGCTCGAGCGCATGCTGGCCGATGATGTACTGCTTCGCGTCGTTCAGCTCCTCATCCGAGAAACCTTCGGTCCGGATCTTCTCGAGCTCCTCGATCAGCCGGACCCGGGCCGTCTCGGTCCGCTCGACCGCCGTGCTCAGCGTCGCGAAGAAGTAGCCGGCGACGCGCGTTCCGACGTTGGCCGCAAACACCGAGTAGGCCAGCGAATCCTTGTCGCGCAGGCTCGAAAAGAGCCGCGATGACATGCTTCCCGAAAGGATGTTCTTGAGAACGTCCATTGCCGGACCGCGCGGATCGTTGCGGGGGAAGGTGCGCGTGGCGACCATGATCTGCGCCTGTTCCCGGTTGAGGCGGGCCGTGACGGTGGCCGGCTCGGTGATCGGGTCGAACTTCGGCACACGCAGCTCCGACTGGGAGCCCTTGTCGATCTCGGACAGCCGGGACATCAGGCGGTCTTTCACGTCCCGGACGAAGATGTCACCGACGACGGCGACCACCATGCCGGAACCGACGTAGTTTTCCCCGAAAAACCTCTTCACGTCGGAACGCCGCAGATTCTGGACCTGATCGGCAATTCCGAGGTTCGAGTAGCCGATCGGATGGCCGGGGAACAGGGTCTCGAGAACATTGCGGCTCGTGAAATAATACAGATCGTCATCCTGCTCCTTGATCTGTTCGAGCGCCTTGCTCTGCTCCGTTTCGAACTCTTCTTCGGGGAACGAGGGACTGGTCAGGATCTCCATGAGCAGATCGAACGAGGGGTCGAATTTTTCCGAGAGGCACTGCATGTCGATGGAGGCGAAACTTTTGGCGGCCGAACACGAAATCGAGGTGCCCATCGACTCGAAGGTCCGGGCGATCTCGTCCGCTTTGTGCTGCTCGGTGCCCTTCATCAGCATCTCCGCGGTCAGGTTGGCGAGACCGGCTTCGTTCCGGCCTTCGCGGAGACCGCCGGCATCGGCATGAATCGAGACGGCGACGAGCGGCGAAGCATGATTCTCGCGAAGAATGAGCCGTATCCCGTTTTCCAGGGTGACCATCTCGGGTTTCTGGGGCCCGCTTGCGATGCGCGGTTCGTAGGAAACGACGGACATCCGAGCCTCGTCGAACAGGCCACGGGCGACCCGCTTCACGTCCTCGATGGTGACGGACCGGATCCGGTCAATGTAGGCATCGGCCTCTCCCAGGCGGCCGAGAATGCCGAACTGACCATAGGTGAAGGCCTGCGACTCGGCCGTCTCGCGGCTGAACACGGTCGTTGCGATGAGTTGCTGCTTGGCTTTCTCGAGTTCTTCCCGCTGGATCTCGCCGGCAACGAACTGCTTCAGCAGGTCGACGACGCGCTCTCCGAACTTCCTGATCGAACCCTGGGGCATCTGGCCCGAAACGATGAACAGGGAAGGATCTTTCGTCGTGTAGTAGGAAGCAGAGACGTCCGTGACCAGCCGCTCCTCCTCGACGAGGGCGCGGAACAGGCGCGAGGAGCGGCCGCCGCCCACCATCACCGAGATGACGTCGCAGATGAAATTGTCGGGATTGTCGATCGAAGGTGCATGCCAGGCCAGATTCACGTAGGACTGCTGGATATCGCCTTCTTCCCGGCGCTCGCGGCGCGCGTTCTGGAGGGGTTCGGAAGCGACCGTCTGATCGGGGGCGGCAACAGCCGGAGCGGTTCCCATGGTGCGGTTGACCACGGCGATAGCCTCGGTGGTGTCGATGTCGCCGACGATCACGACCCACATGTTCGAGGGCACATACCAGCGTTTGTAATAGCCATGGAGGGCATCCCGGGTCGCCGAAGCGAGGGTGGTGTCATAGCCGACGATCGGGTGCTTGTAGGGGTGAACGGTGTAGGCAGTCTCTTTCGTCATGTTGTAGAGGCGATCTTCCGGCTGGTCTTTGTCCATGCGGAGCTCTTCGACGACCACGTTGCGTTCTTTCTGGAACTCGGCCGGATCGAACGTGCTGTTCAGGACGGCATCAGCCTGCAGTTCCATGAGCCGGGTGAAATGCTCACGGGCTCCCGTCACGTGGAAACAGGTGCAGTCGGAGGAAGTAAAGGCATTCTGGGATGCGCCCAGCTTCTTGATCTCTTTGTCGAGCTGCCCGGTGGGATAGGTGGGGGTTCCCTTGAACATCATGTGCTCGATCAGGTGGGTGAATCCCTCCTCGCCAGGCTTCTCGTGCCGGGAGCCGACCCGGACCCAGATGTTCACGGCAACGACGGGGGCCGTTTTCATTTCCTTGATGAAAACGGTCAGTCCATTCTCGAGCGTGAAGAGTTTGCCGGAGAGGGGCGCCTGCGCCTCGGCGGTGACGGCCAGGCAGACGAACATCAGAGCAAGAACCAGCATCATGCCAATCTTCGAATGCGAATCCCAGGGCCTCGTTTGCACGTGTGGGCCTCCTTGTGGTGTGTCGGGGCCATTCTACCACATTCCGCCCCCCTCACATCCGCCCGACATCGGGGTGCACCCCAGCCGTTGTCTCTCCGCCATGCAGGTGGTTTTCGAACAAAGAACCGATCCGCCGATGACACATATGGCACAGATGAACACCGGAACGTATTCAAGTCATGGCGTTTTTGCCCATTCAGAAAATCAGGTGATCCCGGGCGCCCGTTCAACTCCAATGTTCATCTGCGCTCATCTGCCCGGTATCTGCGAATGCGTTCCGAATAGCGATGTACATATAAACGAAGGGTCTCCGTGGTGCGTCGATGTTCGATGAGGATCTCGGTGTTGGAGCTGACGATCGAAGGTCCGCGCAGGAGGGCATGGTATACTCCGGCCACCATGACTGGCGTTTCCATCGCGAAGCTGTTCCTCATTCTGGCAGGAAGTCTGCCGACGCTGCTCCTGATGCTCCTTGCACGCCCCGTCCGGGATGCCGTTTCCCGGGGAAATGCCCTGCGTCTTGCCCTGGGCGGCGGCTTCGTGCTGCTGATCTGCCGCCTTGTCGAAACCGCCCTCTCCGAGCTCGTGACCGCGCCCGGCTGGCTGCGTATCGTCATTCTTGCGCCCATCGTCGAGGAGACGGCCCGGTTCTCGTGGATCCGCATCGCCTCGGCCACCCATGTCGAAGCAGGAACGATCGCCGGTGGAGCGATGGGCATCTCGGAACATCTCGTCAAATGCCTGACCGAAGAGCTGCCCGTCAGCGCCATGGCGTTCCGCGCCCTCGCCACCTCGCCCTTCCATGGCCTCGCCGGTGGTCTGCAGAGCCTTTCGGGGAAATGGTTTTTCCGCTGTCTCGCCCTGCACATGCTGTTCAATGCCGGCATGCTCGCGGGCGGCTTCATCGGATGGTTCATGACGCTTGGCGCCCTCTGGACGAGCGGCTGTGCCTGGTTTTTGGGACTTCAGACGGAACGCGTGGACAGCGCCCGGGATCTCCCCGCACCGGAGACCGAATGACATGACCGCGTCCCCCAACAACCGAGCCGCCGCGCTTTCCGCCGTTGTTCTGCTCCTGGCGCTCGCACCGCTTGCCGAAGGCCGGGAAATCTATCAGGCCCGCTTCTGTCGCGAGGTTCTTCACATGCTTCTCGTGATCCAGGGGGTGCTCCTGGCCTGGAGTTCACGGCCCGGGTCATCCGAGGTGACGACAGCGGCGTCGCCTTCGCAGCGTGGCTCCGCCATCAGGGAAACGATCTCGGCCGCCCTTCTGCATGGCATCATCACGGGCGTCACCGGACTTCTCGGACTCGGCCTTCTCCAGATACTGACGGGTGCGTCCCAGTATGCAGCAGCGTGGGGAACAGGCTTGCTCGCTTTCCAGGCGGCGATCCTGACCGTTGTTCAGTTCGCCGCGCTCAGCCGCGTCCACCCGTTGCCCGCCTCGCTGATCACCCTCCTCGTTCTTCTCCTGGGCCTTCGTTCGGATCTGCCGGCCTTCGCGTCCGTGCTGCTCCCCGATTTCGCCGCCCTCGGCACGCGGGCCGGCTTCGTTTTCGAAGAGGCCGCATCCGCCCCTCTCCTCACACACAATATTGCATATCATATATTATATATGTGTTTTCTTTTTTCGATCCTGACATTTCCCCGGAGTCGCGGCGGTGTCGCCGAACCGCCCGAAAGGTGGGCGCTCACGGCCTGGCTCGTTCTCCCCGCGTTGGGAGCCACGCTGCTCGCCCTTGCGTGCGCGGATAGCCTCCGCAAAACCGGCGGCAATCTGTTCTGGCTCATCGCTTCGGAGTATCATCATACCGAGCCGTCCCGGGCCGTCTCGGCCGTCTTCCCTCCCGGGACCGCCGCGCGGCTCGAGCTGATCCCACCGCTGCGGGCGGCCCTTTTCTGCGATCCGGCCCAGCTCGAAACTCGCCTCCTCCTGGGCGATATCCTCCTCTCCGCCGCCGGAAACATCCCCGCGGGAACCGCCATCCTGGAACAGGGCAGCCGCATCCCCTCCCTCGCCTCAGAAGCGCACCGGTTCCCGGCCTCTCTGGCCCTGGCCGCCCTCGAACGCCATCGTCTCGAGCCGGCAGCCCCGTTCATCGCAACCCAGGCGCTTGCCTGGCTCGATCAGGCGTTGTCCCTCTCGGCCGCAGCCCCGGCCTCCCCGACCGCCGGCGACGTGTTCCACCCGGCGCAGTACCACCAACTCCGCGCCGTCATCCTGATCGGCCTGAAGCGGCACGACGAGGCAATCACCGCCTGGGAGCGTTCGGGCGAACGGATCGCCTCTTCCACCGACCTCGCGGCATTATATCTCTATGCATATACGAAAGGCGAGCCTCTCCCGTCCAGCCCGGCCGATCTCCGCCCCCTCCCCGCTCGCCAGCTCCCCGAGTCGACGGCAGAGCGCAACGCCCCCGAAGAATCCCGCCATGACGATCTCCCCGCCCCCGGCAGCCCCGGTTCACGACACCCCGCCCGCCCGCTCGCCCTTGCCCTGCTCGCCCTTGGTCTCCTGTCTTCCCCGGTCAGGAGATTCCTCATGAGAAATCCCGCCCGGAAGGCTCAAGCAATTTCCCGTTTCTGACGATACCAGAGACAAATTCCGTTCTCTGGAGATGACTCATGCAGAAACGCACCCGCCAGTTCGTTCTCGGAGGTCTCGCGGCCGTCCTGATGACCGCGTCCATGACCGAGCTTCCGGTCCTCGAGGCGATTTCCTACGGCGCGTCCTACAGCCGCCTGAGCCCCGAACTCCGGCTCGGGGTCGACATCGGCATCCTCGACGCCGCCGAACTTGATGGCAGCTCGCTCAACGCGCCGATCCACCGCCGCTCCTTCTCGGTGCTTCTCAAGCGCGTCCTGCAGATGATCGGCGCCCCTGCAGGTTCGGAGCTTTCCGACCTCCGCAAGGCCGGCATCTTCGATCCCTCCCCCGCAGGCCGGTCCGTTCAGCGGAAAGCCGCTCTCGAAGCTCTTGCCCGTTGCACGATGCATCTTGCCGACAACGGCTTCATAAGCCTCGAGTCGAAGCCCGCGGAGGACTTCACGGATTACCGGATCCCGGAAAAGTATCGGGAAGCCATCTCCTACATGCGCACCGCCAACATCGTCCGCGGCTATCCCGACGGCCGGTTCGGCGCTTCCCGGGCTCTGACCAAGAAGGAAGCCGTGTATCTTCTGTACCGGTATTACGAGCAGGTCGCCGGCGCGATGATGATCCGTCAGAAAGCCGACGGACCCCGGTTCGTCGATCTGCCTCTCGACCACCCCGCCATGATAAGCCTCAAGCTGATCGACAAGGCCGGCGGGTTCGACCGGATGAAGTTCGGCAAGAGCTTCGATGGCTACTCGCCCCTGCAGGCGAAGGATGCCACGGCCCTGATCGAGGCCATCCTCGCCAAGCATGAGCGCAGCCATGAAGCCGGCCAGGTGAAGGAGCTTCTCGCGAACCGCCCGGAGACGCAGGGCATCACCCGCAGCGATCTCGCCCGACTGCTCGGCCATCTCGTGAAAGCCTTCCCGGCGAGACTCGGAACCAGCGGCGGCTCGTTCACCTATACCGACGTCGAAGCCGGCACTCCGGACGCCGAAGCCTTGTCCGCGCTTGGCGAGAAAGGCATCTTTCTGGGATATCCCAACGGCTCGTTCCGCGGCGATGAGGTCGTGACACGGTATGAAACGGTCGGCATCATCCAGGCCGTTCTCACGACCCTCCAGCTCGTCACACCGGATGCCGAGGAACAACTTGCCGGGAAATCCGATTTCGAGGCCTTTGCGGCGCTTCTCAAAGCCAAGCGAGCGCGCGTCCAGAGCATTCTTCACCGGTCGGGCAGCAAGGCATCGGCAAAGTAAAAAAAACCCCCGGCCGAAGCCAGGGGATGAACAAAGCGAAAAGGCGGCAATTCAGAGCGTGCCGACCTCTCTCGTGAAGGACAACGCGCGAAGAACCGCAACATCTTTGACAACCGAACAACCGACGAGCTGAGAAAGCAGGGAAGCGGCTTCCAGTGTTTCGTTGACATTCCTTCCATGGAAAAGCCGGACGGCTTCGAGGCCCTCGCCCCGCCTGACATAGGCTTTGATCGTCCAGAGACAGGCCTTCGCCGTCAGGATGCACTCGGCCATCGGGCAAACCTCGATCTGAAGAACATCCTGAAAGTGGTAAGCAGCATGCTGGCTTGTCAGCAGACTCGACTCTTCGACCTCGATCCTGAGCCGGTCACGGGAAATGACGACGTTTTTCCGATAACTCGAGATCATCGCCCCGATCACGCACAGCAGAAGGGCAGCCCCCAGGCTGCCGATGCGGACGAGGCCGAAAAAGCAGAGCAGCGTATGCCCCGCGCAAGCCTGCCAGGCCATGCTGCATCCCGCCAGAAGGAACCCCACTCCGAGGACGGAACACGTGCGGGAGGTGCGGAAGGTCACATCCTCGGGATAATGATCCTCGATCTTCATTCCCTTCAAAAAACTCAGGAATTGCATTCTCAACTCTCCGCTCTCATTCGGTTTGTAAATTATGTTTAAGTTTGAAGCAGGCGGATATTAGCAGAGTCTCGAGAATACCGTCAATATATTTTTACATTCAAAATGGCGTACACTCGGTATCACAGATCAAGAAACTTGTTCCATGGGAAACTTTTTCAGGGGTACACAAGAACAGTTTCAATCTCTTTTCAGAACAAGAAAAAACGACTCGAATTGATCGAGTCGTTTTTTCTTGTTCGGGCCATGCCCGTGTACACAATTCAAGTCTTCACCAGCAAAGACTCCAGCTTGCGAATGTGTACCTCGGGCGCACATAGGGCAGTCCCGGCGGCCGGCAGAAGTTCGTCGCTCGAAAGGCAGCGTATTCCCAGGTCGAGGAGGGCACGCGTCGCGAGGCCGGCACCGTCGGTCAGCCTCCCGTCGAACGCACCGGCATAGACCCGGTGTACCCCGCAGGCGGGACTGCGCTCCGTCAGAACGGCCCCCTCTGCCCCCAGAAGGGAAGCAAAATGCGCAACGGTGCGGGCTCCGAGAAGATACGGATGCGTGACATCCACCCCTTGGTTCGTGAGGATACGCGCCCTGCCGGCCAGCACGTCGACAGCCGGCCCCTGGAGCTCGGAGGGCGGGCGAGGCGTGGGCAGTCCTCCTAGCTGCTCCGGGCAAACGGGCAGAAAAACGAAACCTGCCGCTTTCGCGGCAGGCATCACATGGCGGAAGAAGGTCTCCCAGTGCGGGTGGGGACCGCCCTTGTAGCGGGTTTCAGCCCCGAGAAGGCAGGCGCTGATCAGAAGAAGCCGGGACGCCATGGGCTCAGGGGGTGACCACGCTGGGGAAGCTCCGGAGCATATAGATCAGCGAAGGCCCGATCAGCCACACGAAGATGCTGGGGAACACGAAAAAAACGAGAGGGATGAGCAGCTTGACGGGAAGCTGGTTGACCCGCTCTTCGGCCTGGATCATCCGCTGATACCGCATCTGCTCGGCCTGTGCGCGAAGGGTGGGCCCGATCTCGGCACCAAGCCGCTGTGCCTGGATGAGCGAACTGACGAACGTGAAGAAGGAAAGCACCTGAACGCGTTCCGCCATCTCCGTCAGGGCTTCTTCGAGGCTCTTTCCGAACTTGATATCGGACAGGAACATCTGGAACTCGACGACGATGTCGGTCGGACGTGACTTTTCGACGATTTTCTGCATCCCGCCGATCAGGTCGAGACCGGCCTCGATCGAAAGCGAGAGCAGGTCGATCGTGTAGGGCAGCTCGTATTCGATGTTCTGCTGCCGCCGCCGGATGAGGTGGGTCAGATACAGGCGCGGGAGATAGAAGCCGATCGGCAGCAGAACGAGCAGCAGCACGACTCCCAGAAGTCCGTATTTCAGGGGCTGCAGGAAAAAAGCGATGCCGAGCGTGAAAACCAGCGCAGACACTTCCTGAAGACCGAGCACCTCGTTCACCGAAAGATCCGCGGGACTGCCGGCCGCTCCGAGCAGATATCGGAGCTCTTCGCGGATCCGGTCGATAAGACCTCCGCCCAGGCGCTCGTTCATCGAAGCCAGGATTTTCAGCAGAGGCCGGATGAGCCACCAGCGACCCGCCTTGCGTTTGGGATCGTTCGTGACCGCCATCTGATCCTCGGGATCGGGCATGATCCCGCTGGTCATGCGATTGATGAAGAACAGGCCGAGAATGGAGGCGAGCAGCGATGCGATCAGAATGAGCTGGCCGAACGGATTGTCGATCAGAGGCAGCAGGTATGACGGGTTCCAGAGAAAGACGAGGCCGGCGCAGATCAGTGGAAGCGCCCCGATCAGGTTGCCCGATATGCGCGCATGCGCCGTGCCGGCGATGATCTTGCCCATGATGCGTTTCCGCTCGGCCACCGTCACGACGATCTGCTTGTAGAGATCCTCGAGATTCCCCCCCGTGTCCTGCTGGAAGATCGTCGCGTTGATCGCAAGCCTGAGGTCCGGACTTGGAACGCGTTTCGCAAGATTGCCAAGAGCATCCACCATGGGAACGCCGAGACGGCGCTCCTGAACAAGCGTCCGGAATTCGTTGCACAGGGGTGCGGGTGTCGAGACGGCCACGAGTTCGAAGGCCTGGTCGAGGTTGCGGCCCGCCTTGAGCGACGAGTTGATCATCAGAAGCGCTTCGATCAGCTGGTCTTCGAAGTTCGCTCCCGTGATCTTCCGCAGAATCGAGGGCCGCTTTCCGACGTCGCCGAGCCCCTTCGCCTTTCTGGCCTGCATCGTGAACTCGATCTGTTCCTCGAGGAACAGGTAGATGCCCACGACGACGGCAAGTATCGCCATGACCTTCAACAACGTGATCAGACTCAGTGTCATAGATCCTCCTTAGGCGCTCCGCTCTTCCAAGTTGCGTTTTTCGCTTTTCTCGACCTTGAACAATCCAGCAACCCTCTCCAGGAGCTGCCCGGGGCTTTCCCGGATGAATTGGGGAACATACCCCGTCGGCAGCATCTCTCCGAACACCCCACCGTCTTCTCCGATCCATTTCTTTTCGAACTTGTAGACGGTTTCCGTCTGGATCGAGGCATCGTGGATGCCGATCACTTCGGCCACTTCCACGATCCGGCGCGTCCCGTCGGACAGGCGGGCTGTCTGAATCACGATGTTGACCGCGCTGGCGATCTGCTCACGCACGGCCCGCAGCGGCAAATCGACCCCCGCCATCAGAACCATCGTCTCGAGCCGGGCGAGAGCGTCGCGCGAGGAGTTGGCATGGAGCGTGGTGAGCGAGCCCTCGTGGCCGGTGTTCATCGCCTGGAGCATGTCGAGCGCCTCTTCGCCGCGGCACTCGCCGACGATGATGCGATCGGGCCGCATGCGGAGGGCATTGCGAACCAGGTCGCGGATCGTGACCTGCGTCTTGGCCTCACCGGCCTGCTGCCGCGCTTCCAACCGCCCGAGATTCTCCTGCGAGAGTCGAAGCTCGGCCGAATCCTCGATGCAGATGATGCGCTCGTCAGGCTGGGTGTTCATCGAAAGAACGTTGAGCAGCGTCGTTTTTCCCGAGCTCGCGCCACCCGAGACGATGATGTTGCGCCGCATCTTGACGCACAGTTTGAGGAACTCGGCAACCTGCTGGGTCAGGGCCTTGAAGCGGAACACCAGGTCATCGAGCGTGTACGGCGTGTTCGAAAACTTGCGTATCGTCAGCATGGGCCCTGTCAGCGAAAGGGGCGGAATGATCGCATGAACGCGCGAGCCGTCGGCCAGACGGGCATCGACGAAGGGCGTCCGCTCGTTCACGGTCCGGCCGATCGGCATCAGGATGCGATCGATGACGGTTTTCACGTGGTCGGCATTGTTGAAACTGCCATCCGTCTGGTGAAGCCGGCCGCGCTTCTCGACGAAAATCTTCGAGGGGCCGTTCACCATGATTTCATCGACATCCGGATCACGGATGAAATCCTCGAGCGGCCCCAGGCCGAGAATGTCGTCGAGAAGGGATTTCTTGAGCTCTCCCCGGACGTCTCTGCCCGGAACGAGGGGCGGCGGGGTTCTCTGGAAGCCCAGCTCGATGCTGTGCTCAACCTTGCGCCGCATCTCCTGGTCCGTCAAACCGAATCGCTTTTCAAGCGTCGCCACGATTTCGGTGCGCATGGAACGGTGATACTCGCGAAGCGTCCGCTCGAGCTCGGCGTCTTCCTCGACAACCTCCTCGCGCACCTTTCCGGCCGCCGGATTCGCCAGCGCCTTCTCCGCGATCCTGTCGATGGCCTCCTCGAGCTGCTTGTCCTCGTGTCCGCCTTCCATTGCCCCGCCGACCGGCAGGAGAAACTCCCGGTCGTGCAGCTTCGACTCGGTATCGTCGGTTTCCAGGTCCACCATGTTCCGCAGCAGGACGACCCGGTTCCGGAACTCCTTCCACCGATCGACTTCCCCGAGGAATGCCTTCGCACGTTCCGGCGAGCCATGCTGGTCGGCATAAATATAGTAAACGATATCTGCAGCTTTCAGGATGGCCAGCGGAAACGGCGTCACGGCCATCGGCAGATCGATCACGACGAGAACTCCCCGCTGGGCAAGACACCGAAGCAGGCGCTCCATCGACGGGATGAGATCGCTTTCGTTCACGACGAATCCCGCGCCAAGCGAGGAGCCCGCGCGCGCACCGGTGAACGGCATCACCCAGACGCCGTCCTGCTCCGAAAATTTCGAAGCGACCTCTTCGGGCCGCAGGCCCGCCCAGTCAGTCTTGTAATACTCGAGAAACGACTGCCCCGAACTCGCAGACAGGTCATAGATCGTCGAAAGCCCCGACGGAGCGAACCCGTTGCACTCGATGAAGGCTGTCTGCCGACCGCTTCGCTTGCGAAGAGCGCGAGCGAACCGCAGAGCCGTCGTGGTCTTCCCGATACCGCCCTGAAAGCTGGTGAATACGAAGACTTCCGCGCCAGTCCGTGCGCCTGCCATATCCTCTCCCCACACAGGTTTTGCGAGTATTAGAACACACCGCCCGCACCCTGTCAAATCGGATCTCACCGCCCACATGCCCTTGCAGCGGCACCACCGCCCCGCGTATGATGAACATCGATATCATGGACATCACCCCTGCCATTTCGGTCCGCTCCCTGACACGACGCTTCGGAAATCTGGAAGCGGTTCGCGGCATCACCTTCGACGTGCCCCGAGGCTCGATCTTCGGCTTTCTCGGTCCCAACGGCGCAGGGAAAACGACCTCGATGCGCATGATGACCGGCATGCTCGCCCCCACCACCGGCTCCATCATGATCTCCGGGCTTGCGATGCCGGAACATCGCCAGGCGCTCAAATCCGTCATCGGGGTGGTTCCCGATCATCAGAATCTCTACGAACGGCTGAGTGCCAGGCGCCACCTCGAACTGTTCGCCGCCCTCACCGACACTCCCGACGGCCGCATCGGGGAAGTGCTCTCCCTGCTCGGCCTCGAAGGCTATGCCGACACGCCGGTCCAGCACCTCAGCCGCGGCTGGCGTCAGCGCGTGCTGATCGCCCGCGGCCTCCTCCATCGCCCGGCCGTGTTCTTCCTGGACGAGCCCACATCAGCCCTCGATCCCCACTCCGCGCTCTCGATCCGCCAGGCGATCCGGCTGCTGCAACAGCAGGGAACGACCATCTTTCTCACCACCCACTACATGGAAGAAGCCAACAGCCTCTGCGACCGGCTCGCCATCCTGAACGCCGGCTCGATCATCGCCGAAGGCACCCCCGAATCGATCCGGATGAAATACAGCCAGCCCGTCATCGATATCACCCTTTCCCCCACCGACGGGGAAGCCGAATCGACGCTCACCCTGCCCCTCGAGGGCCCGGAGTCGGCTTCCCAGCTCTCGTCCCTGATCGAGCAGGGGCGCGTCAGGCGGATCCATTCCCGGGAAGCCTCCCTTGAAGAGGCGTTCCTCCGCCTGACCGGATCCACCTGGCAACCGGATCCTCCATCCCGGGATGCCCAATCGGCGAACACTGCCGTCACGGCACCGGAGGAACCGGCATGAATCCCCGCCGTATCGCAGCGATCGTCCGTAAAGACATTTTCGAGGCCGTCAGGAATTATCATATCCTTCTCCTGATCGCGACCCCGATCATCCTCTCCCTTCTGTTCTCGAACCTGTTTTCCGAGTCCCGTGCGAAAACCATGATGCCCAGGATAGGCATCATCGCGCCGGCCGATCACCCGCTCCTGCTTCAGCTCAAACCGGAAAAACTCGGTCTGCGTCTCGTTTTTTTTCAGACACGGAATGAACTCGAAGCGAAAATCGCCGAATCCGACGTCAGCCTCGGCTTGATCCTTCCCACCGGGACGGCAACCGGGACCGAACTCGCCCGCAAACCGCGGCTGACGATGGTGTATCCCGCCGAAACGCCGGAATACCTAGTGGAGCGGTTTCAACGCACGCTCGAAGACGAGTTGCGGAAATTCTTTTCGCTCGCCCCGCCGCCGCTTCCCCTGGACATCGCCTGGGAGCCGATCGGGGGCAACGCGACAACAAACCGCAGTTTCGGCGGCGATATGTTTCCCATGCTGGTCCTGATGGCGATGGGCATGATGGGCCTCCTCGGCCTGCCGCTGTCGATGGCGGAAGAGCGCGAACGGAAAACCCTCGATGCCCTTTTCCTCACACCGGTCACCACCGGCGAACTGATTTTCGGGAAATGCCTGTTCAGCTTTTCGATGCAGCTTTTCACGATTTTCGCGATGGTCGCGTTGAACTCCCGCTGGGAAGGCCACCAGGTCTGGTTCTGGATCGTGGCGGCGTTGGGAAGCATGCTGTTCCTGCTGGTCGGCCTCTTCGTGGCCAGCTTCGCCCGCACCCAGGGAACGGTCAACGCCGTGGGAAGCAGTCTCTTCCTGTGTTTTCAGATGGTTCCGACCCTCAGCCCGAGCAGCGAGGTGCTCCGGCTGGTTGCGCATCTCGTTCCGTCGACGTACATTCTCCGGGGCTTGAAGAAAGCCCTGTTTCTCGACCTCTCGAAAGTCGACATCACGAGCGACATTCTCACGCTCCTGTTCATCATCGTGGTATGTTATTCTCTCCTGCACCTATCGTTTCGAAGACTGGAAGCCGATACGTAATATTGAATCCCCGAAGTGGAGAATGGATGCTCCCCCGAAGGATGCCGGTATTCTTTCGGACAGCAGCTGAAGCACTGTGGAAAAAGCGAATTTCGACGACATCGTACGTAATCTGCTGGTCTTCCTGAAAGGCCAGGTTCCCTCCCTGCAGTCGAAACACTCCCGGGAGGATCTCGCGCATCAGATCCAGAGCATCGTCTACACGCTCCGCACGTCGATCATCCAGCTCGAAGGAGCCTCCACCAGCGATCCGCGCAAAACCCCCGAATACCAGTCGGCCGTTCAGGAAATCGAGGGCATCAAAAAAACGAACACCCGGCTCGAGGAATCCCTGTTTCTCGAGATGAACAAAACACAAAAGCTGGCCGGGGAGCTCGAAAAGCAAGCCTCCATCCTTCAACACCGCGATCTGCATATCCGCGAGCTCGAAGAAGCGAACAAGAAGCTTCAGACCGAACTCGAGGGCAAAGCGAAGAGTACCGCAGAGCCGATTGTCGATCAGAAGGTCGTCGAGCGTGCGGCTGCCGCCGAACAAGCCGCCGAGCAGGCAAAGCGCGACAAAGCCGCACTTTCGGACGAGCTCACCCGCCTCCGGCTCGATCTCGACAAGGCCAACCACCAGGTCGATGAGCTGAAGAAGTCGATGGCGACCTCATCCGGCGAGGGCCCGACGCGCGAAACCCTCGAGAAGGCCCTCGAGACCGCCAAGCTGTTGTTCGAGAAGGAACGCGAAGAATTCGCCAGCGAAAAAGCCCGCCTTCTTTCAGAACACTCCACCCTCCTCGCCGAATTCGAGCAGCTCAAGAACCAGGCCGGCAGCAGCCAGGAGACCGACCGGGCCCTCATTGCCACCCTGCAGGATCGCATCGAGAAGCTTCAAAAGGCCGTCCAGAGTGCCCCTGCCGGAGATGCCGTCCAGAACATCCAGGCGGCGACCGAGGCCAGGATCAGATCTCTCGAAAAAGCCCTGGCTGAAGCGCGTCGACAGATCGAGTCGGGCATCACCGCTTCCCCCGACCAGGTCGAATCCTTCACCCGCGAAAATCGCGAGCTCCAGCAGCGGATCATCGACCTTGAGGCGACCGTGCGGCGGCTGAGCAGTGCACGCGGCAAGTCGCTCACCGAGCCGGGCGGCGGCGGAACGAACACCCTGCGCACCGAAGAGATCCTGATCTTCTTCGACATTCTCACGACGCTCGTCCAGCGCCTTGCCCGCAGCCCCGAGAACCGTGATCTGCGGCAGAAAGCCGAAGAAGCCATCGGCCTGCTCGAAAAAACCCATGCCATCGATCCCATCCCCGCAGTGGGGGGGATCTACGACGAAAAGACCCACAAGGTCGTTCGCTCGTATTTCGCTCCCTTCCTCGACGACGGGATCATCATCAACGAAATCAGCCGCGGCTACCGCTCCGGCAGTCATATCATCCAGCGCTCCGTCGTCTGGATCGCCAAATCCCAGTTCAAATGCATGGAGTGCGGCTCCGCTTCACGGGTGCAGGATAACTTCTGCCCCAAGTGCGGCCTCGAACTCTGCGCACCGGACGGAACCACCAAGCGCAAGCTCGCCATGCTCCCCACCGATCCCGAAATCGGCATTCCCCTGCTCGACGTGCTGCTCACCAGGCGCCAGACCCAGGCTGCCCAGGCGCTTCTGTCCCATCTTGCGGCAACCAATCCCGATCATCCGGGACTCATGAACCGCCGGCAGTTGATCACCCAGTTGGCTGACGCCGGCGCGTTCTGACACCACAGGAAGAGGAGTCACCCATGGACGACAGGGAACTTCACGAAGCCCCCCCCCGGCAACCAACCCAGTTGGAATCGCTTCACCTGCTCGAAACCTCGTATCCCTGGTCCTTGATCGCCTTTCTCGGGGCTCTCGGCTACCTGTTCCTCACGACCTGGCTCTGACGCCCCGGATCACCGGTCACAGAGGGTGTCGAACCGGCTCCGCAGCCGCCGCACCCGTTCCCCCGCGATATTCGCCGCCGCTTCCGACAAGCCGATCACGAGAGTGGCGCCGATGGGCCCGCCTCCTCCTGCTGCAATACCGGTCGCATTCGCGAGCATGGCAAGCGGAAGAGAGAGCCCGCCTGATATTATATTTTTTTCTATTATTTCACTTCGCCCCCGGCTGATCCCTGTGTGGCGGGTTGTCTGCGGAAGCGGAAACGAAACGACCGTACCGACAGACCTGGGGGAATCCCCCGTCGCGTTCCAGGCCGATACCGTGTAGGTGGCCACATCCCCCGGATTGATGCCGGAGACCAGTTGCACGGAGGTCACGGTCGAGGGAACGTTCGCCACGAGCCAGTCGTGGTCCCGCCATACCTTGTAGCCGTCGACACCGGCAACTGGCGCCCAGCTGATCTTCACGGTTTTCGGTCCGATCCCCCCGGCCACCGGAGCCGCGGGTGTCGGGGGCAGCAGCAGCACGCGCACCGGCGGACTCGAAAGCTCCGAGCTTCCCGACTCGTTTTCGGCCCGCACCTGCACCGCGACCGTGCTGCCGGCGGATAGCCCCGTCACCGTGAATTTCAGCGTGCTCGATGCGACGCTGCCGGAAACGGCCCCGTCCGTCAGAACGGTGTAGGTGGCGGCTCCGGAAACAGGGGACCAGCCGACGACGAAGGAGGTCTGCCCGATGTCCGATGTCGAGACGCTCATTGCCGGGGGTGCAGGAAGAAGTCGGACGGTGATCGAGGCCGAGAGAAACGAGGCCGACGACGGGTTGACCGCCGTCATGCCGATGCGCACCTCTTCTCCCGGCTGGAATCCACCGATCCGCACCTGCGTCGTGGGAGCCGGGACGGTCGCGAGCAGGGTGTCGGGAAGACGGTAGATCCGGTAGGAGGTGGCCGTATCGACCGGCTGCCAACGCAGGGAGAAGGCGTTCGTGGCAATGTCTGAAGCCGAGAGGGCTGATGGGGCCGCAGGCCCGGTGAGGACCGAGGTCGGCGACGAGATGCCGATCAACGCTCCCCGATGATAGGTCAGGATCCGCACATCCATCGTGCGCCCCGATCTGAGACCGATGACGGTCGTTTCGGCTCCCGTCACCGAGGTGCCGTACAAGGCGTTTTCGATCCGCGGCTGGTAATGCGTCGTCTCGTCGGCCACCGGGTAGGTGGCCCAGCCGACCTTGAACGACACGGGCGTGATCGAGCTTACGACCGGGGCCGACAGGTGATCCCGGGGCGGGAGCGCGAAAACGCCCGTCGCCAGGCCCCATAGAACCGCCGCGAATCCAGCCAGACACCGTTTCAGCATGCCGTTCCTCCCACGCCCTCACGGGTGATGCTCTTCCCATGGTAATGGCTCCGCCCCGGGAAATCACGTATTTCCGAAGCGGCGGAGGGGGGGGAGCTCAGAGACGCTGGTCGAGAAGCCAGGCCTGGATGGGGTTTTCGACGTTCTGGATCGTCAGAGGGGTGGGCTGCGTCGTTCCCGACCGGCGGAAATACAGACAACCGTGTCGCTTGACGTCAGCGCCCGTGATCGGCCCGGAGAGGGTTGAGACCGGCATGCCAGGCAGTTGCACGCCGGCATATGATCCCGCGAGATTCAATCCGTTGATCCCGTAATCTCCGGTGGTGGTCGTGTTGTACCGGTTCAGCGCCAGGCTCAGATAGAACCGGCCGAGCGTGCGCGCAAACGGTTCCCCGGTGATGCCTTCGATCTCTTCGACGCCGATCGAACGGCTCGTCGAGAGCTGCCGCGTGATCTGGCGCGAGGTCGTGCCATACCGGTTCGCCTCGGCCAGGAACCGGACGAACAGATACGAAAGACCGTAGCTTTCGATCCCATACCAGCTCGTCAGCGACATGGCCGGGAACTCTTCCTGCATCATCCGGATGATCGTCGCCGTGTTCGCATCGCCCGCGGCAATTCCATAGCCGGCAATATCTTCGGCATACTTCGCCTGCCCCTCGGCGAGCCAGGTCGCCTCGAAGGTTCCGGCACCGCCCGCTTGGATCTTCTGAGAGAAGTTCACCATGTGCTGGAACTCGTGGGCGATCGTCCCGTATCGGGTCACCGTGCCCAGCCCCGTTCCGGAATACCGCGCATAGATGATCTTCCGGCCGTTGCTCTCGCGCAGTTGCCCGTCCACGGGGTTGTTCCGGTACAGGTCCGCCCCGTAGAACAATCCGATGATCGTGGGCTTCATCGCGTTGGTGAGTAGGATCGTCAGCCGGGACTCCCCATCGGGGCCGGTCGAGGGTTCATTGCCGAAATAATCCCTGACCGCCGGCGCGATCCCCTCTTCGAACCGCCGCGTGAGCTCGGACACGAGCGTGTAGTCGGGAGAGGTGATGGCCTTGTCGATGAAAACCGCTGTCAGGCTCGTCGCTCCGACGCACCGGGCCTGGATGACGTTGTTGGGGAACGCCGTGGTGGTGGCCACGCCGCCATACGAACTGATATAGAAACTCCGTTCGTCTCCGACCGAGACGGCGGCTCTCACGGAACCACGCGGCGCGCTTCCCGCAACGTCCGGAAGCCCCCGGGCCGCGAGAGCGCGCTCGAGCTCACGGAATGCCGCTTCGGGCGTTTCCGCGTAGGCCGGATCGAGCTGGGGAGGTCCGCCCATGATATTCGGCCTGATATCGAACGACGCTTCTGTGGCGATTCCGACCACGGCGGCGAGGATCGACCGGCCGATTCCCAGGTCGGGAACCGAGAGATTCGCGGTCTGGCCCGTGGAAAGCGTCACGGGGAATCCCGCAGACCGGTAGCCGGAGGGCAACGGGAGATCCGAAGCGACCGTGAATGCCGCTTTCGCTCCGTTCGTCAGGGCGTTGTTCGAGAGATCCTTCGCCGCGTTCGCGGCGATGACCACCTTGTGATACGACCCCGGATACCAGGTGCCCGTGGGAACCAGCCGGACGACGGCCGGGGAGTCCCAGGCCGTGGTGTAGGCGGTTGCGGGGCTGAACGAGACGGCGGGCGGGATCGAGGAGGTGAGCATCGGCTCGCTGAACGTGAGCGTCACGGACGTCTGAGCCGGAACCCCCGTCGCCCCGTCGGCCGGAACGATCGAGAGCAGCCGCGGGGCGACCGTGTCTGCCGTGATCGCCTCCAGGGTGGTGAACGCGTGGACCGATGAGGTCGCCGAGGCCGCGCCGTCCGAGGCACGGACACACCAGAAGTATTTCTGACCGGCATCGAGTTGCGGAGCGACGCACGAGGGAGTTGCAAGCCCTGTGAAGATCGTTTCGAGTTGATCCGCCGCCGGGCCGAGGAAGACGTCGTAGGAAAGCGTGTCCCCGTCGGGATCCTCGGCCGTCCAGGCCAGGGTCGGCTGGGTCGCGACCTGCACGGCCGCATCAGCCGGCGCCTGGAGCGTTGGCGCCATCGGGGGACGGTTCGCCTGGCCTGCCGTCGTGAACGTCCAGGTGACCGGGTTGGGGTTCGTCAGCCCCTCGGTATCACGCACCGTGACCTGCCACCGATACGTCGTCTCATACGCCAGCACCGTGGGCACGAGGAGAACCGCATCGGATATTCCACTCGCGATACAAGCAAGCGGGCTCCCGGTGCCGAAATACACGTCGTAGACGAGCGCGCCGTCCTCGGGATCCGTTGCCTCCCAGCGGAGCTGGGGCCGGGTGTCGATCCCTGTCGCACCGGATGCGGGATTTCTGACGATCGGGTCCGTCGGAGGCATGTTCGGGGCGGCGGCGGTCCGGAACGACCACGTGGGGCCGATCGAGGTGCCTGCGCGCTGATCCGCGGCCACGACGCGCCAGCGGTACGTCGTTCCGAGCGCGAGCCCTTCGAGCCGTGCCAGGGGAAAACGCGTCTCGGTCGCAAGCGCGAGGGAGTCGGCGCCCGTGGCCAGCCAGACCTCATACGTCACCTGGTCTGCGGCGTCCGGGTCGCCCCCGATCCACGTGAGGAGCAGCGAGGGGAGCTGATCCTGCGCCTGGTCGGACGGCGTCGGATTTTCCGGTGTATATGGAGGAGTATTGTTTCCATCCCCCGTTTTGAACTGCCAGATCGGGTTGTCCGAACTGATCGCGCCCGACGGATCGCGGCAGATGACGCGCCACAGGTATTCCTGGAAGACATCGAGACCGCGAAGCTGATAATAGGGGGTCGCGACCTGACTCGCCACCAGGGCGAGCGGCGAACCGAGCTTCGACACGAACACCTCATAGACGAGGGGATCCCCGTCGGGATCCGTCGCGTTCCAGCGCAGGACAGGCGAAGTGGACTGGCCCGACGAGCCGTTTCCCGGAATCGGCGACGTCGCGGCCAGCGGCGCCTGGTTGTTGGGGTCGATCACGCCCCCCTCGCCTTCGGTGACGAAGACCGTCAGATTCGCCCGCCCGGTCCCGCTTTTTCCGTCGCTTCCCGTCACCGAAATCAGATAGGTTCCCGATGCGGCCGGGGCCGTGAACAGCGTGCTCTGCGCCTGCGGGTTGGTGAACTCGCCCGCCGGGCAGCTCCAGGTGAAATCGATCACATCCCCGTCGGGATCCAGGGCCGTCGCCAGAAGGCTCCCCTGCTGTCCGGCGCGAAGGGAGGAGAAGTCGGCCGTCAGCTCGACGATCGGCGCCGCGTTGCGGTCCACGGCCGTTGCCGGCGTCAGAGCAAGCGAAAGATCCGCCTGATGTCCTTCCCCGAACACCACGGGAACGATGCGCTCCCCGTATCCGGCCGCGGTCACGCGCATCTGCCACGCACCTGTCGGGACAGGCCCGACACGCGCCGCACCTTGTATATCACTTCGTACACTTCGTCCCCAGAGGGTCACTTCCGCCCCGGGAATCGGGTCCCCGGTGTCGCGATCGACGAGTCGCACGCCCATCGAGCGGGCTGCATAGACGAGCTGCATCGGCGCGGCGACCTGCCAGGTCGCGAATTGGGAGGAGAGGGTGACCAGATCCGATCGCTGGCGGAATGCCTGGCCTCCGCCGACGGTTTCGGCGATCAGATGCCATTTTCCCACCGGCACGTTCCGGATCAGGAATTTTCCGGCCGAATCGGTGACCGCCGAAAGATCAGGCCGCTCCTCGACGAAGACCGTCGCCCCGGACTGGCCGCTTCCCGAACGAGCGAACACCGGCACGCCGCCCTCACGGACGCTGCCCGTCACGGGCGCCAGAACCGAGCCCTCGATCTGCACGAGCGGTGTGACGGTCGGGGCCGTCTGCCAGTCCTCGGCCCCCCCGCCGTTCGTGCCGCACCCCGGAAACAGCGTCAGGGCAACCACGGCGGCCGCAACGAGAAACCCGGCGGCGATCCGCGCCCAGGGCTGTCGGCTCAAAAATTTCTGCACGCTCATCGTGCAACCATCATGCCGGAATCAGCCCGAAAATACAAGACCGTCGCGCTCAGCGGCTGTCCTGTTCGTGATTGATCATCGTGATGTTCGTCTGGGCCAGATCCCGATTCTGGATGTAGGACTGCTTCACGACGGCGATATCCACCAGATCCTTCGCAGCGGTGTACTGTTTCACCTCGTCCTTCGCATCCCCTTCGTCCATCCAGCTCAGATCCATCTTCTGCGACGCATCCCGGATGCTCCGGGCCTCGTCCGACCGCTTCTGGAAATCCGCATCCGACTCGGTGAAGGTGACTTCCTTCCCCTCGCTGTCATACTGGACGCCCTGCTTGATCTTCGACTCGTCGAAACTCTCCATCAGCCCCTTGTAGGGAATCTCCTTCCCCTCGCTATCCTTCTGGGGGTTCTTCGCGTAGGCCTCTTTCAGTGCCCGGTCCTTGACCATCAGGTCGTAGGCCTGCTTGTAGGCATCCTGCTCTTTCTTGTCGGTGGGAAGCGTCATTCCCGACTTCTCGAGCGAGCGGTTGATGAACTTCTCCTCGTCACGGTCGATGATGGTGCGCAGCGCCTCGACATCCTTCGTGACGTCCTCGAGCTTGTCGTGTTTCATCAGATCTTCCTTGATCTTGGAAACCTCGGTGTCGGTGCCACCCCAGGTGAGGGGGTTGTACCAGGTCGCCGAGCCCTTCGCGTCGATTCCCTTGAGCTGGTCGTTCGCCTTCTCGATCTCGCTCTTCGCATTCTCGAACGACTCGGTCTCCCGCTGCATCATGTATGCCAACTGCTCCGACGACATGTCCTTGAGGGCCTCGGCCGTGAGCGCCGCGGCAAACATCGCCGACTCGCCCTCGGTGCCGGTCTTCTTGTCGGTCGCCGTCGTCAGTTCGGACATCGCGATCGAATGCTTCACCGGCGCCGCCGCCGCGAACTCGTTGCGCATCACGACCGTCGTCTTCTCGTTGTGCTCGATCTCCTCCGAGGTGACCGGCACCTTGATCTTTCCGGTCAGGGAAATGTCGATCCGGGCCTGGGCGGTCTGCTCCATCCCGTCGGGCATCAGCGTTCCCGGTTCCGCCCCACGGCTCAGATCGAAGGATTTCAGATTCGAACAGAGCAGCCGCGGGCCCTGGCCGCTGATCGTGCGCGTCAGGCGCGGCTGCTTGAAATCGTAGACCACGTCGGCCACGCCCTTCGAGTCCAGCCGGTTCGCCTCTTTATTCTCGAGAAACCGCTGGAACTTGATCGTGCCCGAGTTCCCGTCGGCGGCGCCCTCGACCTTGAGGGTGCCGGCCTTGATCGCCTTGAAGTCCAGCGCAAGCTGGTCGATCGTCTTCCGGATTTCCGACTGGAGCATCTGACGGGCGTTCGCCTTGGCGAAATTGCGCCTTGACGCCGTCCAGACCTGGTATGCGGCGCCCAGCACGAGACTCGAGAGGAGAATGCCCACCATGACCTCGACGAGCGTCACACCCTGTCTGCGCATGCTTCTGCTCCCTTCGCGACCGGCCCGGTCAATCGGATTCCGCATTATATATTGCATTAGATATACGCACCTGCCGCACACCCGTCTTGTCCCCTTCGGTCCAACGTGCGTCAACCTGGATCCAGACTTCCCGGATCACTTCGGGTTCGTTCGGCCGGATCTTTCCCTTCCGCACCTTCAGCTTCCCCTCCCATTTCAGGTCCTTGAGCTGGGACATGAACTCGGCCAGGGACTCCTTCGTCTTCGGGTAGTAGTTCTCGTTGAGGACTTCCCAGGTGTTGTCGGCGAGCCCTTCGTAGTCCTTGATGATCGTCTTCATCGGGACGAACTTGCACTCTTCCACGAGGCCCAGAGCCAGTCGCATCGCCTTCGAGTAGTTGTTCACCTTCACCGTCGATTTCGAGCCGTACTGGATCGTCGAAAGGATCGGAAGCAGAGCCGCCGCCAGGATCAATACCGCGATCATAATCTCGACGAAGGTGACGCCCGGCCGTTTTCCCATGGAGCTTGTCATTGGACTCTCCAGGCTTCCCAGCCGGGGGTGAGAGTGACCTGATACCGCTCCGGATCGTATTTTCCCAGCTTCGGATGGATCGAGTTCAGCGACGAGCGGGTCTTGTAGCCGACATAGGTGACTTTGACCGCCCCCTGGGCCGCAGCCTTGTTGAACGTATTCGTGACCCAGTTGCCCCGAATCGCGATCTGTTTGTCGCCAAAGACCGCCAGCCCCTTGTCGGTGTAGAGATTCCCCTCGAACCGGACCGGATCGCTCGGGGCGTTCTCGTCGATGATCACGCCACCGCGCCGCACGACCAGACTGAAGATCGTGCGTGGGGTCCCGGCCGTGGTTTCCTGGGTGTCATCGTAGGGGTCCTCGATGTTCCCGCGCAGACTGACGTTGCCGCCCGAGACGATCGAACCCCTGCCGTACACGTTGAGCGTCGAGGAGCCGACCGGAGGCAGCGTCAGGTTGTCCGCCACGAAGGTGATGCCGTTGAGCCGGTAACAATCCTTCCCGTTGATCTTGATCATCCGGTTCGGCAGATCTGCCAGAAAATCCTTCTCGGTGGCGTAATAGTAGGTCGCCTTCTTGGCATACTGTTCGATCGAATACAGATTGGGCGGAGAGTTCTCGAGCTGCGAGGGATCGTAGATCGTGACAGCCCCGTCCGGCTCTTTGTTCGCGTCCTCGGTCGCCTTCATCGGATAAAAACTGTACTCGTATTTTTCGCAAACGTCATGGGTGTGCACGAGGGGAATCGGGATCGGCGGCAGGTTGATGAAGCCGGTGATCGGGATTTGCTTGCCGACCGGGAAGGGGCCCATCGGATACCCCATGATCGTGAAATGCCACTGCTGGAACCGCTTCAGCACGCATCCCTCGATCTCCCGGGTCATCGTCGGGTACAGCGCGCCGGGTCCGAATAGATGGGTCACGCAGGAGCCGAAGGCGGGCAGTGGGATGGGGAGCCCCACTCCCGCGAACGACAAGGGCCCGCCGCTGTAGGGCCAGTCCCACCGCTCGAACGGATCGAGGGAGCCGAGCGGCCCCGGCAGGGGCAGCAGGTGCAGCGGCGGCTCGAACACGGTGCAGCCGCTGATCTTGGGAATGATGTTGAACAGGCCCGCGACCTTGCTCGCGATGTTCTTGAGCGTGCTCGTCTTGTCCGTGCCCTCGGGCGGTTTCGGCGGATTCGGATTGATGGTCTTGATCACGTTCGTCTTGATCGTGTTGTACTGCGCCTCGGCGTTGTTGAGCGAGTTGTCGAGTCCGGCTTTCAGCCCCTTCACTTCGGAGGGGACAGGAGACGTCGTCTGGTTGTGCGGCTCCCGGCTGTAGATCGTGAACTCCTTCTCCGGCATCGAGATGTCGACATCGGTGATGAGCAGCATCTCGGAAACGCGCGCGAAGTTGAACACGTCGCCGTTCATCGGGTTCCCGTAGAAGGAGACGTTGCACAGGGTGGGCTTCGTGCCGTTCACGCGGATGAGCCCCGGGAAGGCGCTGTACTCTCCCGCCCCCTTGGCGAGCAAGGTCTTCATGTTCGGGAAGTTCTGCACCATCAGCGTCCCGCCCGCATCGTTGAAAACGATCTTGTCATCGTTCAGATTCGAGATGAACAGGCTGTAGCACGGCGCCACGGGCTCGATGTCGGCGCACTTGAACTCCTTCGTCGCGAAGACGCGCTTCGTCGTCTTGCGGGCATCCCCGTAGACGATCGATGCCTCGGATTCGATCGTGAGATACCCGAACTTCTCGACGCACTGGCTCTCGGAAAACGCCGGAACCGCGGCTCCGCCGAGTTTGCCTGACAGGTCGGGGAAGACCCCCGCCGCAAGCTCGATCTCGTAGGGATATATTTCGGGCATGATTTTTTTCAGCAGCCCGTCGAAGGTGACGAATCCCTTGATCTGGTTCGACCAGCTTTCAGGGAACACCTTCAGCATCAGATCGATCAGATCGACGTTCAGGAAGGGAAGACCCAGGTCGATGTTCAGCGAGAGCCATTTCGCGTCTTCCGGGAGCGACAGCTCCAGCGCTTTGTAGCCCTTGTTGTCCAGGAAGGACATCAGGCCCGAGTGAACCGCATACTCGCAATCGACGCCCGGAACCTTGTATTTGTCCGCCCCGGAATCGGGTCCGGGGGCGATTTTCAGCGCCTTGTCGAGCTTGAGGGTCACTTTCACGTCATACTCGGTGCCGGCTTTCCCGACCATGAAATCGACCATCTCGTCGAGATCTTTCGCATTGTTCTCCTGCAACCGGGCCTTGTCGAGAATGACCGGTTCCTTCACCGCCGACACATCCAGCGGAAGATCGTTGCCCAGCACGTTGCCAAGACCGTCGTAGAGGGCGCCGCCCGACGTTTTCATCGGCAGCCGGAGCTTGTTGGCCAGGGAAACCGGATCCTTCATCTTTTCGGGATCGTTCAGATCCTTCGCCAGGATCGACAACGCGCGCTCGAGACCGGCTTCGGCGAGGCACTGCGCATGGATCGCCCGATGGGACCGCTCGGTCAGATACGTTTCCTCGACGGTGTCGCGCATGAAAAACGTCGCCACGGTGAAAATCACGGCGAGAATCCCGATGATGATGAGGAAAACGTTTCCCCGGTCACCGCGGGGGTGGCCTCTCCTGGCTGGCTTCCGTTTCATCCTTCCCCTCCTCCGTTCCGGTCGGCGAACCGGTCCGTCACCGCTTTGCGTGGGGCGCCGAGAGCAGATTGAGATTCGACAGCATGTTCGAGGTCTGGTTCATCAACTGACTCGAGTTGACGGGAACACCCGGGCGGCTTGTATATGTCTCGAGATATTGTTTGACGGCCGGGTCCTCCGCGAACTTCGCGAGTATATCGGGAGAACGGCGGACGAAGTCCATACAGCCGCGCATATATTGCGCAATATTGCTCATTTCAGGAATGCGCCGCATGATATCCAGCAGCCGGATGAACTCTTTCTCTTCCTGCTCCTTCATGCCGTTCGCCTGGTAATACCGGCACAGCCGCTGTGATGCCGCCAGATGCAGGAAGGGGTTGTCCATCTCCTCCTCCAGGATGGCGACAAGCATCGTCGCCGCCTCTTTCGGATTCCCCTGCTCGAACAGCAGGTTCGCACGCCGCACCCGCGGATCGAACTGGGCCTGGAGGAACTCCCGCGTGGTCGGCGGATACCCTTCGAACATCCGTGCGGGCGGGGGAGCGGCCATCACCCGCTTGACGACGTCATTCCACTGTTTCTCCGCCTTCGGGGCAGCATGCATCACGGCCGCAGCCGCCTGCTTCCCCCCTCCCGACTTCTGGATGAAGGAGAAACCGCCTCGCCCGCTGACGAGACGCTCTTTTGCACCGCCGGAAGAGAACCCTCCGTCCGGGCGGCGCGACTGGTAGAAGAGGAACAACAGCGGAACGAACAGCAGAATGAGACCGACCGCCAGAACCCGAACGTCACTGGGATCGATCTTTTCGAACGGATGTTTTTGTTCCTGATCGCTCATGATGCTGCCCTTTTTTTGGGGGCGGCCCGACTCCCTCGGTGCGGCCCTGTCCTCTCACCCCTATCATCAATTATACCACCCCTGTCAGGACGTCCCAATGTTTTTTGTCACGCGCCGACGGACGAAATATCTGCCGCCAATATCAGACGCATCCGAGACCGGCTGGGTTCGACCAACTTGCCGGCAGGGTATCTGCTCCTGCATTTGCATTCCTTCAGCGAAACGGCTATCGTTGGTACAATAGATACACGGTAGCGCCATCGAGGAGAGGATCGTTGTACCGAGCGAATTCGGGAAAAAGTCTCCCCCCCCTCCTTCTGCTCCTTTTCGGCATGCTCGTCACATGCTTTCTCGCCTGGAGCATCCACGAAACCGACAGGCGCCAGCTTTCCCAGAAGTTCGAAAGCGAGGCGGCCTTCCGATCGAACATCATCCGGGCCGCCCTCGGCCAGTTCCATGTCGACATCACGACCATCCGGTCCTTTTTCAACGCCTCCGTCAGCGTCAGCAGCCAGGAGTTCTGCCAGTTCGTCACCCCCCTTGCCTCCCGCTGGATGTCCGATCACCCACACTTTTCCTGGGTTCCCCGCGTTCCCGCCAATACCCTCACGGCCGTCATCGAAACCACGGGACGTTCGGGAATCGCCCCATTCAGCCTCTTCTGTTACGATGCAAATGGAAACCGGATCCCCGCCCCTCCCCGCGATGAATATCACCCAATATTATACTACGACCCCCATGATACGGATGAAAAGCTGATCGGATACGACACGTCCTCCGACCCGCTCCGTCGGAGCCTCCTCGAAAAAGCCAGAGACTCCGGTGTCGATCTGCTGACAACCCCCGTCCCGCTCCTGGCCGAACAGACAGAAGGGGTCCTCCTCGTCGCCCCCGTGTATTCCCA